>Ga0247609_10000718_pt1 | contig 43512 bp, 40 predicted proteins | sample 172DNAGHGlowgp2_FD_193487 | JGI IMG/M metagenome (GOLD analysis project Ga0247609, IMG submission 193487) | Sheep rumen microbial communities from Palmerston North, Manawatu-Wanganui, New Zealand - 1728 DNA GHGlow gp2 | ecosystem: Host-associated > Mammals > Digestive system > Stomach > Rumen ... | reverse complement strand
ATACAACCGTCCGAACATGTGGGAAGACTCTACTAAAAACGGCCGCCACGATTTCATGTGCACCTATGCTACACAGTGTTTCTTGAATGAGACTGCAGATGCATGGCACCTCAAATACATCGTGTACATGAGAAGCAATGACGCAGTGTTCGGCTTCAACAATGACTTGTACTGGCACAAATGGGTTAGAGACCACTTAGCTAAAGACTTGTATTCTACTTACGGGAATATAATATGCGATCCCGTCGAGTGGAATTCAGGTTCATTGCACGTCTATGAAAGACATTTCCATTTTTTAACTTAAACATCAATAATATGAGAACGTACAATTACAAAGTAAACAAAGAGAAAGGTGTCGTCACTTGTGTGCTCACTGTGAGAAGTAGAATCATGTCTGATGTGTTCGTCGGCATTGCTCGCTGCAGCAAAGAAGACACGTTTGATGAGGACTTCGGCAAGACAATCGCACGCCAGAGAGCTGTCTTGAAAGCAAACAAGAAAGAACTCAAAAACTTCGAGTCAATGTTTCCAGAGTCATATCTGAATGAAACAGAAAAAACAATCAAGCAAATCCGTTCAAGAAAAGAAGCTTTGCGAAGCAACATTGGTACACTTGTCGCAGAGATTGAAGACAACTTGAACTTGATTGATGAGCAAGAGTACTAATATTAAATATAAACAATTATGAATATATTAGAAGAAGCAAACAGAATCGTGAATGAGCGGTCAGAAGAGAAAGACCGCATGTACGGACCGTTCGGTGAAGGCATGGTGAAAGCGACTCAAATCTTCAACAACGCGTCAAAGACTGCTAAACTGCAGCCTGAAGACATGTATCTCGCATTGGTGGCTTTGAAACTTTCTAGAGAGTCATACAACCACAAAGAGGACAACCTGCTTGATGCCGTGGCTTACCTTGGCGGAATGAACAACTACATCAATGAGCAAAATGCCAAAGAAACAGCAGTCAGTATTGCTCCAATGCTGAACAAGACTCCGCTTAACTTCTACAAGACAAAAGATGTGAAGTCGCCTGAAATCGGAACTGGTGGTTCTGCAGGAATCGATTTCTTCGTGCCGAATGACTTTGAAGAGACAGTAGTTGACCCGCAGAAAGACATCAAGATAAATCTGGGAATCATAACGGAATTCGCACCCGGACTCGCTTTAATCGCTTTCAACAAATCTGGAATCGCGACGAAGAAAAAACTTGTTGTGGGCGCTTGTGTAGTTGACTCTGACTATCGCGGTGAAATACATGCACACATGATTAACACAGGAACCGAACCGGTAACCATAACTCCAGGAATGAAAATCACGCAGTTCATTCTCATACCGTATTACAAGCCAACATTGAATGAACTAAATGAAAAACCAGGCGACACTGAAAGAGGCGCAGGTGGTTTTGGAAGTACAGGAGTATAAAATGGCAAAAACAAAATTCAAGAATTTCTGGATATGGTTCAAAGACCAATGCAAGCGCAAAACAGCGTTCAGAAACTTTTTCGTGACACGCAATGCTTGGGGTGCGTTTTCTATAAACTCACATATAAACCAGCATAGCCACCAGCCAAAAGTGATGTTCAACACAATTGAAGGAGCAAGAAAAGCTGCAGAAAAAATGGGAAAGAAACACAACACTCACTTTTCATACTACAAGTGCTTGTTCTGCGACGGGTACCATATCGGAAAAAACAGAAGCAACAATGGCAGTAAACCAACCGTATAGAAAATTCATAGACAAATTTGATGTGTCTGACTGGGAGATCGAAACCGACCATGGTTTCTCTCCCATAAAGGCAATCGGCAAGACTGTCAAGTATGATGTGTGGAAAGTTTCCACAGAATCAGGCAAGACATTGAGATGTGCAGACACTCACATATTGTTTGACACCGAATACGATGAGGTTTTCGCAAAAGACCTCAACAAAGATTCTCGGCCTGACTATATACAGACAAAAGACGGGCCTGAACTTGTCGTTTCTGTGGAGAATACTGGCGTTCAAGAAAACATGTACGACATTGAAGTCGATGATGACAACCACCGTTATTACACGAACGGACTGCTTAGCCACAACAGCATATTTCTTTGCAATGACGCAGTCAACTTTGTTCTCGCGGGAAAGAATGTGCTGTTCATCACTTGTGAGATGTCAGCAAAGAAAGTCATCAAGAGAATGGGTGCCAACATGCTTGACATCAACATCGACACTTATGACCGTGAGTCCATTGACATCGACAAGATGAGCAAGAAGCTTCATGACATAAGAAACAGGAACATCACTCCACTTGGCAAACTGTTCATCAGAGAATATCCTACATCTTGCTGCACGACAATTGATGTAGAAAACTACATCAAGAAAATACAAGAGATACAAGGCTTCAAAGTGCATGTCGTCGTGATTGACTATATCAACATCATGGCAAACTACAGGAACAAGAATGCCAACGACATGTACATCAACATCAAGCAGATATCAGAAGACTTGCGTGCAATCGCAGTCCGGCAAGAATGCTTGATTGTCACAGCGACACAGACAAACAGAAGCGCGTTTGATTCCAGTGACATCACTATGGGCAACATTGCTGAGTCAGCTGGACTTGTCCACACCGCAGACACGATGTTCGGCATCATACAAGATGCGGACATGAGGCTTGACGGAAAGTACAGAATAAAAATCCTCAAGATAAGAGACGGCGAGGGAAAGAACACAAAGATTGAAATGTCAATCGACTACAAGAAGATGAGGATAAGAGAGACTAACTACATATACACAGAAGACAGCAATGAGCCAATAATGCTTCCAGATGCAGTCAGCTTGTACAAGAATGTGGTGCAGCACAAGCCTTCAGAGAACATAAACGCTGTCAATGACAGCAAAAGCGATTCATTATGGTGATAGACGAGAATATAGCAAAGAAATTCAAAGAGTATTTCAATCTGAACTTCGAACGATACCGGCACGACGGATACAGTGCAGTGCGCGGGAAAGATCAAGTTGACACCATAAAAATGTATGACTACATGTTGCGCAAATACAAATTCTATGGTTCATTGATACAGTGCATTGAAGACAACTATGGGAAAGAGTGTCGTGAATGGTACGAAAAAACTTTTTTGGACAAGTGAAAAGCAGAATAGTTTTTGTTATATTAAATTGTAACTTAAAAATATGGACATAAAGATTCTCAAATTCGGAAAAAAAGAAGACATCGAAAAAGAGTGTGGATCTGCTGTGAAGCACAACAAGTTCACATTATATTCTTTCGATGAAAACGACGAAATCGTCTTTGACGATCTCGGCTTCCCGCAATGGGTTGTCGACATGGCGTCAGAAGAAGATCTGAAAAAAATCGACTGGGAAAAAGTCAAAGAGCAGTTTGACTTTGATGTCTATGGCGGTTACACAAGAATCCTCATACCGCAAGGCTTGGCTGAAGGGTTTATGGTTTATGAAAATGTGAACACGAAAGAACGCGTGTATCTTCCCTACAATGAACTTCCGTTCAAGCATTACACTATCAAAGCAGTGTACCACTATCCGGAAGCTGTTTCTGAAGTAGATGACTGCTTGAATGAGCAGTATGAGCAAGACTATGACATGATGATATGTCATCCAATTGTTTCAGAAAGAATCGAGCTTCTTCGCATACTAGACGAATATGTAGACGAGCCAAACAAAGAAAAATACATCAAGAACATTTTAGACAAATTCATCGAAGGCGAGCACATCGCAGTGTTCAGCTTCTAACATTAACTTTATAAATTTTACAAGTCATGTTTGAGAACATTCAAAATTCATTCAACGGATTGTTCGGGAAGGTAGCTCCCGGAATGTGCCGCATCACAATGAACGGCAACATTGCTGTCAAGTGCAGCAAAGGCTACAAAACTTACAATGTGTCAAAGGGCACTCTCACTAATGTGACGAACTTCTGCTTCAACATTGGTGACGAGATGTTCTTCGTGATTCCAACCAACAAAGTCCAAGTGGGTGACATCATTCTTGTCGACGGCAAGCCGAAATGCGTCATTGAAGCAAACAAGAAAGTCATCAGTGTGATTGACTACGAGAATTCTGAGATTCGTCAAGTCGTTCCCGAAAGACACATCTTTATGGGCAGTGTCTATTTCTATGGAAAAATCGTCTCCATGTTCGGCAACTCATTCAAGAAAGGAAAAGGACTCGGCAACATCATGAAGATGATGATGTTCTCCCAGATGATGGGCGGCAACGGCGACAAAAGTGGTCTTGGCCAGATGATGGCTATGTCAATGATGATGGGCGGCGGAATGTCCAACCCGTTTGACGGGATGTTTGACTTCAGTGAAGACATTGATGAAGAAGACGAAGTTGACGAAGCCGATTTCGAAGAAGACGAGGGAGAGGACCTGGAAGCCAAGCTGGTCAAGAAAACCAAAAAAGCAAGAAAGGAGTAAACAATGGGAAGTGGTTCATGGACAACAGCTTCATATAGTGCATATGCAAGCACATCTGGAAAACTGTATTCAGCAACAACTGGAAGAGTCACCGGACAAGTGTTCCACCAGTCTCACATTGACCCGTCACTTGATCCGAAGCATTTCATGATTCGTGAATGTGTGGACAGTGATGAGCATCCCAACACTGTGCCAATCATCCTTGGCCTTGATGTGACCGGTTCTATGGGAAGCGCCTGCAAAGAGACTGCTGAAGCGCTCAACGTCATCATGACAAACTTGTACAAGAAGTACAAAGACATCGAGTTTTGTGTGATGGGAATCGGTGACCTTGCTTACGATGACGCACCAATCCAGATGTCACAGTTTGAATCTGATGTGAGAATTGCTGAAGCTGTGGACAAAATCTATATGGAACACGGTGGTGGTGGCAACTCATATGAAAGCTACACTGCTGCTTGGTACATGGGACTGAAACGGACAAAGCTCGACCGCATCGAAAAGCAAGGACGCAAGGGAATCATCATCACTATGGGTGATGAGCCTCTCAACCCGTATCTGCCGGTGCAAGAGCTGAACGAAGCAGCCAACTGCACTGAACAAGCAGATATCGAAACAGACAAGCTGTATGAAGAAGCATCAAAGAATTTTGACATCTACCACATTGCGATCGATGACCGTTCAAGTTGTTATGCATCATACCGGAACGAAATCAAGAACTCGTTCGGAAAACTTCTTGGCCAGAATTTCAAAGTCTCCACAATCAATGAGCTTTCAGCAAAGATTGAGGAATGCATCGACAATTCACTGATGAAGAACGGTTCATCAGAAATGCCTGAAATGAATGCCATCAACGAGAATGGTGAAATATCTTGGTAATCTAATTGTTATGAAAGCGCGAATAATAGTTGGAGCAAATTACGGCGATGAAGGCAAAGCTACAGTAGTTGCCAATTACACAAAACAATGTGACAATGTGCTCAATGTGCTGACGAACGGTGGTGCACAAAGAGGACATTCCATACTGACAAAAGATGGCAGCATCACATTCCAGCATTTTGGATCTGGCACTTATTACAATGCCGACAACTATTATTCGCGTTATTTCATTCTCAACCCGATGCAGTTTGTCAAAGAATACAACGAACTTATCGTGAAGCCTCATCACATTTATCGTGACCCGCTTTGCAGGTGGAGCACCCCATACGACATGATTGCTAACTCAATTGATGAGCAGAAAAGAAACAGACATGCTTCTTGCAGAATGGGAATATGGACGACTATAAAGAGACATCACGAAATGGAATGCATGACTTTGGACAACTTCATCGCGTCAGAAAACAAAAGACTTTATCTTGAAAAAATAAAACAATATTATGAGAAAACGGATTTGGAGATAACGAAAGAATGGAAGGACATCTGGAATTCCGAAACACTTGCCGGCCATTTCATAAATGACTGTGAAACGCTTGCAAAAACTGCAAAGCCTGTGGAATTCAGACAAGCAGCAAAGCTGTCATACGAAAACCTCATATTTGAAAACGGGCAGGGACTGCTGCTATGCGACACTGGCGAAAACACTTATGACACGACGCCATCTAACACTGGCATATTGTATGCGATGCAGATGCTAAAAAGTCTTGATGACAAGATTGACGTCACTGCGCATTATGTCACAAGACCTTATCTAACAAGACACGGTGACGGGAACATAAGTGACGAGTCATTGAGATGCGAACTGTCAGAACATGTGAATGAAGACAGGACGAACCATTTCAATGATGCACAGGGTGATTTCCGGTTCGGAAAGCTTGATTTGAACAAATTGAAGACTCGAGTCGAACATAACGCAGACAATAAAGTCAAATATGAAATTGAGTTAACGCACTGTGATGAGATGGACCGTGTTGCTGAGTTCAAAAACTTGTTTGGCAAAGTGAATGTCTACGACACGCCACTGGTATAAATAACAAAAGCTTGCTGTATGATTTCTGTGATAATGCCAACTCACAAACGGCCTCCGATGCTTCACAACACGCTGCTCAGTGTGTTTTCGCAGTGGATAGATGACTTTGAGTTCGTTGTGGTCGACGCAAGTGAAGACAGATATTTCAAGACAGCAGTAGAAGAACTGTTTGATAGTTCAAAGACATTGCAGTTTTATGCGCCAAGACTGAACAAATTGAAAATTGTCTATCCTGAAAAAGACAAGAATCGTCCAGGCGCGATGAAAATGCTTGGGTTCTCATACAGCAAAGATGATGACGATTTCGTAGTGTTTCTGGATCATGACGACTGGCTTGGTTCAAACATACTTTGTCATGTGCAAAGAGCATATAAAGAATTCCCTGACACAGAAATGTTCAGTACTAAATACACAAGTGTCTCATACAGCAATGGACGAGTGTACACGAATCTGCTTACGTTCTTTGGAGGTGAGAAATGTGAAGAAACGAATAGCCTGAAAGTCGGGCCACTTACTTACACGTTTGAAAGAAGCCAAGATGTCTACAGAAGTCTACATCCATTCAAAGCGGCAATGCATCCAAAAATCATCTCTAAAAAAGTGATGCGAGACGGAAGATTCACATTCATAGCCGACACACGAGTGAGTGATGACACAATATGGCCGGTAGTAAGTCATTCATTTGTAGAGACATACATACCAGCAGTTGGATACATATATGTGGCTTATCTGTCAGATGACTACATATCAAACAGCTGTGACCCGCAGAGAAAGCCTTCTGAAACAGCAAAGAGATACGCGAAATGCTGTGAAGAATACGAAAAGATGCTAACAGAGATAGGCTACAAAAAACACAAAAACATCTATAACATAAAATAAAATATATGAGAAAAAATAAAGAAGACATCGTTGAAATGGTGTTGAAACAGATTGTAGAAAAATGTTCCAAAATAGATTTCTTGGACATACTTCTGATTACAACAGACATCATGTCAGAAATTGATGATTTTGGTGAAGATGCAATTCACCACATTGATGATATCTGCGACAAGATATATGAAGCATACCCCAAATACTTCAAGATCGAAGAGAAAAAAGAAACTGAGCAGAAAACATGCAAATGCAGCAACATGCCGCAAAAGAAAGAATGCGCGTGCTCAAGCAAGAGAGCAAACACACATGTTGCTGACACTGAAACATGCAAAGAAATAAAGATTCTTGTTCCTGGCGTGAGCAAAGACAACATCTTTCTTGCTGTTAGAGACAATGTGCTTACTATGAAACTCACCAATGTCGTCATTGAGCAGCCGTTTGTCAATCCTGATCTGTCATTTGAATATGAGCTTGACGAAACCTGCGACATTGAAAAGATATCAAGCACTCTTGATTACGGAATCCTGACAATAACAATTCCAAAAATCAAGAAAAAAGACAATACCCGAACACTTAGAATACTTACAATTCTGTGATAGATTTTGATTTTTTGGCTTGACTTGATGGCAGACTTTTTAGTCTGCCATCTTAATATGCACCAGAAATAATTCTAATGACATCTAAGACACTTTTATATATTAGATTATAATTTATATTACAAATGCATATATGTTGTCTAGAATTCATCTATGAAAAAGTATAGCATTCATATAAATAACACAAACAAAATGTAGAAATGCCAGAAGACGCTGAATGCATACACAGTGAAGATTTAGAATGTGACGGCTGCTGCTGGGATTGTGAGAACCGCACATGGTGCTGGGCGAGTTGCACAGATGAGAACTGTGGCTGTTGAAACAAAAAACGATTATGAGAATATTGACGATAAACGAGCTGAACGAGCAGAAGAAGCAAGTGAAATACCGCTGGAGAGAGCCACATGCCAATGTGTGGCATGAAACTCTATGTGAAGTGTTGTCATTCACAAGCAAGACAGCAAAGATAAAGCTGTTAGGATTTGGAAAGAACGGCACGCCTCCAGGAACGATACTGCCAAAAGTCCATCTTAGCTCACTGATTGGCTTTGAGCATCCGGACAAGCAGAAGCAAAAACCAGCACCAGATCTGTCTTGGCACGAATACACATATTTCAATTAACTTATATCTTCACATGACTGTTCAATGAGTCAGAAGTGAGTTTCTGCATAGGCGGCGTAGTCTCGCCTGAGTTGCATGTGTGAGTGTGGCTGTTGAATATGTTCTTCAATGTTTCTCCCTTCATCACAGATTCTGTCGCTTGGTCGCTCAAGTTGACGATTGGCGCATTGATGTTTATCGCATTGTCTGACATTATGTTGATTGTGCCGTTAGAAATCACAACGCCATCTCCATTTGGATTTGTTATACTTATGACGCCTGTGTTGTTCAGTGTCACACTAGACACTCCAGATGATGTCTTGTATTCAATCACAAAGCCTTTCCTTTCAGTGAAGAAAACTTTTATATGTTCGTCTCTGACTTTAGCATCGCCATTGTTGAAGTCAGTGTCATATATGAGAACATGTGAATTGGTGTAGTCAGTGCTGTTTATCTCAGAAACAGTCTCATCTGAAATGTACAAGTTGCCATACCACACGGGAGAGTTCAATGACCCCGAAACCTCAACGGCTGAACCGACTTTCGGAACACTGAAGCATCCACTGCCAGAAGCAGATCCGCCTGAGCCATTTGAAGCAGGCCTTGCCCACGGGAGCATTTCAGTGGGAATGACATATTTGTCATCTTCTTTCTGGTCATTGACGCCGTGCACTCGTATCTTGAGACGGCCCTGGTGCTGTGGATCTAAATTGTATTCGACGATTCCTACCATAATGTCTGCGATTTCATTATAAAATAACTATCGACAATGTCATCAAGCGGCTTGATGTTCTTGAAGTCTATATCATTTGATGTCACATACTTGAACAAGTCCGTGCTTGCCAATTTGTCATCACCAAGAACATTGTTCATGAATGCTTTTATCATGTATTCTTTGTCAGCATTGCCCTTGCCAGCGAGTTTCTTCGCAGTTGACGGAGCTATGATTTCAAGACTGTCATAGCCGATTCTCTTGATTATGTCTTTTCTCAAAAAAGAGTTGAACAGTATGAGATCTATGAAAGCTGCGCCTGAACTGCCATAAGCAAAGCCTTCTAGTGAAATCCGTGTGTCTTCAAGATTCGGAACATGCTTTTCTATAGAATGCATTATGTACTCACATATCATTTCTGCGTCTGACATTTTCAGAGACTGCTCTTTCGCATAGCTGCACCCTTTATCTATATGGTGACGCTGGTATGGATAAAGCTCGACAATGCCATTCAACGCATTATGCATCTCAAACCGTTTGAGTGGCTTTTCTCTATTCCATTCAGCACCGTCAGTGTTGAAGAATGACATGAACATTATTTTCTCTCCATTGTCGATTGTGACTGATGGAGAATTTAAAGAATAATCAATCCCTACGTGTGTCATCAGTGTCAGTTATTTGTTTGAAAGTCGATTTGAGCGAAGACACCATCAGCAAGTCTGCTTTGTATCTGACATCTTGTGTGTCATTTTCTTTGACTTCAGCCGGTATCTTGTTGTAATTCGTTTCCGTTGGTGATGTGCTTGTTCCAGCACTTGTGCCAGTGTTAGTGCGGACTTCTGACAATATGTTTGCTTCAATGTATCCTGACGATGACCTTGCTTCGGCAAGCTTGTTCTCTAACTCAATGATCTGCGCAGAAAGCTTCTCATTCTCTGCTTTGAGCAAATCATTCTTGTTTTCTGCATCTGCAAGCTTCACATTCCAAGAGTCAGTATCAATCGCAATCTGGTTTCTCAAGTCATTTATCGTTTCGTTCAACGACTGTATCGTTTCAGTCAATGAAGAACGCATCGCAGCAGAATACTCATTCCAAGAGCCTGAGAAAAGAACTGTCTCGTCAGATGAAGTCTTCCCGTCTGTTATTGCTGAACTGACATAGAAAGTCTTGTTCGTCAATGCGAGAATGCGAGAAGCTTCTGACTCCGCAATCCTGAACACAACCTCCCCGTTTGCCATGTCTACATTTTCAGCATCAGTGTAGTTTGGTATTCTTATTTTAGTCTCGCCACTGATGAACGAAAGATATATCGTGCCAAGATTGGTGAGATTGAGCGGAATGTGGTTATCCACGCGTTCATCATCACTTTCTCTGAATATAGTGAACATATAGTAATTGGTGAACGGACTTATCTCGAGACAAGTGTCGCCACGATAGTACATCGTACTGTTAGAAGCCAGTTTCTCTATTCTGTTTGGCATTATCTGTTTTGTTTTTCCAGTTCTTTTATCTCTTTTTCAATTTGGTTCTCTCTGTCCAAGTCAAAGCGTTTCCTGTCACATGACTGGATCATTCGTTTTTCAGATTTGAGTCCTTCGATTTTCAAGTCAGTAGCAGTGACAGTGTTTTCTGCGAGAGAATCTATCTTTCCAGAAAGAGTCTCGATTGCTGCCGTGTTTTTCTTTTCAAGTTTTTTCACACGTGAAGTTGTTGAGCATTCACGCAAAAGTACAAGGACAGAAAGTGCCACTATGATTATGACACCATATCTGTTTAAGAAATCCATTATTTTTTTCATAAAAATCAGTTTAATCGATATTATATTTATAATAAAAAAGGGCCTGAATGTTCAGGCCCTTCAGTTGTGTCATGGTTATCTATTATTCAAAAGAACCAGACTGGATAGCGCCAGTTCTAAGAATAGTGAGTTTCTGCACAAGAATTTCCAATCCACGGACGGGCTCGACATAAATGTCAATCACACCCATGTTGTGGTCAATCACTTCAGCATCATTGTTTGATGAATCCATGATTGTCTTGAAATCATAAACGCCGCCATTGTTCTTTACAGTGTCTAAGAAATTGTCGACCAAAGTCTTGATTTCAAGTCTTGTCTGAGCAGTGTTAGTTTCGAACAAGTAGTTGCGGAGAATCTTCTCGACGCCGTCTTGGATATAGATGCAAGCTTCACGGCAGTTGATTGAACTCAATGCAGATTTTGGAGTCTGCTGAGCAGTCTTGTTAGCATAAATCACACAGCCAATGCCATTCTGGTAAATGATTGAGTTGATGCCTGCAGGTTCTAACCAGTCGCGGTTGTCACGAATCAGACTTGATTCCACGCCGACGACGCTGTTGCCCGAGATGACGCCGCGGTTCTGTCCAGCAACCAGTGTCCAAGGACTGCCAGCGCCATATTTTGCTACATAGTTGTTAGAAACATAAGCAGCAGGTGGAACATTTATAGTCGTGTAGTTAGAATACACTTTCAAGTACGGGTAGTAGTAAGCTCCCCAAGTCGAGCCGTGGACTTTGTCTGGAAGTGAGAACAAGAATGAAGGGTTCGTGTTGGGATCTCCACCTTTAGCAATGTATTCAGCAGACACTGATTTGTTCTTGTCTACGAATGAAGGATCTTTACTGTTCTTGAAGTCATTCACTGATGGCATGTTGATGATTGCGAAAGCAGATTTTCTCTCTTGGCAGAGTTTAGTGTATTGGTGCTTGCACATTTCCTCGATGCCAAGGCCGAAAGTATCAACAAGATAACGGAACTGGATGAGTTCACGGTCAATCAGTGCATTGAACAAGTTGCTGTCTTCACTGTCTTCAGCAAGCATGTCAAGAATCTCGTGCTGGCGTTCATTTGTGCCATCAGGCATGTGAGAAGCTTTCAACGAGAATCCTTTCAGTGTGAACACATTGTAGTGGGTGAACCAGTCAACGAATTTGTTAAACACTTCAAGATGATAATACTGCACGTTGTCAGGAGTGACATCGATGATGACAGTGTCTACATTGTCTTGGCAAGTGACAAGACGGTAGTCGACGATTCCATTTGCGTTTTCGATACCAGTAATCGTGACGATTCTAGTAAGACGATGTTTTGGATTGTCCAACTCATCTTTGCCAAACAATGAAAGAGCATAGTTCCCGACTTTGACGTTAGCATATGCGTCATCATCAGTGTTCACGGGAATAATGAACTGATTCGGTTTTGCGACAACACCATTGACTTCTTTAAGACAAGTGATTGTAGTGTTGAAACTTTGCGCACCAAGAACGAAAACAAATCCGTCTTCTGCTACATGTTCATTTCCCTCGTAGTCGAAGAAATAAATGTTCTCCAAACCAGATCTGAGGTCCACGCCAAGATCATCAGTAGTGCTTGGATTGTCATCTGTGTTGAATTTAGCTACAACATAGTCAGGATAGTAGTTTGCATTGTCAATCGTGTAACTGCCGATTGTCGTCACAGGATACAAGTTGTCGTACCAGTCGATGTCGATTCTAGGATGTCCATCACCAGAACCTGTTCCATTCACCATCACATAGTCGTTCGTTCCAAGTGAAGCACGATTCTTGTAAGTGTTGGTGCCATCCAAGAACATGATTGAAGATGTGCCATTGTCGCCATTAGTCACTTTTATTTCTCTGTTGTATGCTGTGTCAAAAACATATTCAGCGTCTGTGGAACCAGCAAACGTCACTTCAGATTCAGAAACCAGTCTTAACTCATATTTGATGATTGGATTGCTGTTCATAGTAGCTTGGCTGTAGTCATCATAAACAGCATTCAGAATAGACTGCATGCTAGCAGGATCAGTTTCGTCACGTTCAGCAACAGGAAGCTTTCTGTCCGTTGGAACATACAAAGTTGTTTTCTTTGCCGAAACAACAGGAACAAGCAGACTGTCGCTCACAAAGAATGCATTTGTTCCGGCTTTCACTTTGCTGTAAATGTCATCAACTTTTTTAGCTTCCACTGCAAGTGGAAAAGATGCGTCATTTATAGGGATGTAAGTGTGTGCTGCATCAGCAATCTCATCATAATAGTAAACATACAATGTGTGTTCTTTCTTGTCGACAGAATCAATCCATTTGTATGGAAGTTCATTGATGATGCCTTGCGGGCTTCCGCTAACAGCAGGCGCGAATTCTATCGCCTCGGGAGTGATTTCTGTATCGATTGCATAATATTTAGAATCGCCATCAGGTGCTTCTTCATATTCGTCAGCACCGCCTTCAGCAATAGCATCAGTGATGCTGTTTGCGATATTGCCAGAATAAGACAAGAAGTTCACATTAGAAAAAGCAGACTCTTCCATTGCGTCATACAGAGTATGTCCAATCATGTCAATGCCGTTTGGATCGCCATCGATGAGAACGCTGCCATCGAAAATCTGCTCATTGACTGCACACATAAGCCCGTTCACTGCAGTGTCGCTGTTGATGAGATATTCTATATACATGTTATGCCCGTTCTTGTCGATGAATCCAGGAATGAGGCAGCCGGTATATTTGCCGATAAGCTGAACATCAGGCTCATTCAAGAACTGAGTCAGCAAAGTGTCAGTCGTGTCATTGGGGTTCTTGCGGCGGAGAAGGCCTTTGTTCTTGTCGAAATATTTGCTGAATTTGATGTCAGAGTTGAATCTCGCATAAGGCTCAGTTGATGAGGTGCTGAAGTCACCGCCCCAGTCTCCGCTCAACACGTACACATCAACCATGAAATCACTGATGTAGCTTGTGCTATGCAAGAATTCCGGAACATTGCCTTTCCCATACCATTCTTGAGCAGTGACTTGGAATGATCCAGAATTGTATTCACTTGATTTAGTGACAATCACAGAAACGGGGTTCTTTCCAATGTTAGTGAAATTGAGGATGTCATTGGTTGAAGTGCCATCAGTGATGTAAGTGTTGCTTCTGCCAATGTTGTAGAGGAAACTTTCTTCTGAAGGAGTGTAGAACGTGTCGATGTTGTACATCCCACGGTACTCTTTCATGTTGTCATCAGGATTGACAGTCTGCACTGTGCAAGTCGCTGATGTAGAGAACTGCATCGCACTGACTTGGTCTTCATCAGTAAGTTTGAGCAAGTTAAGTGCGTAAATAGGGCCGGCTGAAAGAGCAGCAAGACAACTTCTGTGGAAGTATGCGCCTTTCTTTTCAAGCGAACGGTCAATGTCGCCGAAGGTGTCTATGAATTCCTTTGTGGTTGTGATCATCACTGGAGTGTTGAAAGGTCCAGTTTTTGAAAAACCAACAAGCATTCTAATATTATCCAACGGTTCGACAGTGTTTTGAATAACAGACTGGTCTTTCTCGAAACGGTAGACACCGGCAGACTTCAGTCCATAAAGTTCAGTTGTTAATGCCATATGTTCGTAATATATTTATGTTGTGATTATATTTATATCATTGTACTCGTTCTGGTTCGCCATAAAGAGTGCTCATGCCTTCAATGTTCAAAAATGAAGATAAAGGCAAAACTAAACACGGAATAGATTCAAACCTGTTCGTATATGCATTGTAATGATACACACATGATATAGGTATCAATACAGTGTCGATTCTTCCAATATTGAATTGTGTTGCGACAGACATGCCAGTTGGCATAGATCTACTTATGCCACGGTCAAACATTGTCGTCTCTGACTCTGTAAGGTCGATTTCAAACGAAGGACGTATGACTCCCTGCCAAGAAACATCTTCATCAAATGTGATTCTTGCTGGACTAACATTGAATTCATATAAATTATTATCTACAGTTATACTTCCAGCAAAATAGCCTTGCTCACCAGACTCACTGCGCTTTATATCATCAATGGACGATCCACCGCCACCACCGCTGTCTGGTCCCCAATAAGATGAAGAACCATTCGTCTTCAGCACATATCCTGACGTCTGTCCCTTTCCATTTATCTTGTTTATGAATTCTCTTTTGTTTGTGAAATCTGATAAAACGAATCCCATGCCAATGCAATCATGTTTATTTTATATTTATAAAAACAATGGCACCATATTCAGGTGCCATGTGATATATGATGTTCACGCGAATCGCGTTACGTTATGTTCTGGCGGCATATTAAGATTTCTTTTTATAGATGATTACAATTGCGTCCAGTGGAGCATGATTATGTTAGCCGCCAATATATTTATAACATCATTAGAAAGGTATTCTGCCTCTTGACAGTTTGCCGCGGACGAATGGCAAGTTAGATTGAGAATTGTTGAATGATGTTTCATTGTCAGCAGATTCATCTTCATTTCTTGTCATCCCTAGCAACAAATTGAATTCTATCGAGTTGAACTCGAATGGTGTTATCGCATAGTAAATATAATCCGCAAACGAGTCATATGAGACAAAACATATTCTGAACCTCACGCTTAAACGATTCGTTATGCCAATGTTCGTGTCAGCCGTAGTTCTATTGTAACTATATCTGCTGTTCGCAGCACGAAGCAGATAAGTTTCTGTAGCATTGTTTGTTCCGCCAATGTATACGGTTCTCTTCGGATTCAGCAATATCTTCTCGCCTGCGCCATTCTTCAATATGTCTTCATAAGAATATATATGATTTAATGAATTGTCCATTGCTCTAACAGTGACTGCGTTCATAAGACTCATCGTGTTGATTTTTTTCATTGTGAATATGTACTGTTTGAACTCTGATGTGCCAATGTTAGAAACTGCACAGTCCATATTAGTGCTGTTGAACGGTATGTACATATATGATGTGTCATTCACATAGTTGACAAGTCTCCACTTGTAGATACCACTAACACTATTGTATGTTGTCTGGTATATAGCATAATCGCCATCACTTATATGCACTGCATAATACCTGTTCATAGTCTGAGAAGATGGTTCCATCGTGCCAAGAAATTCAAGAGTGCCATCATAGTATCTTGCGCATTGCGGCACACTTGATTGAGTGCCCGCACACACAGTCAATGGATTGTATGATGATAGAGTCTTGTTGCAGTTTATTCCCATCCATTTGCCTCGTTTTATTCTTTCAAAACGCACGCCATACACTCCACCAGTCGCAGGCAAAGCGCCATTGTTTGTGAGAATGTTGGCAGTCATCCAGCTATATGGGGCGCTCATCTGGAATTTTATCTGGTCAGAAACGACTTTATGATAACAAGTTGCTTTTCCTATTTCTTCAACCGCTTCTGCTGTAGCAATCATGTTGCTTTCTGTGAGATATGGCGAGAACTTCAGATTCTTTATTCTTGGAACAGTCAATGAAGAACTGCCTGAGCCGCTCAATCCCTGGATTCCCTGTATTCCCTGGATTCCGGTTCCACCGCCACCTGCTTCAACAGATCTGAAGTCACCTATTTTGACTGCGCCTTGGTACACTCTATAATCATATCCGGTACTTGTGTTTGTTTCAACTTCTGAGCAACTGTCGATTGCTTCGCCATTGTCGGCGTATAATGAAAGCCATCTATATGTATGATTGGTTCCATAGTCATATACCACCCCACTGCCAATTATGTTTTTGCATATTTTGTACATGAATTTATGCACATTTCCACTTCCCATAGGATAACTGCCAGTCACAGCATCATATTGAGAAGTATAGTTATTGACAACATATTGGTTTTCTGTAACAGGATCTATATGCAGTATTGGCGCAGGATATGGATCTCCATAGTTGTAACGCAGCATGTCTTTATAGAAGCAAGCAACCATGTCATTTCCACCAAACTCGCCATTTGCAGATTTTAGAAACACCATTTTGTTCGGGTTGTTTGCGTCATATTTGCATTCATGATTGAATATGACAGAGAACTCATCGTTTTCTCTCATCGGAAAATCACCACTGACTGGTCTTATGTCATACACCCCGTTTGTCACACCTGTTGTTTCGAACACGCGTGGATGGCAGCATTCGCATTCATCTTCTTCAAATATGTGAAGTATAGCATGGAACACACACAGATGATCATTTGGGCCGGTTGACGGTTTCGGGTGGTATGCCCATTTCATTAGACGATATCCTTTTTCAATGTCAGCTGGAGCAATGTCGCTTTCTACAAGATTTTTCCACGGTTCAAATGTTCCAACAGCGTTATTGCCAGAATTTCCCTGGCCGTGTCTTGAATCATAGTTGACTCGCCAGCGTTCTTCAGGAGATGAGATATTGGCGTAGGTCGGTGCGCCTGATGCTGTCTGCGCGTTTGCTTTGTAAGTAGCATATGTTCCTGTGCCAGAAGTATCAGAATAAATCCCATCATAAGTGTCAGACAGACCAGCATAATAATAATACCCGTCAGCATCGCTTGTCTTGTCTGCAAAAAACGCTTCCAAATCATCTTTGCTATAAATGAACGGATCTATATTGCCATCAGCCCCCCATGCACCAGGAGTTCCGTTCACATCCATATAACGCATTGTCGCAATGTTGTCTTGCGCGCCGCCAGTTGCTGTATAGTCATATATCAGACTGTTCCTGCTCCATCTTGCATGAGGAGTGTTCAGCACAAGCACACGGCCAAAGTTATTGCCATATTTGCTTGTTGGCAGTGTTCCCAACACAGGTGAAAGATATTGACTGGTGACATAAGAAGAATTGTAATTAGCCCAGACCTTGTTTGTCAGACTTTTTATGAAATTCACTCTCTGGTCAAACGTCGTATATGTAGTGTTGAACTGGTCAAACACATAGTCAAGTGCTCTAAACGGATGCCAGTCAGGATGTCCAGGTGAATATGATTCATTGATGTCGTCGTCAACGTGTGAAATAGAAGATGCATTGTATTCTATATACTCCTGGTTTGTTTTAAGTATATATGGATCCTTATAAGCAGGCGTGATCATACGCATGACAAGATATGCGTCACGCATTCCACAGCCTTGTGCCAAATCATTCAAGACAGCAGTTATTTCTTGAAGCTGTCCAGCAGTTCCACTTCCTATCACATTCACGCCATTCACTGTCTGCATTGAATGAACAGTGTCAAAATGTCCAATTTTATGCAAAGCACATACAGGCCCAAATCCATTTCTAATAGCAGCAATGAATTTGTTGTTGCTGCCGTTCACATTATATGTTATGTCTGCATATGAATAATATGACACTTCGGTGTCATTGCCTTCATATATTGCAGAATAATTAGAGCCAGAACCATATCTCAAATAATTTACAGGTTGTGCGGCGCTCCATGTTCTATATATGAAACTATGTGCGCATAAATTAGAACCTGGATTTGTATTATGTGGTGATACAGCATTCTGCAATCCAATTGCATATTTTTCATGCGTCAATGGATCTATGCCGATTATCGGGGCAGGATGATGCTGAGTGTCAGCATTATATTCAAATCTATAATAAACAGGCAATTCATTACCAGACAAATATGTGTTAAGTGTGGTTCCTTCACAATCAACTGTCAATATATTATTAGAAGAACCGCGGATAAACATCATGTTTGGAGCAACATTGTCGCCAATTGCTTGCAGGCTTTGATGATTGAAACTATGATTGAATACAATTGTGACAACATCATCACTGTTTAGCTTTACAGGATTTCCATCAGCTGTTGTGACATCAAACACATTTTTGTTTACAGCAGTGGTATATAATACGATGTTAGAACCATTTGCTCCTTGATAGCCTTGAATGCCTTTATATCCTTGAAGACCTTGAGTTCCCTGAGTGCCTGTTGTTCCTTGAGCGCCAGTTGTTCCTTGAATGCCTTTATATCCTTGAGTGCCTTGAGTTCCCTGAGTGCCCTGAGTGCCTTGAGTTCCCTGAGCGCCAGTTGTTCCTTGAAGACCTTTGAATCCTTGAGTGCCTTGAGTTCCCTGAACGCCAGTTGTTCCTTGAAGACCTTTGAATCCTTGAGTGCCTTGAGTTCCCTGAACGCCAGTTGTTCCTTGAAGACCTTTGAATCCTTGAGTGCCTTGAGTTCCTTGAGCACCGGTGTTTCCTTGAAGACCTTTGGTTCCCTGTGTTCCTTGAGTTCCTTGAGTGCCTTGAGCACCTTGAGCACCGCTATTTCCTTGAAGACCTTTAGTTCCCTGTGTTCCTTGAGTTCCTTGAGCACCGGTATTGCCTTGCAATCCTTTAGTTCCCTGAGTTCCTTGAGTGCCCTGAGTGCCTTGAGTTCCCTGAGCGCCAGTTGTTCCTTGAAGACCTTTGAATCCTTGAGTGCCTTGAGTTCCCTGAGCACCGGTATTGCCTTGCAATCCTTTAGTTCCCTGAGTTCCTTGAGTGCCTTGAGTTCCCTGAGCGCCAGTTGTTCCTTGAAGACCTTTGAATCCTTGAGTGCCTTGAGTTCCCTGAGCACCAGTATTACCCTGCAATCCTTTGGTTCCTTGAGTTCCCTGAGTGCCTTGAGTTCCTTGAGCACCAGTTGTTCCTTGAAGACCTTTAGTTCCCTGAGTTCCTTGAGTTCCCTGAGTGCCAGTCGTTCCCTGAGCACCCGTATTTCCTTGAAGACCTTTGGTTCCTTGAGTGCCTTGAGCACCAGTTGTTCCTTGAAGACCTTTAGTTCCCTGAGTGCCTTGAATTCCCTGAGTGCCTTGAGTTCCCTGAGTGCCTTGAGCACCGGTATTGCCCTGCAATCCTTTAGTTCCCTGAGTGCCTTGAGTTCCTTGAGTGCCTTGAGCACCAGTTGTTCCTTGAAGACCTTTGGTTCCTTGAGTGCCTTGAGCACCAGTTGTTCCTTGAAGACCTTTAGTTCCCTGAGTGCCTTGAATTCCCTGAGTGCCTTGAATTCCCTGAGTGCCTTGAGTTCCCTGAGCACCAGTATTGCCTTGCAATCCTTTAGTTCCCTGAGTTCCTTGAGTTCCTTGTGTTCCTTGAGCGCCGGTATTGCCTTGCAATCCTTTAGTTCCTTGAGTTCCTTGAGTTCCCTGAGCACCTTGAGCACCAGTTGTTCCTTGAAGACCTTTAGTTCCCTGAGTTCCTTGAGTTCCTTGAACACCGGTTGTTCCTTGAGTTCCTTGAGCACCAGTATTGCCCTGCAATCCTTTGGTTCCTTGAGTTCCCTGAGTGCCTTGAGTTCCCTGAGCACCGATATTTCCTTGAAGACCTTTAATTCCTTGCGTTCCTTGAGTGCCAGTTGTTCCTTGAGTGCCTTGAGCACCGGTATTGCCTTGGAGACCTTTAGTTCCTTGAGTTCCTTGAGTTCCCTGAGCACCAGTCGTTCCCTGAGTGCCTTGAGCACCTGCGTTTCCTTGAAGGCCTTTAATTCCTTGAGTTCCTTGAACACCAGTATTGCCTTGAAGACCCTTGGTTCCCTGTGTGCCTTGAGCACCTGTGTTTCCTTGAAGGCCTTTAGTTCCTTGAGTGCCCTGAGCGCCAGTATTGCCCTGCAATCCTTGAGTTCCTTGCGTTCCCTGAGCACCAGTGTTTCCTTGAAGACCCTTGGTTCCCTGTGTGCCTTGAGCACCTGTGTTTCCTTGAAGGCCTTTAGTTCCTTGGGTTCCCTGAGCACCAGTATTACCCTGCAATCCTTGAGTTCCTTGCGTTCCCTGAGCACCAGTATTTCCTTGAAGGCCTTTAGTTCCTTGCGTTCCCTGAGCACCAGTTGTTCCCTGCATTCCTTGAGCACCAGTATTACCCTGCAATCCTTTAGTTCCTTGAGTGCCTTGAGTGCCCTGAGTACCGATATTACCTTGAAGACCTTTAGTTCCTTGAGTGCCTTGAGTGCCTTGAGTGCCCTGAGTACCGATATTACCTTGAAGACCTTTAGTTCCTTGCGTTCCCTGAGCGCCCTGAGCACCAGTTGTTCCTTGAAGACCTTTAGTTCCTTGAGTGCCTTGAGTGCCCTGAACACCGGTTGTTCCTTGCATTCCTTGAGCACCAGTTATTCCCTGAGTGCCTTGAGCACCAGTTGTTCCTTGAGTTCCCTGAGTGCCGGTATTTCCTTGAAGACCTTTGGTTCCTTGAGTTCCCTGAGTGCCAGTATTACCTTGAAGACCCTTGGTTCCTTGAGTTCCTTGAGCACCAGTATTACCCTGCAATCCTTTAGTTCCCTGAGTTCCCTGAGCACCAGTTGTTCCTTGAATGCCCTGAGTACCAATATTACCTTGAAGACCTTTAGTTCCCTGAGTTCCTTGAGCACCAGTCGTTCCTTGAAGACCTTTAGTTCCCTGAGTACCCTGAACACCAGTTGTTCCTTGGATTCCTTGAGTGCCAGTGTTGCCTTGAAGACCTTTGGTTCCTTGAGTGCCTTGAGCACCTGTGTTTCCTTGAAGGCCTTTAGTTCCTTGAGTGCCTTGAGCACCAGTATTGCCCTGCAATCCTTTAGTTCCTTGAGTTCCCTGAGCACCTGTGTTTCCTTGAAGGCCTTTAGTTCCTTGAGTTCCCTGAGTGCCTTGAATTCCCTGAGCGCCAGTATTTCCTTGAAGGCCTTTAGTTCCTTGAGTTCCCTGAGTGCCTTGAATTCCCTGAGCGCCAGTATTTCCTTGAAGGCCTTTAGTTCCTTGAGTGCCTTGAGCACCAGTTGTTCCTTGCATTCCTTGAACACCAGTATTTCCTTGAAGACCTTTGGTTCCTTGAGTTCCTTGAGTTCCTTGAGTTCCTTGAGTGCCTTGAGCACCTGTGTTTCCTTGAATACCTTTGGTTCCTTGAGTTCCCTGAGCGCCAGTTGTTCCTTGCATTCCTTGAACACCAGTTGTTCCTTGAAGACCCTTGGTTCCCTGAGTGCCTTGAGTGCCCTGAGCACCGATATTACCTTGAAGACCTTTAGTTCCTTGAGTTCCCTGAGCACCATTCGTTCCTTGCATTCCTTGAGCACCAGTATTACCCTGCAATCCTTTAGTTCCTTGGGTTCCCTGAGCACCATTCGTTCCTTGCATTCCTTGAGCACCAGTATTACCCTGCAATCCTTTAGTGCCTTGAGTGCCTTGAGCACCAGTTGTTCCCTGAATGCCTTGAGCACCAGTATTACCCTGCAATCCTTTAGTTCCTTGGGTTCCCTGAGCACCATTCGTTCCTTGCATTCCTTGAGCACCAGTATTACCCTGCAATCCTTTAGTGCCTTGAGTGCCTTGAGCACCAGTTGTTCCCTGAATGCCTTGAGCACCAGTATTTCCTTGAAGACCTTTGGTTCCCTGTGTTCCTTGGGTTCCTTGAGCACCAGTTGTTCCTTGCGTTCCTTGAGCACCGATATTTCCTTGAAGACCTTTGGTTCCCTGAATGCCTTGAGTTCCGGTATTTCCTTGAAGACCTTTGGTTCCTTGGGTTCCTTGAGCACCAGTATTGCCCTGCAATCCTTTAGTTCCTTGAGTTCCTTGTGTTCCCTGAGCACCGGTTGTTCCTTGCATTCCTTGAGCACCAATTGTTCCTTGGATTCCTTTGGTTCCTTGAGTTCCCTGAGTACCAGTTGTACCTTGAGCACCAGTTGTTCCTTGCGTTCCCTGAGCACCAATTGTTCCTTGCATTCCTTGAACACCAGCGTTTCCTTGAATTCCCTTAACACCTTGCATTCCTTGGATGCCAGTTATTCCCTGAGCACCTTGAGCACCAGTTGTTCCTTGAGTGCCCTGAGTTCCTTGAATCCCTTTAATGCCATGAGTTCCTTGAAGACCAGTTGTACCTTGTGTCCCTTGCGATCCAGTTGTGCCCTGAAGACCTTGAGCACCAGTTTCACCTTGAAGACCTTTAGTTCCTTGAATACCTTGAATACCAGTAGTGCCTTGAGTACCCTGAGCACCAATAGTGCCTTGAGCGCCCTGAAGACCTTGAGCACCAGTTTCACCTTGAATACCTTTAGTGCCTTGAGTTCCCTGAGTTCCTTGAAGACCTTTAGTGCCTTGTGTGCCTTGCAAACCAGCTATTCCTCGATAACCTTGCAAACCTTGAAGTCCATTTTCACCAATAAATCCCTGATAACCTTGAAATCCTTGAATGCCTTTAGTTCCATGATAGCCTTGGAATCCTTGTGTGCCTTGAATACCATCTTTTCCACTTGTACCCTGCAAACCTTGAAGACCAGTTGTTCCTTGAGTGCCTTGAGCGCCGGTTTCGCCTTGAAGACCTTTAGTACCCTGAGTACCTTGCATTCCTGGTTTTCCTTCATAACCTTGCAGGCCTTGTATGCCACCTGTTCCAATTGAGCCCTGGACACCTTGCTGACCAATTGAACCTTGAATGCCTTGAAAACCTATACCGCTTACACCTTGGAATCCTTGAATACCATCAGCGCCTTGTTCACCTTGATAGCCACGTTCGCCCTGATAGCCTTGTTGTCCGGTATAACCCTGGAATCCTTGTGCTCCAGCTGTTCCCTGCAATCCTTTAATGCCTTGAGAACCTCGAGCACCAGTTATACCTTGAATACCGGTTGTTCCCTGATAGCCTCGAGCACCTTGGTATCCCTGAATCCCTTGAATGCCTTGAGTGCCTTGTGAACCTATAACGCCTTGAGCGCCATCAACACCTTGAATGCCTTTAATTCCTTGTTCACCTCGATAGCCTTGAACACCTTGCTGTCCGTTTGAACCTTGAATACCAGTCGTACCTTGAATGCCAGTCGTGCCTTGTGTTCCTTGTGATCCAGTTATGCCATGAGTTCCTTGAATACCAACAATTCCCTGAATTCCTTGAAGTCCAGTTATACCCTGTGAACCTTGTTCGCCTTGATGTCCTTGAACACCTTGCTGTCCATTTGAACCTTGAACACCTTGAGATCCAGTTATTCCTTGCGTACCTTGATAGCCTTGAACACCTTGAGATCCTATATTTCCTTGCAATCCTTTAGTACCCTGAGTTCCTTGAATACCGGTTGTTCCCTGTGTACCTTGAGTTCCTTGATTGCCAACATCGCCTTGAATACCAGTTGTTCCTTGAGTGCCATGGTATCCTTGAATTCCCTGAGTGCCCTGAGTTCCTTGTGTACCAATATCGCCTTGGATACCAGTCAAGCCTTGAGTTCCTTGTGTGCCCTGAGCACCAGTTGTTCCTTGATAGCCTTGATATCCCTGATAGCCTTGAACACCATTATTGCCTTGAAGCCCTTTAGCACCTTGAGCACCTTGAGTGCCCTGAATACCTATATCTCCTTGAATGCCAGTCATGCCTCTAGCACCCTGGTAACCTTGACTGCCCTGAGTTCCTTGAGTTCCTTGAAGACCTTGATAGCCTTGTGATCCTTTAGCACCTTGGTATCCTTGCTCACCTTTAAATCCTTGCTCACCCTGAACGCCTTGTGTACCTTGATTTCCTTGATAGCCTTGAGCTCCTCGTGAGCCTTGAGCGCCCTGGTATCCTTGAGTTCCCTGAGTACCTTGAGTTCCCTGTGTTCCTTGTGAACCTTGAGCACCCTGGTACCCTTGAGTTCCCTGAGTACCTTGATAGCCTTGAGTGCCTTGATAACCTTGATAGCCTTGTTCGCCTTTATACCCTTGAGCGCCTTGAGTACCTTGAGTTCCTTGATAACCTTGTTCACCTTGATAGCCTTGAGCACCATGTAATCCCTGGAATCCCTGAGTGCCCTGAGTGCCTTGATAACCTTGATAGCCTTGTTCACCTTTATAGCCTTGTTCACCTTGATACCCTTGAACGCCTTGAATACCTTGAGTTCCTTGATATCCCTGAGCTCCTTGTGTGCCTTGAGTACCTTTAGTTCCTTGAGTGCCTTGAGTTCCTTGTGAACCTTGATAACCCTGAGCACCTTGATACCCTTGAACGCCTTGAGAACCTTGAGAACCTTGATGACCTCTATAACCTTGAAATCCTTGAACGCCTTGTGTGCCTTGAGCGCCCTGGTACCCTTGCACACCTTGATAGCCTTGATAACCTTGAGCGCCTTGTGCGCCTTGAGCACCTTGGAATCCCTGAGATCCCTGATAGCCTTGTTCACCTTGGAATCCCTGATAGCCTTGAGCACCTTGGAATCCCTGAGATCCCTGATAGCCTCGTTCACCTTGAAATCCCTGATAGCCTTGGAATCCTTGGACACCAGCACCTTGCATGCCTTGAAAGCCTTGAGCACCTTGAATGCCTTGAACACTACCGGCCATTCCTTGCACACCTTGGATTCCAGCACCTTGAATGCCTTGAATGCCTTGAGCCCCCTGAATGCCTTGAGCACTACATTCACCAGCAATGCCTTGAATACCTTGGATTCCTTCTGCTCCTACGCCTTGGATACCTTGAATTCCTTGAATGCCTTGCATGCCCTTTTTGCCGCGAACACTTTTCTGTTTTGGCGGACACGGTGGTGGACAACAGCAGCAATTAGACCCTGTTGTCGTGTTGATTATGATTTCAGGTGGAAAAAATGATTTGTCATCTGTGTTACAATCATCTGAATCATATCCATTTTCTACAAGCCACTCTTCAAAAGATTTACTAGAACCACTATTTACATATTGTTCATATATCTTGGTCAGTTCAATATCTGATATCATTTATATTGGTTTTTATATCAGATATATTTATAATAAAATTCAATTTTTCAAAAACCAAGAACCATGTTCATCTAATTGCAGCAATGGAAGTCCGGCTCGTTTAGCATGCATATTGATGTGGCGCACAAGATAAAGAGTGTATTCGCGATTTCCCTCATAACGGTTTTTTGTCTTCAGCCACGGATACAAGTTGCGAATGAAATCATATGGATAATAATTGAGCGCTGTCGTCTTGTAGACACACTTTAGAGCAATTGTCTCAACATCTTTTATCTTTTTGTATAAACTATCATATTCAGTATCAGTCATATTCTCGTGTATCACAAAACTATACAGCATATGTGTATGCTGGTTGTTGTCATCTCCTGACATGATACACGGCAGCTCATCATTAAGATAGACAGAATATCTGTTTGGAGAAAGACGTGTCAGCAGATCTTTTTTCATGCCATCATATGTGTTTTGCTGATATGAATAATGTGTTTCTATTCTAAGTTTCTTGAGTTCATGCAATTCAGCAGTGTACATCTCCCATTTGTGAGTATACCAGTCAGGAATCTTGATTTTTGACGCTTTCTTCATAGAAGCAAACATATAGTCAACGAAACATGTGTTTGGTTTCCATTGAGAAATGTCACCAGTAAATGCAGAATACGCAAACATGTTCTTGAAGTCAATCACATTAGAAACATCCCACATAGAAATGTCTTTGTCGAAAACTGATGCCATGAACATCGAATTCATGTTCTTTACTTTGCTCACATCCCACAAACTAATGTCTCTATTGAATTTTGATATAGCAAACATTGAGTCCATGTCTTCTGCTGATGAGGTGTCCCACAATGATATGTCAGAATCGAATTGCGATGCCGCGAACATGCTTTCGAATGTCTTTCCCTTTGACACATCCCATTCTGATATGTCACCTATGAATTTAGAGTGGTCGAACACATAAGAGAAGTCTGTGACTTCTGAAACATCTATATGATTGAGACTGCATTGGAAGCCATACTTTTCTATTTCTGCTTCCACTGCAGTCTTGAGTTCTTCATTTGTGAAAACCTTTATCGTGTCGTGATGTTCAAAAGTCTTTTTGTGCGAGCTGAATGACATGTCTATTTGTTTTTGCGACTGTAGGCATCTACAAGATAGTCAACAATCGGATGTCTGTGATTTTCAAGCAGTTCTATGTTTATCATGCCAGGAATCAGTTTAGCGCATTCACATATGAATTTGAAGCCACTGTCTGACTTGTGTTTCAAGTCAACTTGAGAGATGTCTCCGCAAATAATCATTTTAGATCCCAAGCCTATTCTTGTGGTTATCATCTCCATCTGCTCATCAGTGATGTTCTGAGCTTCATCAACGATTATGCAAGCATCTGTGAACGTGACGCCTCTCATGAATGACACTGGAAGTATCTCAATCGTCCCGTCATCAAGCCACTGCTGCACCATGTTCCTGCGTTCTTTGCCAAGCAATGTGTAGAAATTCTGGTAAATCGGCTGTATCCACGGGTCAAGCTTTTCTCTTATCGTCCCTGGAAGAAAGCCAATGTCTTCTTTAGAAACAGTTGGGCGAGTGACAACGATTTTCTTGAACTGCTTCTTGAACAGCCCGTCAAGAGCAATCTGGCAAGCCAGCAAAGTCTTTCCCGAACCAGCTTTTCCGTGAAGTATGCCTATCACATTTTCTAGTATAAGTGTTTTTGCTTTTTTCTGCTCATCATTTAGAGTTATCTCAAACTTAGAAGTTTTTTCATTTGGTTCTTTTTTGGTATTGTTTTTTGCCATACATACATATTCATTTAAGTTGTGCGCTGCCCGGATTACGATTCACGGATTGCACGAGATCTCACCCCATGAGTTTTACCTTAAACTAGCAGTGCATATTTTAATATAACAAAAGTAACATATATTGTTAATGTCATCATATTGCTAGTTTGATTTTCACCTCTTGGGCTCTGAATGTGCAGCTGAACGTCTTCATGTCTATCGTGTTTGATGAATAGTTGAAGTCAAGGCCGTCGATGCCAGTGAACAGCACATTGACATATTCTATAGAGAACACTTCATATCCATTGCCGTCAAACACTCTCATGAACGGGACGCCTGAGATGAACTTGTCTTCAGAAGATGAATAATAATGGTAGAACAAGTCTAGCATCAGGAAATAGTTGACATAGCCATCATAAAGCTGACTTGTGACAGTGAACTCTTTGCTGGTCAGTCTTTCAGGGCTGTATGATGAACGGTAAATGCGGCTGTATGGTTCTTTTCTGTCATATTGTTCGACGACATCAAACTGCGTGTTCTGCATGTTGAAGCCTTGTATGCCATAATTGACGAAATCTATGCATCGTCCAAACATCTCTCCAGGTATTCTTTTGAGATATGGCATGTATTTCTGTTCTATCTCATCAGGAATGAAAGTCTTTGCGAAAAAGAATTCAAACTGGTTGTTTCTAGCAGGAAGTAGCATGCAATTTTATATTATGATTTATTTATAAACTATCTTGATGGTTTTGAGTTTGGATCCTTGACACGGTTAAGCATGTTCTCGAACTCTGATATGAAGTTGCCATAGGTGAGTGTGACAGTTGATGGAACAAGTTTAGCAGTAAGTGGCTTGCTCGGCTCTGCTTTTGGAGCAGGAGCAGGTTTTGCTCCAGATTGCTCAGCTGTATGGCTACCTGTTTCTGTGCCGCTGCCTCCTGTGACAGAACCCGCAGAACTGCCAGCACCATTTATCTTGTCGATTATTTTCTCAAGAAGTTCATAAAGTTCTTTCTGCATCTTGATGAACTCTGAATGCTTGTCAGTCATCGTTCCGAGTGCAGCAATCATCTGTGCGTATGGCTCAAATATGTCATTGTCTATAGTGTTGATTGCACTTGCGATTCTCTCGGTGTTCATGCTGATGTTGTCGAACGTGCGGTCTTTGACTGCTTGCATCAATGTCTTTATGAATGTCGTCGAATGCTGTATACTTTTTCTAGCACCCGCCAAGGTGTTCATCCCCTTAGTCATCTTGTTTGCAAAATCAACGAATGTAGTTCCATAGTTAGCACGAAGTTTCGGCAAGAACTCTGTTGATTTTGACAGATTCATGACCGTGTCATATATGAATTTAGAATTCTCTGCAGAACTTTTAGCTATGGCATCAGTAAATACACGCAATGTATATGTAACCACACGGCCGCCACTGTACGCGGCAACAGTGTCGCCATCATTGTGGCTTCCTATAGCTTTGGCGACATAGGACAGATTGATGGCGGATTCTACAATTCCAGGATTGGCTAAGTTCATTTCCTTTGGCATCTTGCCGAATATGTCTGCCACATTGCTCACTATAGTTTTCAATGAACTGCTGTTCTTTTTAGCAGAGTCAATCATGTCAGACGTGAAACTATGCAGTGTGTAGCTTGTTCCTTTGCCTTCAGCCCACAGAGAAACTTGTGCTTTTTCTGCATGATCTGCGACAAGCATCGCCATTGCGCTAAAAACAGTCAATGACTCGAACATGTCTTTTGACATTTTAGAGAATTCAGCGACAGCATCTTTTGCTTCAACAGCAGTCTTGATGTTAGTAGAGACTGAACTTACTATACTGGTTATACTCTGCCCAGCGTTCTCAAATGGTTCAGCGCCGACCGCAGTGAGATTGCGCATCTGTCCAGCAACAGGCCCGAACATCTCGCTCATTTCTGGATTTCCAGGCACTGAAACATAGAACTCACCGGTTTTGCCATACACCAGTGCATATCCAATGACACTGAATGCCGTCATTATAGATGATATAGCTTTGCCGACTCTCGCGACTCCTTCAGTCATTGCTTTGTCTGACGGGAATGCTTCATTCATGTTCTTGTAACCTTCTGCGAGATTCGTGATGACTTGGCCTATGCCGACCGCAGATTCTACAGCCATCGCGATATATGATTTCTTTCCCGCATTGACTTTCACAGTCTTGTTGACTATCTTGTCTCTGAACATTCCGTTTATCGTGTCTTGGACAACCTCATCACGAATGTCATCATATACGCCGACTTTTTCTATCTGCTGCCCGAGTTTCAAGAATATAGCAAGGTTAGACGCAACAAGTTTCTGTATGTTGCCGACTGCTCCCGTCGCGTCATCGCCAACAACAAAGTCATCGGTTATGGTTCCGGCTTTTCCGATATGCTGTATGATCTTCGGGTCAGCCAGAATCTTCGTCCCTTCAGCAAGTCCCTTGACGAGATCTCCAATCTGCCCGACATGTGCGATTGCGTTTGCGACATCTACTTTATGATGTTGGAAGTTCATTGTCTGAGCACTTATCTCATGTATGCTTGATGATGCCATGCTGTATTTTGAAGCAACGCTTGCTGCTTTGCTGGCAGCCATGCTGAATGACTCGTCAGTCGTGCCGAATGCGACAAGTGGCTCTTGTATGCCTTGCAGTAAAGCGCTCAGTCCAGCAGCGACATCAGTGATGAATGAGTTGTTGTTCTTTGGGACAATGTCAGCAAACTCCTTCATTCCCTTGGCGATGTTTTTTATAGTAGATCCCAAGTCCTTTACTGTTTTTATGCCTTCTGCAATCTTTGACTTTGGCTGTTTTATGTGTTCTCCAAACAGTTCAGTGAAAATAGTCCCGAACAGTCCTTTCTTGCCCTGGACTGGTTTTATCAGTTTCTCATCACTTACGAGTTGAGCAAATGTAGAGCTAAGGCTTGTCACTATATTGCCGATTGATATAGCAAAGTCTTCCATGAATGTCGTGTTCCTGAATTTAGAACCCACACCATCTTGGAATTCAGAAAGGCCCTTTGCCAGTTCACGGATAGCTTTGCCCATAGTCTTAGTCAAGTCGATACCACGCTCGACAGAAGTTTTAGACAAATTAGAAAAGTCTACACCAATTATGTTTTTTATCAGACTACTGCCTTTTTCTCTGTCATCAGCGCCAATCTGTCCGAACACATCTTTCATCTTGACCATGATCTTGATGATGTTGTCTATAGCAGTAGAATCCACTTTAGCATCAGACCAAGCGCTTATGCCTTTCGTCAGATTTGTTATCGCGTCGCCAGCAATACTCATTGACGCGGCTGTGACTTTCATTCTATTCAAGTCAAACGGAGTAGCAAGCAAGTTAGATACTGAATTCTGCATTCTTGCCAAAAATCCGCCTTGTGGTTTCTCACCATCGGGAGATCCCTGGAACACAAGCTTTATACTGTCTACACTAGTGCATAACAATTTCAATGATTCATCACTTATATCTACTTCAGACCAGATCTTAAGTGCTTTAGACAATGTAGAGATTGCGCCGCTTGCGATTGCCAGAGAAACAGCAGTCTTAGAAATAGCAGCACTGTCAAACGGCGCGTTTATAGCACCAGATATCGCACTGCCAAGTTTGCTTAAAAATCCGCCTTCGTTTTTAGTACCTTCAGGATTTCCTTGGAACGCTAGTTTTATCCTGTCTACACTGACGCAAAGCAGATTTAGTTTAGTGTCGTCCATTTCGGTTTCAGACCACACTTTCATTGCTTCAGCTAACACTCTCAACGCACCACCCGCAACAATCATCGTGGCAGCACCTCTCAAAACAAATGGTGAGACTATCGGCGCGCCCACTTTAGCAAACTCAAATCCAAATATGCTGATAAGACCAGCCATTTCTTTAGAAGTCTCTATTGAAATTGACTGCATTGGTTTCATAAATGAATCTATAGACTGTCCGAACACATACATCGCGCCTGACATTCCAATGACTGCTGCTGAACCAAGTGCGATGACACCAGCAACAACTGGTATTCCTATGAGTGCGAATTCAGCACCAAAAATTCCAATCAAAGCAGCCATCATGCCAACAGTCTTCCATTCGACTCCTTTGAGAGACTCAACAAAGAAATGCAATCCATATCCAAAACCTGCTAATCCGACGCTCATTGCCAGCACTGCAGCAGATCCCAAAGCAACTTCACCAGCAAAAGCGCCTATCACTCCAAACTCAAGTCCTGTCGTTCCGAGAAGAACAGGTATCATCATGAGGTGTCCAGCACTTTCTCCTTTTATAGCATTTGTCGCAAATGTCAGTCCAAAGCCGAATGCTGCAATTCCTACAGACATCAAAGCAACGCCAGCGGTGCCTTTAGCAACACTTGCGAAATTGTTTCCGACAGATTTGAAAACAATCATTGACAAAAACATCAGACCGAACACACCAACAGTCTTCAGCATCTGCCCCCAGTCCATCTTGCCATCGCTTGTCTTCCACATGTCGCCTATCATGCTGTGTGTCAGGTAAAGAGCACCGGAGAAAATGACGAATCCCAATGACATCATCACTATTGAAAGGCCACCAGCAAGAACAGACTTAGAATTCGCGGGACTGCCTATTCTTTTGTATAGATAATAACTGCCGAGCATTAGAGCAAGAACGCCGACATCCATGACAAGCGTCCACACATCTTTGCCAGTCTTTATGTCTCCAATTATAGATTTAGACACCTGGTGAGCAACAAACAGTGACAATGAGAACGCCATGAATCCAAGTGACATCATCAGTATCGACAAGCCGCCATTGATAACTCTTCTCGTATTGTTTGGCGCACCAATTTTTTTGTAGACCATATAAGACGCAATCATCAAGCCGTATGTTGGCGCAATCATAGCAACAGCCAAAATGTCAGTAACATCAAACTTGCCGTCTTTCATGCTGTCATTTATGATTGCTTTCGTCACCATGTTGCTGACAAGCAGTGACAGTGTGAACAGTATGAACGAACCAGCCATGACAGATATAGCAGCACCAGCAAGCAGAACATCTTCGACACTTTCAGCACTTCCAATCGTTCTGAAAGCAAACAGGCCGCCAATCATAAGTCCGAATGTCCCGACTGAACTAGCCAATGCTGCCACATTCGTTGGATCTATTTCAGAGCCTTTGCCCATCAGAATGTATTTGGATATCATTGTGGTAGCAAGCAGTGACAAAGTGAACATTATCATCGACATGCTCATTATCTCAATGTTGAGTGCAGCAAGTCTTATTCTTCTGTTTATCGTTCTTCTGCTGAGTGAGCCAAATATAAGTGTCGTGCCTTTTATCAGCAAAGCAGTCGTCGCGACGCCAGCCATTGCCGGAACAGCAAGTATGAGATTGAGCGCCATAGCAGCGCTGAACTTCAGCATTGATGTCGCGATTATCTCGAGGTTGACTGCAGCTCTCGCCAGTTTAGCAGTGTTCTTAGCTCTTCCAAGCGGTTTGAACATGAACAAAGCTTCTCTTATTATGACTCCGCTCAAAGCAGTGCCAAGCATTGCTGGAACAGCCAATATAGAAGTGAGAGCCATTTTGCTCTCAAACACAAGCAATGAATTAGATATCTGTTCGAGATTTGCAGCAGCGGTTGCGGTTTTCTTCAATGATTTGTTTTCTCCAATTGGTTCTAAAACTTCAAGCAGGTTTGATATGACTATCTTGCTCAGTTTAGCACCAATTATAGCAGACGGGCCGTGTTTCGTGCTCTTTGACATGTTTGTCACTATTTCGCCGATGTTGCCTGCTATCTCATTTAGACTTGTGACAGCATTCAAATAGTTCTTCAAGTCTCTTGGCTTCATTCTGTCTTTGTTCTCGTCAAACACATCGAGAAGCCCGCCGATAATTCGTTTGGCTTTTCGTTTTAAAGTTATAGACTCTACATATTTTATCTGGTTTATCTCCCTTGCTGCTGTGGCAAGAGATTTCGCAAGTTCACTGACTCCCTTTCCTCCCGTCACGTTTGGCGCTTTTATCGTCTTGCTGCCCACTAGTTTGTCAGTTATCGAAAACTTTTCTCTCACTTTGTCTATGATACGCCCTTTCGGATCAGTGTGCCTTTCGATAAGCTTGATGAACTTCGTCATCTCAGTCATCTGGTTAGACATCATTCCAAGCATCTGTCCGATGTTTGAGACACTTGACGTGATTGAATCGCTTATCGCGCCAGCTATGCCGACTGTAGAGCCAGCACCAGCAATGACTTGTTTCTGCATGATGTCGTTCAGTGAAGCAAGAGAGTCTTTCACAGTCTTGTTCACTTCTTTTGTCGCATTTTTGATTAGCTTTTCTGACGCAGTCAATGTCGCAGCACAACTCATGACAGCTTGGTTCAACTGGACCAAGTTGTCTGTTATAGCAGTGCCGTGAGAATCCATGCATGTCTTTATAGACTGCATCGGGGAAAACAAATCAGATATTGTTGCTACTTTTCCGGGCATTTATAAATTATATCTATTATATTTATATTAAGGACATTAAATTTACTTGACCATTTTATTATTTTATACTATAAATATCATTTTATGAAAACACAGCTTATAACAGTAGAAGGGACGATTGTCATGGACTTGAGCAACTGCAAGTACACTGTGTTGTTGGACAATGGGAAAGAAGTCACAGCTTACATAGCTGGCAAACTCAGGAAAAACAACATACGGATACTTGTCGGGGATCGAGTAGTGCTAGAATTGAGTCCCTATGATTTGAACAACGGTAGAATAACTTACAGAAAGAAAGTAGAGATGCCAAATGAAGATTGACAAGATACGCTGGAAAAACTTCACGAGTTGGGGCAATTCTTGGCACGAGATGAGTTTTGGCTCAGACGCTGGACTGTCATTAGTCTGCGGAGTCAATGGCGCAGGCAAATCGAGTATATCCAATCTAATTATCTACATGTTGTATGGGCAGCTTGATGGCTTCACCCAGAAAGACATACCCAACAGGATAAACAAGCATTTTGAGGGAGAAATATTTTTTGAGTCTAAAAATCATGAAGTCTATATCTATAGAGCACTTTCGCCAAACAGCTTCAAAGTTGTTGTCGATGGCGAAAGTGTAGACACTGCTGGAAAGAACAATGTGCAGAAATGGCTTGAAGAAGAAGTGTACGGGATACCATACGCGATATTCCGCAATTCAATCGTGCTGTCTATAAATGACTTCAAAAGTTTTGTTGACTTGACGCCAAAAGAGAAACGTGACATTATAGACAAGATATTTGGATATGGATCTATAAATGTTGCTGCGTCAAGAGTCAGAGAAAGAATGAAGACAATCCGCACGAACATATCAGCATGCGAGACTAACATCGAAGGCTACACCGCATCTATTGATGAGATAAACAAGTCAATGTCAGAGGCTAAGTCTGAAGCACCAGAAAAATATACACAAGATGACTATGACAATTTAGTGAGCATCATAGAAGAAAAACAGCACAAATACAAGCAGATCTGCAAAAAGACAGACAAGACAGGAAACATAGTGACGAACATTGCAGTGAAGCTGTCTGAATTTAGCAGCATGATGAGCAGTGTTGACTCGAAGATAAATGTGTATAAGTCAGGCAAATGTCCAGTATGCGGTTCTGACTTGAACGATGACTCTCACGGAGACATGAAAAACGAGCTTGTCGCAGAAAAAGAAAAACTGCAGCATGACATGAATGTGCTTGAGGACAAGAGCAGCAAAGCGAAAAAGATCTATGAAAAACTGTGCAGAGAGCAAGATGATTTAGAAGAAGAAATCAACGGGATGAAAATGGACAGCGCGACTATAAAAGCGACACTCGAGCAGCAGTCAATCGCAAAGGACAGCAAAATGAAGATGTTCGAGAACATGCTGAACTCCATAGAAGAAAAAATCGCACCAAAAAGAGATGAACTGTCCAAATTAGAAAAACAGCTTGCAGTGCTTGGCATCGTCTCTGATGTGTTTGCTGACACTGGACTAAAACAATACATTTCTAACATATATGTCCCGTTGATTAACAACTATGTAGCTGACGTGTGCGCGAAACTTGGCATCGTCTACAAGGTGACATTCACAACAGGCTATGAGTGCGAGATAACATTCATGGGTGATGAGGTGAGCTACAAGACTCTGTCAACCGGGGAGAGAAAGAAGATAGACATCGCTGTCACATTGGCATTCTTGAAGATAATAAAGACTAAAATATCTGACATAAACATATTGTTCCTTGATGAGGTTCTGTCTTCTATTGACGTGTCATCTTGCAATGAACTGCTGAAGATATTCTATGACTTCTCAAGAGACACTAACCTGAGAATATACATGGTGCATCATGCAAATCTGGATTCTACATGGGTAGACAAAGTGATAGAAATTGAAAAACACAATGGTTTTTCTCATTTCGTTTAGATTATAAATAATTTGAAATATATAAAAAAACATGAAAATACTTAAGACATCTGATTTTGTAAACGAGTCAACCGCTAATTTTATAGATTCACTTGAAAGCGCTGTTTATGATTTTTGTTATAGATGTGAACAATATGGTAATACTGTTGACTATGAAGATGAAATGCATAATTGGTATGATACTATTAAAGAAAACTGGACAGGACTGAATCTCGTAAATGATATTCGCGTCAAAAAGATGATAGACGAAGTAGAAAACACTGCAAATGCGTCTTATGAAAAATATTATGATGCCATCAAAAGTTTTGGTTATAAACTTATGGATTTGTATCAAGAACTGACTTCACCAGAAAAAGTGACTGCTCTTATAGATAAAGTTAGAAGTCAAGTCAAATAATAAATATTCAAAGTCAAAAACTATACATAATGATGTTAAAGAAACTTTGCACAATTCATGCAATTGAATACACAGGAGACAAATGTCCCGAATGTGAAAAAGCACTGAATACTAAACCGATTGTAAAAGCAGTAAACAAGAAACCGAAAAAGAAAAAACCGGTAAAAGACAATCATGCTGAAGATGATGAAACGTTCAACAAAAAAGTGAAAGAACTTATTGACATGTACAAAGAATAAATGTTTGTTTTTGTGATTGCTTTGCAATCCAAAATGAGTGAAGTCAATGACGACACTTGCAGAGACACCGCCCGTCGTTCCACCCGGCTTAGTCCGGGTGGCTGCCAAACTCCCAAACAATATAATTAAAACATCATGATTCTCATAGAAGACAGGACGCATACGACATACCAGGACGACACTGTTGAAGTGTGGACTTACAACATGAAGCTGAGGTTCAGACTTGACAAGTGCCGAGTCAAGCGTTATCCCGAATACTATGAGATCATCTCGTTAGACGGACAGCATGTAGCGACATTCCCCGCCAATGAGACTGCGTTCATGATGAAGACTCCAGAAACATCACGACAGATAACACAGACTACACAAGAATAATGGCAAGCAGATATAGATACGAGCCTGTTCTTAACGAAGCACAAGATGACTATGAGTGCTTAGTCCACATAAATGGCAAGTCATACAAGTTTGAAAACATCAGCACCACAAGCATGACAAATGCTGACGGCACGATGAAGACGACAACTGCCATTGACATGGAAACTGGAGAAGTCGTATATGAGTCGACGAGAAACCCGATATCTGAGCAGAACTCGAAAGCACACACTCACATGTGTTCATGTGACTTCGCGAAAAGCAAGAAGATACCACGTGTCAAAGTGAAGTCAGACGGCAAGCACATTGTCGAGCTCTGCAAAGAGAACAGCGAATACCTGCAAGCAAGCAGCGGATCATCACATGACAAACGAGGCATCGTCACGGTCGACATAGACACTGTCCTGCCAAATGGCATGAATGATCCAGAAATCATCTTGAGACATGTCACACACAAGCTCCACGAGAGGCTTGACCTCTTGAAATCGCTTGGCATACCGATGCCTTCTGCGTACCAAGTGAACCTGAAGAACGGGCACTTGCAGATGCAGTGGTTCCTGTTCAAAGAGATAACGATAAAGATGCTCAACTACAGTTATGTGCCAGTTGGAGACACGAACACTCACAGGAAAAGCTTCTATCTCGAGAATCTTCCGAAATGGAAAGAATACATGAGGGCGACTCGTTTCTTGAACATAATGTTCGACGGCGATCCAGCTTTCACTGGCTGGCAGATAAAGAACATGTTCTTGTCCGATCCGGTGTTCACGAAGTCATTCAAGACTTTCTGGAACGTGAATGGCGAGTTTGTCGAAGAACAGCCAAGACGAGTGGCAGCGACGACATTCAAGAAACTGCACAACAGCATATATGAGTATATCGAATCTACTGAAACTAAAAAATACAAGCTCCTGCATGACCTTGCTGAAGCATCAGGAATCTCTACATTCATGTTAGAGCATCTCGCGAATGGAGCTGTCACGATAACAGACACAATACTGTCGCAGAACGGAATCAGAAAAAAGAACACTGAAACAGTGTCTCTACATCTTGGAAGAAACCAGTTCACCAGAATGAAGACATTCGAAGTGATACGCACTTTCCGCAACCACATACCTATTGACGACTGCCGCAGAATCGTGAAGAGAATGCTTGTCGCAGCAATGAAGCGGAATGGCGTCTTGCATGGCACTAAAAACACTGGCCCGTACACTGAAAGAGAGTTTGAGAGAGATTTCCGTTCCGCTTACCTATATGGCGTCGCCACATACAAAAGTCTCAGCATGTACACTGCCGAGCAGCGTGAGCGAGCAGCAAACCAGATAAAAGCAAAGAAAAACCACAGGCTTTGCGTGATGCTCGTGTTCCTCGAATCTCATAGCGAACTCATCCCCGACACGGCGAAGAATGCCGAGAAGCTCATCAAGCTTTATGAAGAGCAAGGAATCATCATAAAGTCTCGTTCGACGATTTCAGCATACAAGAAAGACCTTGGCATAGCTAAATCTCAACGAAAGCTTTCGCCAAAGAACTACAAGCATGCTGATGAAGGCTACAACCAGAGAGCCAAGAGAGTGAACGACTTGGTTTCTGCTTACGCGACTGTAGACAGAGAAATGCTGGATCCAGACAAACTTGCAGGATGGAAAAAAAGAATAAGAGACATCTATTCAAAAAAGATGAACTCTGAATTCTTGAAAAGAAAAAGAGCATCTTCTAAAATCCATAAAGTCAAAATCACTTATCCAAGTCATTCATCTAAAATCATATCACAGATGACTCAGATGTCTATATTGCCAGACATAGTCCAGTCTATCCAGATGACTAAACGGCAATAGAAATCCAATTCATTTCATTCAATTCATATCCAGTCTAAAGATATGCTTTCTTCTATGACTTTTCATCCATAAAATGAATCTGGTCATGTCTTAGAAATCTGGCCTGTCCAAAAAACCTCAAGACAAAACGATTTCATGCTTTAAAAATCATGACTCTTTAAAAAAATCATGACTTCTCTTCATCAAATCCAAAAAACACCCCCTTTATTTAAATATAATCCAGATTTTGAATGATTTTGTTCTAACTTATTATCTAATAATTATTTGTAGAAAAAAATCTGGAGCAATAAAAAGAGACAGTTGTTTTATTATTTGAACATATAACAATTAAAAATCTGAACGAATGACAGATGAAGTAATCGCAAAAATCAAAAAAAGTATTGAAGAGCAGAACGCCATCTACACTAAGTACCACAACTGGGAACAGGGAACGAAGATCATGATTAACTCGTTCTATGGCGGATTAGGTAACAATTTCATGTATTTCTTTGACCCGCGTCTTGCTGAGTGCATCACCAAGCAGGGCAAGTCTGCTATCTTGTATGCAGAAAGGAACATCAATGACTATTTCTTGAACCATTGGTATGAAGACACAGCTACGCACGCAAAGCTTGGCGTCAGGGTAGTAAGACCGGTAAAGAATCCCGTGACGGTGTATATAGATACTGACAGCGTCTATTCTCAGCTAGATGAAGTGATATCTACAACAAATTGGGGATTGTCGCCAAAGACAAACTGGAGAATAGACATAAAATACAAAGATGGGAAAGAATATTCTACTGTTTTCTGTGGAGCAAACCCAAGAGAAGACGTCATAGACTATTTTGATTTAGATTCAGATGAAATAGAAGAATATTCATTGAAAGAAGTTCCAGGAGAAGCTAAAGATTTTGCAATACGTTTAGATGATGTGTTCTTGAGCGGGTATTTCAAAAAGATATTCGACAAGTATGCTGCAGAAATCAATGCTGACAACTACCTCAACTTTGAGCTTGAGACATATTCTGATGCAGGCATATGGCTTGCTAAGAAGAAATACATGCAGAATATCAGGTGGACTGACTCTATGCCGCGAGAAGACATTCTAGACAACTTTAGCAAAATAAAGTCTAAAGGCGTCGAGTTGATACAGGCATCGAGTCCTGCGTTTGCCAGAAGCAAGCTGACTTACTTGGTGCGATGGATATTCGAGCACAAGAAATTTGACTTGAAAGAGTTCGTGAAAGAGCTCAGGAAGATAAGAGACGAGATTTATGTGGCTAATCCAGATGACATCTGCTGGAACAAGAAAGCGACCGAATACTTGAAATGGGTTGTTGATGACAACAAGGAGCTTGTGATGAAGAAAGGCACTCCCGCCACGACAAAGGGAATCGCATACTACAATTACATGCTGAACAACAATCCGAAGTACAAGAACAGGTATGCGAATCTGGTTCCAGGCAACAAGTGCAAATATTATTATTGCAAGAGCGGCATATGTGAGATGTTCGCTTATGAGCCTGGACTTTATCCTATAGAGTTTGCTCCAGAAATTGACCGCAAGATGATGTTTGAGAAAACTATACTCGCACCGATAAACCGTATCGTCGAAGCAATTGGATTCCCTGCTATCGAGGGTGACTTGATTGTGCTGAACACTATGAGATTATTTTAAAAAAAAGAGACTATGTTATTAGATTATATACAGACAGGCAAAAACATAAGTGTGTCGTATTACGACAAGAACGGCAAGACTAAGATAAAGACGATAAATCTTGATGACTCACAGATGTTCAACTGGAAAAAGTGTTCTAAGACTGACCGCAACAGAGACATGACATACATCAGCTGGAACGGTGACGCAGTAAAGAGAGAGCCGACAAGAAAACTGTCACAGTTCAGGATTGCAGAGATAATAGATGACTTGCCGAAAGCAGAATATGACGAGATTTTCGAATATGCACTGCCACGCACATTCTTTGTCGATATTGAAACAGAGATAGATCCAGAGTTGACAGTCAAAGAGTCTGCTGAACAAGTGAGGAAGCCAATCACAGTCATCGGTATCGCAACTCCTGACAGGCAAATCATTGTCCTGAGCTCAAGCAAGACTCTGACACCAAGAGAGCAGCGTGAAGTCGAGTTTGACATAAAGGCTCACACACGCACTTTTGGGGCTGAATTCTCATTTGTGTTCAAAGCTTTTGGAAGTGAAACTGACATGCTGAAGTTCTTCTTGACGAACATGGTTGCTCGATTCCCGATGATGTCCGGATGGAATTTCATCGACTTTGACTGGAAATATATCGTGAACCGGTGTGAGAAGAAACTCAACATAGACCCGTCGATAGCATCGCCCATAAAGAAACTTGTCGGCAAGAACAAACTGCCCGCCCATGTCGGTGTCGTCGACTATATGGAATGCTACAAGAAATGGGACACAAGTGTCGCGCAGAAAGAGAACTTCAAACTTGACCAAGCGGGCCTTGACGTCCTTGGCGTGCAGAAAGTCCATTATTCTGGAACACTTGATGACTTGTACAGAGACGACTTCAAGAAATATGTGTTCTACAACGCAATTGACTGTGCTTTGGTAGAAATGCTTCATGAGAAGTTGGGTGTGTCGTCAATCGGCAACACATTGACATACATCGCGAAATGCCCGACAATGAGAATGTTCTCGCCTGTCGCATTGACAGAATCAATTCTGGCGAGAGACTATTACACTCACGGACAGGTGCTGCCGTTAAAAGAAAAAGATGAAGAAGCAGTCACTTATGATGGCGCTTATGTCAAGAAGCCAAAGATTGGATTCCACAAGTGCTGCATATGCAATGACTTCGCAAGCCTGTACCCTAACATCATAAGAGAGCTGAACTTGAGTCCTGAGACTTTGCTGATGAAACTTGACGAAGATGACATTGAAGCGAAGATGGAGAAACTTGCTGAAGGATACATCGTTTCAGAAAGCGGGTGTGTCTTCAAGAAAGACCCAGGTGTGTTCAGCACACTTGTCGGCAGAGTGTACATGCAGAGAAAGTCATACAAGAAGACAGCAGTCAACGCGGCAATCAAAGCACGGCTGCTTGAAGACTTGCTGAAAGAGAACATCACTGATGAGAAAGAGCTGCAGGCCAGATATGACAAGATAATGAATTCATAGTGATGCAAAATCATTGTTGGTTTTGTTATATTAAATTGTAATGAAATTGTAATGATATGAAAATAATTTTTAAGTGGGAACCTGGAATGAGTTTTTTTGTTATTCCAACAATAACAATGGACACATACAGTTCCCCAAATTTTGGAAAAGAGTGGCCGCTTGTGTTTGGAATAACATTTATTTGGCTGAGATTCCATTTGGACTTTGAATTTAGAAAAGCAAACAAATAGCATTATGTTAGTGGCATTGAAGATATTAGTCGTTGCTTTTGTTTTAAGCATACCGTTGGCCATTGTTGTTGTCGAAAACATTTCTGAGAAGAGAGACGCGAGAGAGATTGCTGCACGGCATGCTGAATACGAGAAACTTTTCACGCCGGATAGACGGATTTACATTTATAGCAAAATGTCTGATGTCTTTGACCTTTGGGAATTGTATGCTGTGTACAAGATACTCAAATACAAAGACGGGCATGTCCTCTGCCATCGTCTTGCTGATGATGATGAGAAGCCGTATGACTACAAGGGGTATGTTCCAGATGACATTGAACTAGACCATATCATCAGATGGCATGACAGAGTGATGCTGATGGAGAAGGAGCCGTTTTCTGGTGAAGCTATACGAATTTGGGAAAACGGAAAACCAAAACGATAAATTTATGCCAGACAAAGAACTTTTGTTACAAGACTTGTGTATGAGACTGCCGTATGACACAATTGTGAACATTGACAACGGCAAATATCGTGAAGATGTGAAACTTCGTCCGTGTCATCTTGCTGATTTCAACACTTTGGACATCAGGCCTTATCTCCGCTCGATGCCAGAGATGACTGATGAGGAGAGAAACGAGCTGTATGAGCTGACACATGCGGGAAGTGAAGACTGGACATTTTCGCACAATGCGTATGTCGTGATTGACTGGCTGAATTCTAAATATTTTGATTATCGTGGACTGATTCCAAAGGGACTTGCGTTGAAAGCAAGAGAAAACATGTACAAATAAGATGACTGCTTTTTTATATATTGCCATTATAGTCTTGCTCGCTATTTTCATGTGTGTGTTTTTGATGTGCATATGGAAGATGCTGCGAAACATAGAAAAAGAAGTGAATGATCATGGTTCTAACCAGAATGTAGAACATATCATATGTGCTGCTATACATTATGACAATGGACTCCACTACAATTTTCATGACACATATGGCATTGACACCGGTTTTGTCTTAGCTGGTTACAGGCATCCGCATATATGCAGTGTTCTTCCAGAAAACCCGTATTATCTCAAACGTCTGTTCAATGAAGTCAACAAAGAGACCATACAGAAATATGAGGAGCTTAAAGTCAAATATGGCTGGCAAGAAGAAGGACTAACAAGATGCAAATGTGTCCAGGGTTTTCTAACCAGCAAAGGCCGTTTCGTGGACAGGAAAGAAGCTTGGAAGATTGCAAGAGCTGCTGGTCAGATTGATGACAATGGCGGATGTGAAAGAGAATTGTTTTCAGAAGACTTGTATTAAATAAGAATGTGATACTTCGATTCTTTGAAAGAGAGCAAAAGATGTAATGAATAAAATTTGCAAAAATATGAATGACAAAACTGAACTTGAAGCAGTAGTTAGCTGGCTGAACAGCCACTATAACCAAGACTCCGATGACTACAGCATATTCAGTGGCGCTAAGCCTGGAGTTGTCAGATACAACGACAACATTGCAATTTCTCTTTGGGGCTGCGGCGCTGTGGTGTGCA
>Ga0247609_10000717_pt1 | contig 43539 bp, 41 predicted proteins | sample 172DNAGHGlowgp2_FD_193487 | JGI IMG/M metagenome (GOLD analysis project Ga0247609, IMG submission 193487) | Sheep rumen microbial communities from Palmerston North, Manawatu-Wanganui, New Zealand - 1728 DNA GHGlow gp2 | ecosystem: Host-associated > Mammals > Digestive system > Stomach > Rumen ... | reverse complement strand
CACCTACAACCATAATAGGAAGTATTCCTGTTGGATTTTGTTTTAGATAAAAACCAAATCTATATGATCCATACATATTTTTAGCAATACCATCTTCTATTAGAGATACTTCTTTAAGTAATACACCATCTAAATCAAAATCTCTAGAATTAATACATCCATCAACATGTGGTGCCATCTTAATATTTAATTTATCTCCTATACATTCACCTTGTACAGAATCATTGATTTCATTAATGTTAATATGTTGATACTTTGCTCCATAAGTTAAATCATCGCTAAAGAATGATAATAATTGTGCTACTTCATCATTCTCTAATATGATAGCTATATTTTCTTTTTCTTCTAATTCTTTAGCATTGTATCTTTCAATAGCTAAATTTAGTAATTCTTTTATATCTTTTTTAATTTTATTTAAATCATAATTTTCTAATTCCATCATCTTATATATTTCAACATCTTTATATGTTGGAATTAATTCAATATTTAATCTAAAACTCTTTTGCTTTACATCTACACCATTAGAATTAATTAATCTTTCATCTATTTCTGATAAGAAGAATTCTGTAGCGGATAGATAAGCTTCACTCTTAACACTAAATATAGCATTCTTTACTTTTTCTAATACTTTTAATGGTTTATCATTTAAGTTTGAAGTAATATCTCTATGATGTAAATGTTCATATTTAGGTAGTTCATAATAATCGTTTAATGCATTCTTTGCATTAATCTTATTATCTTCAATTTTTCGCATTATTTCCTCATTATCCATGTATGGATATACATCAAAAGTTGATGCGCCTACCTTATTGTTTTCCTTAACATAAATAGTTACACTATATAATAATTCATCAACTGATCTATTAGTTTCTAGTTTATCTAAAATATAATATAATTCAGTTGATTTTTTCTTTATTTCTAATATTTTCCAACCAAATAAATTGGCTTCATCTAATAAATCAATATACTTTTTCATTAGCCTAATTTACACCTTGCTTTCAAATATGGACCTCCATCACTAACTGGTACCCATTCTTTATGGCCTTTACCACAATGTCCTGATCCATGTATTTCAAATTCCCTAGATACAGCAGTAATAGACTTTAATAAATCTAAGACATTACCGCTCATAACAACTGGTGCAACAATCTTACCAGAGAACTTACCATCTACTATTTCTTTAGCATATGCACAAGTACATTGTATATTCCAATTCTTTGGATCTTCCATACCATTATCCATTTGACATAATAAATATCCATGTTTAATAGATTTAATCATATCACTCTTCTTAGATTCACCGGCTTCAAAGAAGGTATTAGTCATTCTTGAATAAGATTTATGGAATGGATTTTGTCTTCTACCATTACCTGTAGGTTCTAATCCTAATTCCATAGCACTTACTAAATCAGAAATGCCACGTTTAAGTATTCCTTTTTCAATAATTACTGTATCTTGAGCAATTACTCCATCATCATCAAAGAAATATGATGCTTGTGATAAGCATGCGCTTGCTCCATCATGCATTGTAATAAGTGGCGAAGCAACATATTCATCAATATAATTCTTAGCTTTTGCTCTATTTTTTAAGAACATATCAAGTTCTACACCATGGCCAAATGCTTCATGAGCAATTAAACCTGTAATAGCTGGTGCAGTTATAATATCATATACACCTGGTTCTATTAGAGTAGAATCTAATAATTTAATAGATGTTTCACATAAATCCTTTAGATTCTTTTCTAAGTCTTTTAGACATTTTTCAATACTATTATGTGCATAACATTCATAAACATTTTTAATGTTTTCTTTATCTCTTGAAACTATATTTACTATTCCTAAAACCCATGAAAAGTTTTGAGATAATTCTTTTTTCTTAGAAATAAAGATAGAACTAACATTATAATATTCTAAACCTAAAACAATGTTTATTATTTTATCTGAATAAGCATGCGCATCTGTTTTAAGTAAATTAAACTTATTAATGATTTCTTCATTACTTAATTTCTTTCCTTCTAGCTTTCTATAAAACTTTTGTTTAATTTCTTCTTCATTAATTAATCTAGCATCTACTTGTTCATCATATAGCTTTTGTGATAATTTAGTATTTTTAATAATAGCATTATATATTTCTTTAAAGTTTTCTCTATTGATATCAGAAAAAGCATATTCAGAATAGCTTCTATTATTGTATACTCTAGCAACAAATCCACATTGACGTTCTATAGTATCTCCTACTCTTGTAAAACGTGTGGATACTCTTATAGAATCACCATTAATTTCTTTACCAAGAATAGATACATAGCTAAATTTTAGACTAAGTTTATCAACTAGTCTTTTTAGTATTTTTCTTTTTGATTCCAAATATTTTGAAAACATACTACACCTCCTAATAATCTCTTATTTATCCCTTTTTATGATAATTGGTTTATCTACTACTAAACCTAAATCAGAGTTCTTCACTGCCCTAAATAGACATACATTAGAATACTCTTTATTAGTATCATAAACAAATTTCATTTCTTTAATTGTTAGATTATTTTTCTTAAATTCTAATACCACTTCATCTAATCTAGAAGTTAGAAATAAGAAAAATAATGTACCATTATCTTTTAGATTTCTACTAATAGATTTAACTAATAATTCTAATGTTAATTCACTTTCATGTTTAGCTAGATTTTTAAATTTATCATTAGATTTATTATCCTCTTTTGTTTTAAAATATGGTGGGTTACATATGATAACATCTACTGGATCATCTATATACGTTATAATGTTACCTTCTTTTAATTCATAATTAGAGACATTATTAACTTCCATATTTTTCTTAGCTAATTCTAATGCTTTCTTATTTATTTCTAGTCCAATTATTTTTTTAGGATTAAATAAATTAGCATATAACATTAAAGCACCTGTATTAGTACCCATATCAAGTACAACATCTTCTTTATATATGTTTAAGAATTCACCTAATACTTCAGTATCTGTATTAATTTTAAATAAATCATCATCTTGAAATACTTTAATATCTGGATGTTTTGGAAGATAACACTCTCTAACCATTTTAATCACCTCTAATATTATAGCACTTTTAATATTTTAATAATAATATTTTGATAATTATTAAAATAACGTGTTATAATTAAATTGTGGTGATCTATATGATTTTTAAAAAGATATTTATGTATATCATAGGCTTTTTTAAAACTATGGGTAAGAAAAAATATGACACTTTAGCTGGAAGTTTAACATTCTTTTTCTTGCTTACTTGTGTACCTATCTTATACATTACGTTATTCTTCTATGGACAAATAGCTAATGCATTCCATTTAGAACTAGAAATACCAGATTGGTTAAAAGATTATATAACATTTGATTTAAATGTTGGTGTATCTATCTTCTTCATATTTGCGACAATATTTTCTACAACAAAATTCTTTGTGCAAATAAAGAAGATTGGTGATATTATTTATGGTGTTAAAGAACCTGTAAATTCTATTAAATTAAAAATAGCTTCTGTGGCTATTTCTATAGTTTTTATTTTAGTAATAATTGCTGGATTATTATTAATGAGTCTATCTCATTTCTTTGATGAATATTTTCCAGCATGGTTAACTAGATTATTATCACTATCATTAATTGGTGGAGTATTCTTCTTATTAGTAGTAGTAATTGATAAAACTGCAACCCCTACATTAAGTATGAAAAAGCATGTTTATAGAGGTGCTTTTGTTACAATAGGTTATACATTAATAGCTTCAATTATATTTTCAATTTACTTAACTTTATTTGGTAATTTTGGACAGTTATATGGTTCTCTTTCTACTTTATTAGTATTCTTATTATGGATGTATTTAATAAGTAAAGGTATAGTTGTAGGTATAGTTATAAATTATTATTATGATAAGAAAATTGAACAGATAAATAAAAAACTCGAGGAAGAATAAACCTCGAGATTTTCTTTTTATTAAGCCTTTTTTTAGAATTCGCAGTTCTTTGGTGTTCTTGGATAAGGGATAACATCTCTGATGTTTTCAACACCTGTTAAATACATAATCATTCTTTCAAATCCCATACCAAATCCTGAGTGGATGCATCCACCATATCTACGTGTATCTAAGTACCAATCCATAGACTTTGGATCAATACCAAATGTCTTCATCTTATCTAGTAAAACATCCATTCTTTCTTCTCTTTGAGAACCACCACATAATTCTCCTGAACCTGGAACTAATAAATCTACAGCAGCAACTGTCTTACCATCATCATTTGCTCTCATATAGAATGCTTTAATTTCCTTTGGCCAATTAGTTACAAATACTGGTGATTTGAAGTGAACTTCTGTTAAATATTTTTCATGTTCTGTAGCTAAATCTTCACCATATTTAGGTTCATTTTCAAACTTTTCTCCACTATTTCTTAAAATAGTAATAGCTTCTTCATGTGTAACCTTAGCAAAACTTGAATTTAATACATGTTTTAATCTATCGATTAATCCTTTTTCAACAAAGTTATCGAAGAAATTCATTTCTTCTGGAAGAGTTTCAAGAACATATTTGATAATATGTTTTACCATAGCTTCCATAACATCCATATCATCATTTAAATCCATGAATGCCATTTCTGGTTCAATCATCCAGAATTCTGAAGCATGTCTTTGTGTATTTGAGTTTTCAGCTCTAAATGTAGGACCAAATGTATAAACATTTCTAAATGCCATAGCATATGTTTCAGCTTCTAGTTGTCCAGAAACTGTTAGATTTGCTTGCTTACCGAAGAAATCTTTTGAATAATCAATTGATCCATCTTCATTCTTTGGAGTATTATTTAAATCTAATGTTGTAACTTGGAACATTTGTCCAGCACCTTCACAATCACTTGCTGTGATTAGTGGTGTATGAACATATACATAACCTCTTTCTTGGAAGAAGTTATGAATAGCATAAGCTGTAACACTTCTTACTCTAAATACTGCACTAAATAAATTAGTTCTACTTCTTAAGTGAGCTACATCTCTTAAGAATTCTCTTGTATGCTTTTTAGGTTGAATTGGATAATCTTCTAGAGAATCTCCAAGTAATGTTACCTTTTCAGCTTTAATTTCAAATGGTTGCTTTGCATTAGGTGTAAGTACTACTTTACCACTTACTCTAACACTTGCTCCGTTTCTAAATTTTTGAATATCTTTAAAGTTATCTAAATTAGCTTCATAAACAACTTGTACTGATTCAAAGAAAGTACCGTCATTTAGCATAATGAAGCCAAATTCTTTTTGTGCTCTATTACTTCTAATCCAACCTAATAGATCGACAGTTTTACCATCGAAGCTTTCTTTTTCTTTATATAATCTTTTAATTACTTCAACCATATTTTCATCTCCTAATTAACATAATATACATGTTTAATTCCTTTTGTATCAGTATAATGATAATAACATATTTCTACATTCTTACTAGTGATTATATCATTAGCAGTAGTAAAGCCATAATCATTGATATTGTTCTTTCTACTTACTTCACATACCGACTTACTCATTAAGTCTGTACAATAATATCCATTATCAAATAAAAATGTATAATTATATTTTGATCCAACTTTAGATTTAATATTTTCTGTTACATCATGTACTATATTTTGATTTTTTAATCTAACACCAATACATTCTTTTTGTGTAAACCAAATATTTCCATAATATGACACTTTATTATTACCAAAATCTTTTCCATTAATTTCAATAGTTGTCTTACTATTAACGACATATCCAGCATGTCCTCCTACAAAGAAGGTTGTAAGCTGATGAAAGATAGGTATCTCAGGGAATGGAGATGCCTTCTTTAAAAGAATATCTCCTTCTTGCCCTATATAATAAGTATCATCTATTTTGGTTAACGATGGCTTTGATGTTTCACGTGAAACACAATAAAATTTTATGCCATTTTCCGTATCTTCATCTACTAATGAAGCTTGACTTATAAAACTATCAATTTTTCTTGATATTATAATATTTTCTACTACTCCATTTATGATAAAAAATAGGAATATTAATAATAGAACGTATCTTGTAAAATGAAATTTAATCTTAAAGTTCATTATTTCTTAGGTTTAATAACTAAAGCTCTATCTGCACCTTCACCTTCAGATTCAGTGTAAACGTCTCTCCAGTCAGCTAATTTTTCATGTATAATCTTTCTTTCATAAGCGTTCATTGGCTTAAGTTTAACTTCAATCTTTGTTTTAGCAACTTCTTTTGCTGTCTTTGTTGCTAATACTTCTAATTGTCTTTTTCTATTTGCTCTATATCCACCGATATCTAAGCCAACCATTACGCTATCATCAGTTAATCTAGAAACATATACCTTAAGTAATGTTAGTAATGCATCTAAGCACTTTCCATCCTTACCGATTAATAATGGATTATCACTTGATTCAATAGCTATATTTAATTCTTCATCATTACTTCTAATTTCAATTTGATATGTAATACCCATACCTGATAAAATACTATCAATATAATCTTTTGCATAAGCTACTAAATCAAATTCATAGCTTGCTTTATATAAAGCTTTTCTACCGATTCCAAGGAATCCCTTAGTTTCTTCTAATACTTCTAAAGTGATTTTATCTTTATCTATTTTTAATTCATTAGCAGCATAATCTAATGCTTCTTCATCTGTTTTAGCTTCAAATTTAATCTCTCTTAGCATATTAATTACTCCTCATTATTATCATCATTGTTATTATTTTCATCAATTTCTTCAAATTCAGCATCAACTACTTCATCATTTTTAACTGTATATTGGCTTTCATCTATTTCATAATCATCATTATTTTCTACTTGATTAGTTTGTTCTTCGATTGTCTCTACTGATTGAGCCTTAGATTTAGATTTTGGCGCCATTGTAGGCTTTAACTTCTTTTCTTTTGGTTCTTTAACTTCTTCAATAGTTTCTTCTTTACGAGCTTTCTTATTAGGCTTTTCTACTTTAACTTTTACGCCAGTAATAGTATTAGATTCTTGAGCCTTAGTCCATTTAACTTCATTAATCTTTCTACTAACAAATGTTTGACCAATAGTATAAATGTTACCAATAACCCAATATAAAGCTAATGTTCCACTTCTAAATGACATTAAAACCATCATTGCTGTCATGAAGATCATCATGATTCTCATCATTTTCTTAGTTTGATCTTCTTGTGGACTTTTTTGTTGATTTGGATAAGCTTTCTTTGCGTAAGATGGTTTCATTTGACTTACTAATTGACAAGCTACCATTGTAACACCTACTAGAATAGGTAAAATAACATAAACCCAATTACTAATCTTTCCAAGTTCAGTAATATTTGTAATACCCTTAGATAAATCTATACCACAGAATTTTGTATGTAAATCTCCACCAGCATTGTCCATATGTTTGAAGAATGTCCAAACATTTTTAGTTTCACCAGCAAATTTCTTTGCATCTTCTGCATATGTGTATGCTTTATTTGGATATCTTTGAACTGCGTTATACATTGCCATGAATAATGGAAATTGAATTAGAGGTACAATTAAACATCCAAGTGGATTAATTTTATACTTCTTCCAAATAGCCATCATTTCTCTTTGCATCTTTTGTTGAGATACTGGATCTTTTCTATTAGCATACTTTGCTTGAATTCTATTCATTTCAGGTTGTGCTAAGCTCATCTTAAGTGACATATCATTTGTCTTAGCATAAACTGGCCAAGCTAAAGTTCTTATCATAAGTGTTGTTAAAATGATACCTAATGCTAAACTACCACCGATAGAGAATCTATCAATAAAGAATGCGATAGGTCTAACTAAGATCCAAACAAACCATCCATCATTATCTACACCTTTTCCATTAGGACCAGAAATAGGTAACATGGATTTATCTGCACCACTACATCCTGTAAGTACTAGTAATAATGTAAATACTAGCACAATCATAATTACATGTTTTTTCTTCATCTAATTTCCTCTTTCTTTAATAAATATATTATGTTTTCTTCAATTTGTTTATATTCTAAAATGTTAGAAGCAGGTTTAATTACAAATACATAATCAACATTAATTAATAATTCATTATGATTCTTTATAATTTCTCTTATTCTTCTTTTCATTTTATTTCTTTCTACTGCAATACCATATTTTTTACCAATAGATAGAGCAAAACGATAATGGCTGGCTTCATTATTCTTGTAAGTATAAATAGCAAAATATTTATTACCTACAGAATGTCTATTTTTTATTATTTTTTCTATCTCTTGATTTTTCTTAATGTGATATTCTTTACTTATTATAGGAATCACTCCCTTTACTAAATAAAAATACTACTCAAAAATTAATTTCAAGTAGTACAAGTATTTTATATAAAATTAAGCAGATAATACTTTTCTTCCTTTTGCTCTACGTCTTGCGATTACCTTACGGCCACCAACTGTAGACATTCTTTCTCTAAAACCATGAGCTTTTTGTCTTTTTCTCTTATTTGGTTGGAATGTTCTTTTCATTGCCATAATCAATTACCACCTTTCTTTTTAGAAACCATGCTCTTTTATTATAATGGTTTAGAACATTAAAGTCAATATCAATTTTAAAATTTTTGTAAAAATGGCTTTACAATCGATAAATTAATATATATTATATATATTTATGGGCATTTAGTTTTTAAAATCATATGTAAAATTTTTGTAATGTTTCATAGCTTTTTTATTAACATTTATTAACTATTTATTAACAAAGTGGAGTTGTTAGAAGTAGTAAAAACGCTTTTATTTCCTATATTTTTCAATTAAAGTTTTCCACATTTTCTAAAAAATTGCATCAAAATGTTTCACAGTTATCCACATTTTTTGTTGATAAATTTCTCTTTTTTTTATATATTTTTATGTTATTATTTTATTGCGTAGACTACAATATAGAGGGTGAATTTAACATGAAGATCGAAGAATGTCAGGCACTCTACGATAAAGTTATAATTGATCTTAAAAATGCCTTGGATCAAGAATCATTTAAAGCTTTATCGTTAGAGGAAAAAAAGATATCCAAATTTTTAAACGGATATATTTACGTAGTCGCTGATGATGAATATACATTGTCGCGAATAAATAAATTTTATTTATCACTTATTAATGGTTTTATTAAAAATTACACAACCGATACAATTCTTTTTAAATTTTTAAGTGCAGATGAAATGAAATCACTTATTAACAGAGAGGAAGTATCCGCTACATCTGTTGATAACAACTTAGATGAAAAGTATAGACCAGGTAATATTGATGCTACTTATACTTTTACAAACTTCGTAGTTGGTAAGAGTAATAAATTTGCATATACTTATGCAATACAAACAGCTGAGAACCCTGGTAAACATTTCAATCCACTTTATATATTTGGTGGAGTTGGTATTGGTAAAACTCATTTAATGCAGGCTATTGGTAATTATATGCTTGATAAGGACATCAATAAAAAAGTATTATATGTTGAGGCAAAAGAATTCTGTGATGATTATATACATGCTTGTAATCAATCACAAAGTGAAAAACAAAAGAAAATCGATGAATTCCATAATAGATACAGAGATATAGATGTACTATTAGTAGATGATATCCAAATTCTATGTGGAAAAGATAAAACACAAGAAGAATTCTTTACATTATTTAATTTTTTAGTTGATAGAAACAAACAAATTGTTATAACATGTGATAGACCATCTGTTTCCTTAGACGGAATGGCAGATAGACTAAAGTCTAGATTTGATCAAGGATTAACTGTTGATATTTCTCAACCAGAATTAGAACTTAGATTAGATATCTTAAAGAAAAAAATTAAGACATTATCTAATAAAAGTGATCTACCTGATGAAGTATTAAATTACATAGCTTCTTCTTTCACATCTAATATTAGAGAATTAGAGGGAGCACTTAAAAGAGTATTCTTTTACTCAGTATTTAATAATTCACCAATTACCCTTGATTTAGCTAAAGAAGCATTAGCTTCTCTAATAAAAGCACAAAAAAATGCTAATAAATATAATACTAGCGTTCAAACTTATGAAAATATTCAAAGTGTTGTAAGTGCTTATTATGGAATTACTGTAAGTGATTTAATTAGTAATAAACGTAGTGCTAAGATAGCTTTACCTAGACATATATCTATGTACTTAATTAAAGAATTATATGACTTACCATATAAGAAAATTGGATCCTTATTCGGCGGAAGAGACCATACCACAGTAATCAGTGCTTGTGAGAAGATTGAAAACGATCTAAAAACAAATAATGAATTAAAAATGGCTGTGGATAATATTAAGAAAAAGTTGAATATTTAGTAACATTTTCAACACAATTATGGTATAATAAATATGTGGTATTAAAACGTTATTTGAACTTTTCCACATATCAACAATTATTAATAAAGATAGTGAGGATTTAATAATGAATTTTAGAATTAATTGCGATGAGTTACTAAACAAACTTAACATTATTCAAAAAGCTCTTCCATCAAAAACTAGTATGCCTGTATTGATGGGTATAAAAATAGATGTGTTAAAAGATTGTATGTATTTAACTACATGTAATGGAGATATTACAATACAATCTAAAATTTCTAATGAAAACATTGAAATTAATGAAACTGGAAGATGTTTGGTACAAGGTAAATTTTTAATAGATATTATAAGAAAGATAAATAGTAAGAAAGTAGAAATGTTTGTCTACGAAAACAAATTATTAATAATTAAATCTGAGAGATCAGAATTTAAATTAAACATAATGACTTACGAAGATTATCCTGACATTAAATTCGTAAATGAAAAGAATAAATCTTTAGAACCAATTGATTTAGAATCATTTAGTTTTAGAACAAGTGTTAAAGAAATTTTATTTGCTACTGCAGTAAATGAAAAGAGACCTATTCTAACAGGTGTATTATTTGAAAATAAAGATAATAATTTAGTTATGATAGCTACTGATAGCTATAGACTAAGTAAAAAAGAAATAAAATTAAGTAATATTAATGATTTTAAAATGGTTATTCCATCTAAGTCTTTAAAAGAATTATTAAATATTTTAGAAGATTATGAAGGAAATGTTAAATGCTATATTGATAATAATAAAGTCTTATTTGAAATTAAAGAAACATATTTTGAAACAAGATTATTAGAAGGAAATTATCCAGATACTTCTAGAATAGTTCCTAGCGAGTTTAGTTTAATAACTAAATTTAATAGAGATGAAATAATGCAAGCTATCGACAGAGTATCACTACTTTCACCACAAGATAAAGAAAGAAATTATAGTATTGTTAAATTTAGTGTAACTAATAATAGAACAATAGAGATTTCTTCTTCTAACCAAGAAATTGGTGATGCTATTGAAGAAATAATTCCAATTGATAATATTGAAGGTCCAGTTTTAAAAATTGGATTTAACTCAAAATATTTAATTGATGCTATTAGAAGTCTACCATCAAGTGATGTATCAATGAAATTTACATGAGAATTTAAACCATTCGTTGTTTGTTCAGACGAATATCTTAATTTACTTCATGTAATACTTCCAGTTAAATTAAATTAATACCAGTTTTTACTGGTATTTTTTTATGCTATAATATTTATGGGTGATTCATATGGAAACTATAAATATTTATACTGAATATATTACACTAGGACAATTATTAAAAATAGCTGATTTTATTTCTTCTGGTGGAGAAGCTAAAATATTTTTAAGTGAGAATTATGCGATTGTAAATGGTGAAAAAGAGAATCGCAGAGGAAGAAAATTATATAAGGATTATACTATTATAATAAAAGGAAAAGAATTTATTATTAAATGATTAAGAGTATAGAACTTAAAAATATAAGATTATTTAAAAATGTTAGTTTTAATTTTAATAAAAATATAGTTGTATTTATTGGTGAAAATGCGATAGGTAAAACTACCATATTAGAATCAATTTATTTTTCTATTATGTTAAAATCACCTAGAACTAATAATGATAGTGATTTAATTAGTTTTAAAGAGAATTTAGGAATTATTAAGGTAAATAGTAATAAAGAATACAAAATCGTTTTAAACGAGAAAAAAAGGGTATTTATTAATGATATAGAGATTAATAACTTAAAAGAGTATATTGGTTTAAATAATGTTGTTATATTTAGTCCAAATGATCTTGATTTAATTTATGGTTCTCCTTCTTTAAGAAGACATTTTTTAGATATAAATATTAGTCAGATTTCTAAGATTTATTTAAATAAATTAAATGAATATAAGAAAGTTTTAAAAATGAGAAATGATATCTTAAAAGAAGAAAAAATTAATAAAACTTTATTAGATGTTACAACTAAAAATTTAATAGATTTAGCTAAAGATATTATTAAATTTAGATATGAATTTATTAAAGAATTAAATGATAATATTATCACAATTGGTAAGGAAAAAATAAGTATAGAATACAATCCTTCTACTACTTATAAGAATATAGATGAAGACTTCAATAAATCTCTAGATTTAGACATTTCTACTAAATTAACAAATAAAGGACCACATAGAGATGACATTAAATTTATAATAGATAATAACAAATCGAATTATGCTTCTCAAGGTCAAGTTAGAACAATAGTTTTAGCACTAAAATTGACATTAATTAGTATCATAAAAAAATATAAAAAAAATAATCCAGTTGTTCTATTAGATGATGTTTTATCAGAGTTAGATGATGAAAGAAAAAATAGATTATTTGAGTTACTTGATGATAATTATCAAATATTTATTTCAACAACTGAGTTAAATAATATTAGACAAGATTTATTAGAAAAAGCACAAATCATAAAGTTAATAAAAAAGTAAAAAGAATCATGTTTGAATTAGCATGATTTTTTTTATTTCAAAATCTATTTATAATATATTTTTTATCAATTTTTAGGCGTTTTTATAAGGTCTTCCTATAAATATACTAGATACTGTAAAAAACTTGAAATTTTTAGTAAAAAAAGGGTGTATTTTCGTATTTATTATGATATAATAAATATGGGAAAATTGTGAATAATTTTTTATTTTAAAAAAATATAAAAAAATTATTTGGAAAAAGGAGGCTTTAAAATGGTAGATAATTACGATTCAAGTGAAATACAGGTCTTAGAAGGTTTAGAAGCTGTAAGAAAACGTCCAGGTATGTATATTGGTAGTACTAGTGAAAGAGGATTACATCATTTAGTATGGGAAATTGTTGATAACTCTATAGATGAAGCTTTAGCTGGATTCTGTAATGAAATCTTAGTTGAAGTATTAAAAGGTGAAATTATTAGAGTTACTGATAATGGTAGAGGTATTCCAGTAGATATCCATCCTAAAACAGGTAAATCAACACTAGAAACAGTATTAACAGTACTACATGCAGGTGGTAAGTTTGATAATTCTGCATATAAAGTATCAGGAGGATTACATGGTGTAGGTTCTTCTGTTGTTAATGCGCTATCTGAATGGTTAAAAGCTACTGTATATAAGAATGGTAAAAAGTATTATCAAGAATTCCATAGAGGTAAAGCTGTAGGTGATATAGCTTGTCTTGGAGAAACTGATAAGCATGGAACTGTAATTGAATTTAAAGCTGACGAAGAAATCTTTACTGAAGTATCTGTTTATAATTTTGAAACACTAGATACAAGAGTTAGAGAATTAGCCTTCCTAAATAAGGGTTTAAAGATCACTATCATTGATGATCGTGGTGAAGAACCTGTAAGTAAGACTTACTGTTATGAAGGTGGTTTAAAAGAATACGTAAGCTATATTAACGATAACAAAGAACCACTATCAGAAGAAATCTTATATTTCGATAAATCTGAATCTGTAACAGTTAAGAAGCCTCATGGTGATGAATTAGTAGATGTTGAACAAGTTATTGGTGTAGAAATAGCTATGCAATATACTTCTGAATACAATTCGTGCATCTATTCATTTACAAACAACATTAAAACTCATGAAGGTGGTTACCATGAAGATGGTTTCAAGATGGCCTTGATGAGAGTTTTATCTAGATATGCAAAAGATCATAACATGTTCAAAAAAGATGAAGGATTTAAGGGTAGTGATTTAATTGAAGGTTTAACAGCAATTATTTCTGTAAAGCATCCAGATCCTCAATTTGAAGGACAAACAAAAACTAAACTAGGAAATGCTGAAGTTAAAGAAATAGTATCTAAGATCTTCGGTGAAGGATTAGAAAGATACTTAAATGAACATCCAGCTGAAGCTAAACAAATTATTGATAAAGCTTTAATGGCAAGTCGTGCTAGAATAGCAGCTCAAAAAGCTAGAGAAACAGTTAGAAAGAGTCCACTTGATTCTATTAAACTAGCTTCTAAATTAGCTGATTGTAGATGTAAAGATCCAGCACTTTCAGAAATCTATATAGTCGAGGGTGATTCTGCCGGTGGTTCTGCAAAGAGTGGTAGAGAACCTGAATATCAAGCCATTTTACCTTTAAGAGGAAAAATCTTAAACGTAGAAAAGACTAGTGAAATTAGAGCATTACAAAATAACGAAATCATGTCAATGATTCAAGCGTTTGGTACAGGTTTTAAAGATGAATTCGATGTAACAAAAGCTAGATATCATAAAGTAGTAATCATGACCGATGCCGATGTCGATGGAGCGCATATTAGAATACTTCTTCTAACATTCTTCTATCGTTATATGAGAGGTTTAATTGAAGAAGGTTATGTATACAGTGCATGTCCACCACTATATAAAATTAGTGCAGGTAATGGTAAGAATGTAGATTATGCTTATACTGATGAAGAATTAGAGAAATTAAAGAAAGATGATAGATTTAAGAATTCTAAATATGATGTTCAAAGATATAAAGGTCTAGGTGAAATGGACCCTGAACAATTATGGGAAACTACAATGGACCCTGAACGTAGAACATTACTTAGAATTACTGTAGATGATGCAATTGAAGCAGATCACTTATTCACTACTTTAATGGGTGATGAAGTAGATCCAAGAAGAAAATTTATTGAGGAAAATGCTCAATATGCAGAAATTGATGCATAGGAGGTGTAACTGATGGATGAGAATGATTTAATGGATGTTGAATTTAATCATGGAAAGATTAAAGATATAGGATTAAAGCATGAACTTGAAGGTTCTTTCTTAAGTTACGCTATGAGCGTTATTGTAGCTAGAGCTATTCCTGATGTAAGAGATGGTTTAAAGCCAGTTCAAAGAAGAATTCTTTGGGGTATGAATGAACTTAACTTAACTCCAGGTGTTGCACATAAGAAGAGTGCACGTATCGTCGGAGACGTTATGGGTAAGTATCACCCTCATGGAGACTCTTCTATTTATGAAGCAATGGTACATATGGCTCAAGACTTCAGTTATAGATATCCTCTAGTTGATGGTCACGGAAACTTTGGTAATGTCGATGGTGATGGAGCTGCAGCTATGCGTTATACAGAAGCTAGAATGAGTAAGATGGCTATGGAAATGTTAAGAGATATCAATAAAGAAACTGTTCCTTTTATTGATAACTATGATGCATCTGAACTTGAACCAGAAATCTTACCAGCAAGAGTACCTAATCTATTAATAAATGGTACTACTGGTATTGCCGTAGGTATGGCAACAAATATTCCACCTCATAATTTAGGTGAAGTTATAGATGGTACATTAGCTTTAATTGATAATCCTGAATTAGAGTCAATTGATTTAATGAATTATATTAAAGGCCCTGACTTCCCTACAGGAGGTATCATTTTAGGTGCTAATGGATTAACTAGTGCTTATACAACTGGTAATGGTTCTATTACTATTAGAAGTAAAGCTGAAATAGTAGAAAATAATGGTAAAGAATCAATTGTTGTAACTGAAATACCATTTGGTGTTAGAAAGACAGCTTTAATTGAAAAGATTGCTCAACTTGTAAAAGATAAAGTAATTGATGGTATTACAGATTTAAGAGATGAATCAAATAGAAATGGTTTAAGAATAGTAATTGAAATTAGAAGAGATGCTAATTCATTTGTTATTCTAAACACTTTATATAAAGAAACTCCATTACAACAATCATATGGAATTAATATGACTGCAATAGTCAATAAACGTCCAGAAAAGCTTACATTAAAGCGAATTTTAGAATGTTACATTGAACATCAAATCAATGTAATTACTAATAGAGTTAAGTTCGATTTAAAGAAAGCAATCGATAGATTAGAGATTGTAGATGGTTATGTTATAGCACTTGATAATATTGATGAAATCATTAATATTATTAGAAATACAACTGATGGATCTGAAAAAGATAAATTAATGTCTAGATTTGGATTAACTGATAGACAAGCTCAAGCAATTCTTGATATGAGATTAAAGAGCTTAAGTGGTTTATCTAGAGAAAAGACTTTAGAAGAAAAAGCACAACTTGAAGCTTCTATTAAAGAATTTAATGAAATTCTAGCTGATCCTGAAAGAGTTAAACAAATCATTAAAGATGAATTAACTGAAATTAAGAATAAATATAATGATAAGAGATGTTCTACTATCGATTTAACAAGTGATATTGATATCGATAATGAAGATTTAATTCCTCGTACAGAAGTTATGTTAATCATAACTAAGGGTGGATACGTAAAACGTACTAACTTAGATGAATTTAAGACACAACGTAGAGGTGGTACAGGACATGGTGGAATGAAGACTCATGAAGATGATATGATTGTTGATTCAATGGTTGTATCAAGTCATGATTATCTATTATTCTTCACTACTTGGGGTAGAGTTTATAAACAAAAAGCTTATAGAATCCCAGAAGGTTCTAGAACAAGTAAAGGTATTCCAGTAATTAATATCGTTCCACTAGAAAAAGGTACTGATGGTAAACCTAATGAAGAGTTAAGAGCAATTACTGTAGTAAATGAATTTGATAGAGATGATGAATACTTATTATTCGTAACTAAACGTGGTATTGTTAAACGTACTAAGGTTAGTGATTATCAAAATATCAGATCAAGCGGTATTATAGCTATTGGTATGAAAGAAAATGATGAATTACTAGATGTTATTAAGACTGATGGTAAACGTCAAATCGTTTTAGGTGCTTCTAATGGTAAAGCCATTAGATTTGATGAAAATGATATATCAGTAGTAGGTAGAACTGCTTCTGGTGTTAAGGGTATGTCTTTAGAGGATGATGAAGTATTAGTAGGTGTATCTGTAATTGAATCAGAGGAACAAGAAATCCTAATTGTTACTGAAAATGGTTATGGTAAGCGTACTGTAGCTAGCGAATATAGATTACAATCACGTGCTGGTAAGGGTGTTAAGACATTAAATGTTACTGAAAAGAATGGTAAATTAGTAAGCTTACATACAATTACAAACGATGAAGACTTATTAATCACTACTTCTAAGGGTAATGTAATTAGAATTTCTTCTAAAAATATCCCAACTACTTCTCGTGCAACTCAAGGAGTTATCCTAATTGATATGAGAAATAATAAGAATAGTAATCAAACTATTTCAGCTGTATCAATTATTCCACATTCAGAGGATGAAGAGGAAGAGGCAACAGAATAAAATAAATGTCCGCAATTATGCGGGCATTTTTTCTTTAAAAAAGTATACATTTTGTATATAATAGACTTGTGGGGTGATTTATATGCGTTGTTATGTTTGTGGTAGAGAAGTAAAAGAAGGTAATTTTTGTCCATATTGTGGTGAAAGATTAAATAAAGAACCAGATGCACCATCATTTGATTCTCAACCAGTTGAAAGAGATAGTGAAAATACAGGTAGAGAAGGAGTTGCAATGGCAGCTTTAATCGTAGCAGTCATTTCATTCTTCGTACCTCTTCTATTCTTAGTAGCTATTATTTTAGGATGTATTGGTTTAAAATCAAGTAGACGTGTAGCAGCAAGGGTAGGTATTATACTTGGAGCTGTATCAAGTTTTATGAGTATATTAATAGCTGGTATTATGGTTCCTACTACTATTGCGGTAATTAATAGACAAAATAGACAAAAAGCAATTCAAGAAGTTCAAACTGTATTTAATGAAGCAAAATATGTTCTAATGGAAGAATTATATGGAAACGATTATCCTTATGTTGTTCATGTAGGAAACGAATATTCAGTAACTGTTACATCTTTATTAAATGCAGGTTTAATTGAATATAATCCATTTGAAACTACATCTTATACTGGTGGTATGACTGTTACTTTAAATGAAAACACATTAAGATATAAGTGTGATATTGATGGTACTGTAAATGGTTTTACTATAACATATAATGGATATACATTTAAATAATAATAAATGGCTTAATAAAGGGATTATGGACTTATTATTATAAGTCCTTTTTCTTATGATTTTAAATTAAATATTGATAATTTCTAAAAAAGAATTATAATATATTTGTAAAGCGATAATGAGGACTAAGTAATGCATTACTTATTTATAGAGATCTAACGGTTGGTGGAAGTTAGAATTAAAGTGTATGAAATCTACCCTCTAGTGATATTAATAATATCCGTATCCCGCGTTAAGGGTTTAAGAAGTAAAAAAGGTGGCACCACGTTAATACACGTCCTTTCATGATGAAAGGCGTTTTTATTTTATAGGAGGAAAAGTTATGTTAGATATTAAATTTGTAAGAGAAAATCCTGAAATAGTAAAGGAAAACATCAAAAAGAAATTTCAAGATGAAAAGCTTCCATTAGTTGATGAAGTTATTGAACTTGATAAGAAAATTAGAGCATTTAAAGGTGAGGCTGAAGCTTTAAGAGCAAGTCGTAATGATTTATCTAAGCAAATCGGTGCTTTAATGAGGGATAAAAAGGTTGAGGAAGCTAATCAAATTAAAGCAACAGTTAATAAGAATAATGATAGAATAACTGAAATCGAAAAGGAACAAGTAGTTTTAGAGGAAGAATTATTAAAGAAAATGATGGTTATTCCAAATATCATTGATTCTACAGTTCCAATTGGAAAAGATGATTCAGAAAACGTAGAAAATCAAAAATTTGGTGAACCTTTTGTTCCAAGTTATGAAATTCCATACCATGCAGACATCATGGCTAAGTTTGATGGCTTAGATAAGGATGCATCAGGTAGAGTTTCAGGTAACGGCTTCTACTACTTATGTGGTCCTATCGCAAGACTTCATTCAGCAATGTTAAGCTATGCTAGAGATTTTATGATTTCTAAGGGATTCATTTATTGTATTCCACCATTTATGATTAAATCAGATGTTGTAAATGGAGTTATGTCATTTGCTGAAATGGAAAATATGATGTATAAAATTGAAGGTGAAGATTTATACTTAATTGGTACTTCTGAACACTCAATGATCGGTAGATTTAAAGGTCAAATCATTAAAGAAAGTCAATTACCACTTACTTTAACAAGTTATTCTCCATGTTTCCGTAAGGAAGTTGGAGCTCATGGAATTGAAGAACGTGGAGTTTATAGAGTTCATCAATTCGAAAAGCAAGAAATGATTGTTATTTGTAAGCCTGAAGATTCAATGGAATGGTATAACAAGATGTGGAGTTATACAGTAGAATTCTTTAGAAGCTTAGATGTTCCTGTTAGAACACTTGAATGTTGTAGTGGAGATTTAGCAGACTTAAAAGTTAAGTCATGTGATGTTGAAGCTTGGTCTCCAAGACAAAAGAAATATTTCGAAGTTGGATCATGTTCAACACTTGGTGATGCACAAGCTAGACGTTTAGGAATTAGAACTAAAAACGAAAATGGAACATACCTTGTTCATACATTAAATAATACAGTACTTGCAACACCTAGAGGATTAATTGCAGTACTAGAAAACAACTATAATGAAGATGGATCAATCAATGTTCCAAAGGCATTACAACCTTATATGGGTGGAATGACAATTATAAAATAAAAAAGATAAAAACGGCTTTGTATAGCCGTTTTCTTTTTATGTACCTCTTCTTTTTAATATTTTTTATTGATTATAATATACATATTATAGTATAATTATATTGGATTTTTACTATATAAAAATTAATAAAAAAAGTGGAGGATTTTAAACATGATAGTAGGAACAACAAAAGAATTAAAAGATAATGAATTTCGTGTTGGTTTAACACCTGACAATGTTATGGCTTATGTAGCTCATGGGCATACTGTTTTAGTTGAAAAAGGAGCTGGCGAAGGCGCAGGATTTTTAGATCAAGAATATATTGATGCTGGAGCTAAAATAATTGAAACAGCTAAAGAAGTTTATGAAAAAGTTGATATGCTTGTTAAGGTTAAAGAACCAGAAGAATGTGAATATAAATACTTTAGAGATGGATTAATTCTATATACTTATTTACATTTAGCTGCTAATAAACCATTAGCTTTAGAATTAATTAAAAAAGGTGTTTCAGCTGTAGCTTTTGAAACTATTACTGATGACTTCGGAAATTTACCATGTCTTAGACCAATGAGTCAAATTGCTGGTAGATTATCAATTCAAGAAGGAGCTAAATATCTTGAAAAAGGATTTGGAGGTCGTGGAATCTTACTTGGAGGTGTTCCAGGCGTTCAAAGAGGTAAAATTGTTATCCTTGGTGGAGGTGTTGCAGGTACATTTGCTGCTAAAGCTGCTGTTGGTATAGATGCACAAGTAACATTACTTGATATTAATCCTAATAGATTAGCTTATCTAGAAGATATTTTTGGAGCAAGCGTAACAACATTATATGCTACAGAAGCTAATATTAGAAAATCTTTAGCTGAAGCTGACTTAGTAATTGGTTCAGTATTAATTCCAGGTGGTTCTACACCTAAATTAGTTAGAGCAGAACATTTAAAATTAATGAAGAAAGGTTCTGTTATTGTTGATATCGCAATTGACCAAGGTGGATGCTGTGAAACTAGTCATGTAACAACTCATAAAGACCCAATCTTTATTAAAGATGGAATCGTTCATTATTGCGTAGGAAATATGCCTGGTGCTGTTCCTAGAACTTCTACTATTGCCTTAGCAAACGCAACTATTAAATATGGTTTAATGATTGCTGATTTAGGATTAGAAAAAGCAGTTCATAAGGAAAAAGGATTATATAATGGTATGAACATTTATAATCATAAATGTGTTAATAAGAATGTATCTAAAGCACTTGATTTAGAATATGTTGAAATATTAAAATAAAAAGAAAACGGCTAATATAAGCCGTTTTTTATTTTACAATTTTTCTGGAGACCAGCTTGTTTGTATTGGCCTTATATCAAGTTCACCAGTTACTTTAACTGCCACTTGGTATTTATCTTCATATACAATTTCACCTGGCAACATATTAGTATATACTAGATAGAATGGATGATTGTAACGCTCTAGTAACCACATTGCTGGTTGAATCATATTGAGCATTTCTTTTGAGTTTTCTGTTTTAAAAAAACATATTACTTTTTCTTGATTCATACATTGTGGAGGCCAAGGTAATTCATTAGCAAACCAATCATCAATTTCTTTAAATAATGCAGCATCATCACTATCCATTATTTCATTTTGAATCATATCCCAACACATACTAAAAATACCTCTAGCAAACATAGTGTTTTCAGCTAATTCTTGTCCTTGAATTCTTACATATTTAAATCTAGATACTATATTTTTTTCCATATGAGGTATCGCCCCCTTATTTATATATGAATATTATAAGTTCTTAACAATTTGATTCTTTAATTCTTCAAATTTCTTTGGATCAAAAGCATCACTATTGTCTTTCCATTTAACATCTACTGTATCATTAAAGAATCTAGGTATTACATGAATGTGTAAATGGAACACTGTTTGACCAGCTGCTTCACCACAGTTATTTAAGATATTTACACCATCGCAGTTAAATGTTTTTACTAATGCACCTGCGATTCTTTTAGCTATTTTCATAGCATAAGCAAATGTATCTTCATCTATTTCTAAGACATTAGCAAAGTGCTTTTTAGGTATTACTAAAGTGTGTCCAACACCTGCTTGTGATAGGTCTAAAATACACTTAACTTTATCGTCTTCATATACCGTTGTTGATGGAATTTCTCCTTCTATAATTTTACAAAAAATGCACATAAATATCACCTCAATTTGATTATATCATAATTATAAAATTAGTTAAATAATCAATATAAATTAAGCAATTTAATTAATATTAAAAACGCCTTAATTAAGCCGTTTTCCTATATTTAATATACAACATATTAAATTGATATGTTATTTAATATTTTTTATTAAATAAACCCTTTTATTGTAATACATTGTAATAAGTGGTAAAATAAATTAAGAAATGAATTACTATTTTTAACCACTTCTTTTTTTGTGAAAATAATAATATTTGATAGGAGGAATTGTATGTTAAGCAAAGTATTTAGAGATCCACTTTATGGATATGTAAGAGTAAACGATGAAATAATTGATGAGCTTATTAATTGTTCTATTTTTCAACGTCTAAGACGTATCAAACAATTATGCGGAGTATCAATGGTTTTTCATATGGCCGATCATACAAGATTCTCACATTCTCTAGGAACTTATGAACTTGCTAGGGAAGTTTTAGAAAAAGTAAGTGATGTTAAAAATGTATTATCTGATTATGAACAAATAGTATTCTTATGTAGTGCTCTTCTTCATGATGTTGGTCATGGTCCTTATTCTCATAGTTTTGAAAAAATATTTAAGATTAGTCATGAAGTTATGACTTCTAATATCATCTTACAAGATACAGAAATTAATAGAATACTTAAAAAATATAACGCAAAATTACCCGAAGATATTGCTTCTGTTATAAATCACGAACATAAATATCCATTAATTGAACAATTACTAACATCTCAACTTGATGTAGATAGAATGGACTATCTACGTAGAGATGCTTATTTTACAGGTGCTCAATTTGGAGATATAGATATTGAAAAGATACTTAGAGGTATGCTTGTTAAGGATGGAAAGATTTTATTTAAGTATAATTCTGTTCCTAACATCGAAGATTATCTAATGAGTAGATACCATATGTATTATCAAGTATATTACCATCCTGTATCACGTTGTTTTGAAGTTATGTTAGAAATGATTTATGCTAGATGGTATGAATTAATCAAATCAGGATATAAATTTAAGACAGATGTTAGTCTATTAATTAATGTAATTGATAGTAAATCTGTAGATTCATTTTTAAAAATCGATGATTTTTACGTAAATGGATGTATTCAACAATTCCAATATGAAGAAGATCCAATTTTAAAAGATCTAGCATTTAGATTATTTAATAGAAAGTTATTTAATCACTTAGATTTGAAATATGCATCAAAAGAACAAATCGAAGAGGTTAAAAAATATAAAGATAATCCAAAATATTATTATAAAGAAGACGTTGTTTCTAAATCAGCCTATGACTATCAAATAGATGAACAAATTAACATCCTAGTTCCAGGAGACAAAGAAGTAGATTTACTTCACTTTTCACCAATTGTTGAAGCATTTAGTAAAAGTAGTGAATATATTTCCAAATTAATATACTACAGTGAAATTTAATGAAGTAGTAATAGTCGAAGGGCTACATGATTTAGAAAGATTAAAAAGCATCTATCCAGACATAGATGTTTTAATTACGAATGGTAGTGAAATTGATAGTTTCTTACCCCAAATAATAGAGGTATCTAAGAAGAGAGATATCATATTATTTTTAGATCCAGATTACCCTGGAGAACGCATTAGAAAGATAATTCAATCGCATGTTCCTAATGCTAAAAATGCCTTCTTAAAAAAGGCTCTTGCCATAAGTAAAAATAAGAAGAAAGTTGGCATTGAACATGCCAAAAAAGAAGACATAATTGAGGCATTAGAAAACCATCTTTCTATTGTAAAAAAAGATGATTTAATCACTACAAATGATCTTTATAAACTTGGATTAATCGGTGAGAAAAATAGTCAAAAATTAAGAGATGAAATATGTGAAAAATTCAATTTAGGACATGCAAATGCTAAGACATTTTTAAATAGAATTAATATGTTTGGTATAGATATTAAAGATATAGAAAAAGTCTTAATTAAGCCATAATTTATTATTATAGGAGGCCGTACAATGAACACAAAAAAGATAATTGAAGACAACAAATTTCATATTAAGAAAAAGTATGGTCAAAACTTTTTAACTGATAAAAAAATATTAGAAAAAATAGTTGATTCAGCTAATATTTCATCTAATACTGGAGTAATAGAAATAGGTCCAGGATTAGGTGCTTTAACATATAAATTATGTGAAAAAGCAAAGCATGTTTTAGCTTATGAAATTGACTCAGATTTAATACCAATTTTAAATGAAAATTTAAAAGACTTTAATAATCTTACAATACTTAATCAAGACATACTTGAAGCAACTGTTAGTGATGATATTAAGAAGTATTTAAGTGGTTGTGATGAAGTAATTGTAGTAGCTAATTTACCTTATTATATTACTACTCCAATATTACTAGGATTACTACAAAATATTCATATAAATAGATACATTGTAATGATGCAATTAGAGGTCGCAGATAGAATATGTGGTAAGACTCAAACTAAGGACTATAATTCTTTATCTATTACTATTCAATATCAAGCAAGTTGTAAGAAATTATTTAAAGTTCCAAGAACAGTCTTTAATCCTGCACCTAATGTAGATAGTGCAGTTATTGAAATAGATGTATATAAAGAAATAAAACATAAGCCTAGAAACGAATCATTTTTCTTTGATGTTGTAAGAAGTTCATTTGCTCAAAGAAGAAAAACTTTAATTAATAATCTAATTAATAGATTTGGTCCAGAAAAGGAAAAATTCGTTCAAATTCTAAATAAATTAGGCATTAAAGAAAATGTCAGAAGTGAAGAATTAAATGTAGAAGAATTTGTTAATTTAGCTGATGAAATTCTAACTGCTTTTATGAGCGATGAGGAAGTCGATTTATATGATAAAGACTGTAATCCACTTGGTATTACAGTTAAGAGAAATGCTTTATCTGACCCAAATACTTACTTTAAGGTAGTTAGTGGCTTAATAAGATATAATGGTTTATATTTAATCCAAAAACGTAGTCCTTATAAACCAATGAGTCCAAACATTTATGAACTTCCTGGCGGTGGTTTAGATAGCGGCGAAGATGAAATTAATGGTTTAATTAGAGAAATTAAAGAAGAAACAGAAGTTGATCTTAAAAATATTGAATTAGTTGATAGAGTTGTAGGACATTATATTATTAGATGTATTTATGTAGCGGATGCAATAAGTGATAAAGTAGTTCTTCATGAAGCTGTTGATTATAAATGGGTTAAGAAAGAAGAATTAAAAGAACTTTCAATGTTTAAAAAACATCCTGAATTATTGGAGAAATTTTAATGATTAAGTTAAAAGCATATGCTAAAATAAATATCTATCTAAAAGTATTAGGAAAAAGAAATGATGGATATCATAATCTAGAATCATTAATGGTTCCAATTGATCTATACGATGAATTAGAATTTATTGATAATGATAAAGATATAATTGAATCAAATATTGATATTGAAAATAATATAATGTATAAAGCTATTAAGTATATGAAAGAAACATATAAGATTAATAGATGTGTAAAAATTAAACTTAATAAAAATATTCCTTTATCAAGTGGTTTAGGTGGTGGAAGTAGTGATTTATCTACTACTTTAAAAGGTTTAAATCTATTATGGAATTTAAATCTAAGCGATGAAGAATTAGGAGAAATTTCACTTCTATTTGGATCAGATACTTTATTCTTCATCTATAATAAACCAGCAATTATAAGAGGTAGAGGAGAGGTATTAGAATTCATAGATTTTAAGGAAAAAGATGTATTAATTTTAAATCCAAAAATAAAGGTTTCTACTAAAGATGTTTTTAATGAATATAGACAATCTGACAATGGTAATAATGATTTAGAAATGGCTTTATTAAGGCTATATCCAAATATTAAAGAGTTTAAAAAGTATTATGAAAATCAAGGTTTAGAACTTAATTTAAGTGGTAGTGGAAGCACATATTTTAGTTTTAATAATGATGATTTTGTAAGCAATAATGATTATTTAGAAATCAAAACAAATACTATTAATTAGCTACATTTTTAATTATTTTTGTAAAAATCATTGAAAACGTTTTCTAAATATGATACAATAACATTGTATACGTGCGAAGGGAATGGTTGATGATGAAAATAACAGACGTAAGATTAAAAAAAGTAGATGGACATAATAGATTAAAGGCAATTGCTTCTGTTACAATTGATGATTGTTTTGTAATCCATGAACTACGTATTATTGAAGGAGACAATGGATTATTTATTGCTATGCCTTCAAGAAAATTACCTGAAGGGGAATTTAAAGATATAGCTCATCCAATTAATGCTCAAACAAGAGAACAATTAGAAAAAGCAATAATTGATGAATACAATAAACAAGAAAACTAATAGGACTTTATAAGTCCTTTTCTTTTTTAGGAGGTGATTGAATGAAGTTAAGAGTATTAATAGAAAATAAAGAAACGCCATTCTTTCTTTATGAACATGGTTTATCTTTATTAATCGAATACAATAATAAATTAGTTCTATTTGATACAGGTAGATCAGCTAATTTTATAGAAAATGCTAAAATATTAAGAATTGACTTATCTAAAATCAATTATTTAGTATTATCTCATGCTCATTATGATCACACTACTGGTACAATTCCTTTTATAAAGGAATATGATTATAAGAATAATATTTATGTAGGTAAAGGTTTTACGAACAATAAATATTCTTTATATGAAGATTATGAATATAAAGGAACTCCATTTAAAATGGAAGAATTAAAGAATATTGTTTATGTAGATAATGAATTAAAAATAGATGAAGATTTTAGTCTATTTTCTAATTTTAAATACAATGATAATAATTCTCATTTCTATATTTTAAATAAAAATTATGAGAAAGATTTATTTGTTGAAGAGACTGTTCTTTCCATAAATACTGATAAAGGATTAGTATTAGTTGTAGGATGTAGCCATGCAGGGATTAATGAAATTGTTGATGAAATAATTAGTAGAACTAATAAGAAAATAAGAGGAATAATTGGTGGATTCCACCTATCAGATTTAAGTAGTGATGAATGCTTAAAAGTAATTGAAAAGCTAAAGAAACATGATTTAGAATTTATATGTCCAATGCACTGTACAGGACATGATTCACTATTTAGAAAAGAATTTAAGAACAAGTGTAAAATACTAGAAGCAGGCGATTTATTGGACCTTGATGGTGTAAAAAAAGAATACAAAATGAGATCCAATAAACTACTAGATGAAGAGTATGGAAATCAAACTGATAGAAACTATAAAGATGGAGATAGAAATTAAAAAAGACCATTGATACTTAATATCAATGGTTATATTTTTATCATAAGTATTTTTTTAATAAAAAAAATATGATATAATACTCTAATACGTGGAAAGTATTAGATGGAGGGTTATTTATGATTGACTTGATAATTGAAAAGATAAAAGAAGCACAATCCATAATCATTATTGGACACGTTTCTCCAGATGGAGATTGTTATGGCTGTCAGTATGGTTTAAAAGAAATAATTAAAGACTCTTTTAACAAAGAAAAAGTATATGTAGTTGGTGAACAATCTACATCACTTAAATTCATGGGACAAATGGAAACTATTAGTGATGATGTATTTAAAGAATCTTTAATAGTTTTAGTAGATGTTGCTAATGAAGAGAGAATTGCTGATAAAAGATACAAACTAGCAAAAGATATTGTTAAAATAGATCATCATCCATATAGTGATAATGTTGGTTCAGTTGTATATGTTGACACTACTGTATCTAGTGCAAGTGAAATAATAGCTAGAATTGCTATAGAAAATAATTTAGTTATTAATGAATATGCAGCTAATAGCTTACTTACAGGTATCATTACAGATTCAGGTGGATTTAGATTTAGTGGTGTAACATCAAAAACATTTGCGATTACTTCTAAATTATTAGAATGTGGTGCAGATCCAATTAAGCTTAATAAAGAAATAGCTATGAGAACATTCAACGAACTTAAGGTTAAAGGATATGTTATCGATAATATGAAGAGAACTGACAAAGGATTTGTTTATTGCTACATTTCAAAGAAAACAAGAGATGAATACAATGTTAGTTATGAAGAGGCAAGTAATGCTGTAGATGTATTATCTAATATAGAAGGTTGTCCTGTATGGGCTTTATTCCTTGAAGTAAATGATGAATTGCGTATTAGACTTAGATCAAATGGTCCTATCATTAATACTTTAGCAAAAGAATATGGTGGTGGAGGACATCCTCTAGCTAGTGGATGCCATTTAAAGAATGGAACTTATGAAGAAAATATAGCAGTAATTGAAAAATTTGCAAAAGATGCAGATAGATATATAGATAATTTTAATAAGGAGGAAAAATAATATGTTTTTTGAAAATGCTCCAGTAATTGTAAACAATGCTGAAAAATTAACAACTGATGCACCTACTTTTTTAGATTGGGGTGGCATTGTAGCTTTAGTAATTGCACTAGTATTCTCATTCTTAATCGGCTATGAAAGACAAGCAGTTAGAACAAGAAGTAGTGTATCAAGCCATGTATTAGTTTCTGTAAGTGCTTGTGCAGTAGCAATACTACAAAGATATATTTATCAATTTGATCCATCAACAAATAGTCAAAGAATTATCGCAGCTATCCTAACTGGTATGGGATTCTTAGGTGCTGGTGTAATTATTAAAACAGGAGATAAAATTAGAGGTTTAACTACAGCTTCTACTATTTGGTTCTGTATTATTACATCAATTATTCTAGGTATGAATTTCTTATTACTAGGTGGTATAATGGCTGCATTTGGCGTTTTATTCGTTTATATAAGAGATTTTGCAAGAGGAGTAAACCCCTTTACTCCTGGTAAGATTAGAGAAAAACACGAAAAAGAAGAAAAGGAAGAAGAAAAAATAATTGAGGAGTGATTATATGTTTGAGCCTATATGCGCAATATGTACTCCATACGGTAGTAGTGCTATATCTGTAATAAGATGTAGTGGTACTAATACTATTGAATTAGTTAACAAGATCTTTAAAGGTAAAGATTTAACTAAACTAGAAGGAAACACTATTAATTATGGTCATATTTATGATATGGATGAAGTAATTGATGAAGTAATGATTTCTTTATTTAGGGCACCTAAATCATTTACAGGTGAAGATTCAATTGAGATTAATTGTCATGGCGGTATTTATGTCACTAATAGAGTCTTAAAGACTTTATTAAATAATGGTTTTAGAATGGCTGAGCCAGGTGAATTCAGTAAAAGAGCATTTCTAAATGGTAGAATTGATTTAGTTCAAGCTGAATCTATTATGGATATGGTTAGTGCTAAAAATAAATTAGCTTTAGGAATTGCGAATAACGGAATAAGCAAAAGAACATCTAATATGATTAATAATCTTGAACAAGAACTATTAGATATTCTAGTTGATATAGAAGTTAATATTGATTATCCTGAATATACTGATATACCTGAAATAGAATATAACAACCTTAATTCTAGAATAGATAATGTTGTTAAAAAGATGGATAGAATACTAGAAAAATCATCTTCAGTTAAGCTTATTAGAGAAGGTGTAAAGACAGTTATAGTTGGTAAACCTAATGTAGGAAAATCAAGTTTATTAAATGTCCTATTAGATGAAGAAAAGGCTATAGTAAGCGATATTGAGGGAACTACACGTGATTATATTGAAGGTTGTTTAAACCTAGGTGGAATCACTTTAAACTTAATTGATACTGCAGGTATTAGAAAGACAAGTGATGAAATAGAAACTATAGGTGTAGAAAGAAGCTTAACTAAAATTAATGAGGCTGAATTAGTATTAGTTTTACTAGATAATAGTAGAGATTTAACTGATCTAGATTTAGAAATTTTAGATAAAACAAAGGATAAGAAAAGAATTATCATTATGAACAAAACAGACTTAGAAAGTAAGAATGATTATAAGGCTGATGTTTATATGTCAATTAATGATAATAAGGGTATAGAAGAATTAGAAGATAAGATCTTAAACATTCTAAATCTTAACGATTTTAATGTTTTAGATTCTAATTATCTATCTAATGTTAGACATATTAGTTTATTAGAACAAGCTAGAAATTCTTTAAATGAAGCTAAAGGTGCTATTGCTAATATGTTAGAAGTAGATATGATAAGCATTGATATTAAAAATGCTTTAGATTCTATTTTAGAAATAGTAGGAAAAAGTAATACAGAATTAGTAATAGATAGATTATTTTCTAGATTCTGTCTAGGAAAGTAATCATATAATGTTATTATATGAATAGTATTATTTTTATGTTATAATATTTATGTTGGGTGGTGAATAAGCATGTCTTATCAAGCGTTATATAGAACATATAGACCTCAAAGCTTTAAAGAAGTTTCTGGACAAGAACATATAACTAGAACACTTATGAATGCTTTAAAGAATGATAAAATAAGCCATGCATATTTGTTCAGTGGCCCAAGAGGTACAGGTAAAACATCTATCGCAAAAATATTTGCGAAGGCAGTTAACTGTATGAAAGCTCCAACAAGTGATTGTTGCTGTGAATGTGAGATATGTAAGGGCATCGCTGAAGGTAAAATCGGTGATGTTATTGAAATAGATGCTGCAAGTAATAATGGCGTAGATGAAATTAGAGATTTAAGAGAAAGAGTTAAATATGTTCCTAGTGTATGTAAGTATAAAGTATATATTATAGATGAGGTTCATATGCTATCTACAAGTGCATTTAATGCACTACTTAAAACTCTTGAAGAACCGCCTAAACACGCTATTTTCATCTTAGCAACAACAGAAATACATAAGATACCAGCAACTATATTATCACGTTGTCAAAGATATGATTTTAGAGCTATATCTAATGAAGATTTGATTAAAAGATTGCATCAAGTTTCAGATGCAGAAAAGATTAAAATTACTGATGAAGCAATAGAAGTAATTGCCGTAAATGCTGAAGGTGGTTTAAGAGATGCTTTAAGCTTATTAGACCAAGCTATAAGCTATGCCACAGATGAAATTACAGCTTCTGATGTACATAGAATTAGTGGTAGTGTTACTTCAGATGATTTAATTGAATTAATAACTGCTATAAAAGAAATGAATCCATCTAAAGCAATGAATATCATTGATGATCTAATTAAAAATGGTAAAGAAATCACAAGAATAGTTAATGACTTAATTACTTTCTTCAAAAATATCTTATTATTTAAGAATGTTCCTAATTATAATAGTGATTATTCACTATATAAGAATGAAAAGTTCATTAATCTATCTAAAGTAATTTCAAATCAAAGAATTTATGCTTATATTAACACTTTAAGCGAAGTTCAAAATAATATTAAATGGACTAATCAAAAGAGAGCTTATCTTGATTTAGGTATTATTAAGATGACTGATTCATTTGAATTAAAGAATGTTAATGATAATGAATTGTTATATAAACTAGAAAAGAGAGTAGAAGATTTAGAAAAAAGACCACAATCTAGCGTTCAAGTAGCGGCTAAACCTAGTAGTGATGAAGCTTGTGAATATAAAGATGCATATGATATGATCAAAAAGATTATGGCACATCCTAACGAGGAAAAGAGAAATCTAATGCTTAGAGGATGGAATACATTCTCTAAGATAACTGATATCGAACTTAAACAAGTAGGTAGAATGCTTTCACAAAGTGAATTAGTATGCATGAATGATTATGATATGATTTTAGTATTTGATGAACAATATATTTGTGGTCAAATTCAAAAACCAGAAAATAAAGAATTAATCAAGAAGCTATTAAATAGAAAAACACATCTTATTAACGATTATGTAGCTATTACAAGAGAATGTTGGAATAAGATAAATGAAGAACTTAAAAATGGTAATAACAAAGAATTAAATATAGAAGAAAAAATTGTTATTGAAGCAAAACAAGAAGCTGTCTCAGAATTTGAGGAAGCTGGAATTAAATTATTTGGGAAAGAAAATATAAAATTTGAGGAGTGATGAAATTATGAATCCAAATATGGTAAAGAAAATTCAAAGAATGCAAAGAGAAATGATGGAAGCTCAAAAGAAGTTAGAAGAAACTGAATTCACTGGAACTGCTGCTGGTGTTGTTGATGTAGTTGTTTTAGGATCTAAAGAAGTATTAAAGGTTACTATTAATAAAGATGCAATTGACTCAATTGATGATTTAGATATGATTGAAGATACAATTGTTGCTGCATTAAATAATGCATTCAATAATGTAGATGAGGAAACTCAAAGAGTTATGTCTCAATTCCAAATGCCAGGAATGTTTTAATGAAATATTGTGATGAGATTAATGGCCTAATTGAGGCATTATCTAAATATCAAGGAATTGGTCAAAAGACAGCAGAGCGCTTAGCAATTAGTACAGTTACTAAATGGAGTAATGAAGAAATTGATAACTTTGCTAGTGCTTTAGTGAGATTAAAATCTTTAAAAAGATGTAAAAAATGCGGTAATATAACTAAAGATGATATATGTGATATTTGTTCTACAAGAAATAACGATAGAATAATGGTTATTGAAGATGTAAAAGATTTATTTGCTATTGAAAAATGTGAAGCATATGATGGTGTATATCATATTTTAGATGGAGTAATTAATTACCAAGCAGGTATTACTCCAGAAGATTTAAATTTAGAATCTTTATTTGCTAGAGCAAAAGAAGCAAAAGAAATAATTATCGCAACTAACCCTTCAATTGAAGGTGAAATTACAGCACAATACATAAAAGAAATGTTAAAAGATTATGATTGTGAAGTATCAAGAATTGCTTATGGCTTACCTGTTGGTGGTAATCTTGAATATGCTGATGCTTTAACATTAATTAAGGCTTTAGAAGGCAGAAGAAACATAAAGTAAGTACAAAAATATAAAAAGTACTTGAAAAATATTTATATTTCATATAAAATATAGTAGTCATTTAAGGAGTGAAGTTTGATGAACGATAAATCAATGTTAGAAGTTGCAGTTGAAATAATGAATGCTTCTAGTGAACCAAAAAATATTTATAAATTAATAGATGAAGTAATGGATAAATTAGGATTAGGTGATGATACTAATGCCAAAGCTCAACTATATATTGATATTACAACATGTGCAGATTTCGTCTTTTTAGGTGGAGAAGATGATCTTTGGGATTTAAAGACTAGACAACCACTTGAAGCTTGGGATAAGTCATTCTATGAAAATGAAAGTGAAGACTATGAAGCTGATGATGAAGATGAAGGCGAAGACATCTCTATGGAAGATTACAACTATGTTGAAGATGAATCTGATGAAGAATATGAAGAATCTGATGAAGATGAAGATGAGGATGAATCAACATATGAAATCGATGAATCTCTAGGCGATGAAGATGAAGATGAAGATGAAGAGTCTTGGGATGAAGAAGATGATGAAAATTCTTGGGATGAAGACGAAGAAGAAAAGTATAATGATATGATGGATGACTACGAGGATTTATACGAAGACAAATAATAAATATAAAAGAGGAGTTATTCCTCTTTTTTGATAAGGAGAAAGTATGGACATATTTTTAGAGTTTAAAAGTTTAAGAGAAACTTATCATAATTATATGATAGAAAGATTTAATGATGCACCTTTCTATGATTCATTTGAATGTATTTATGATGTAATTGATTATATATTTGAATGTGAACAAAATGGTGAGCCAGTCACAGATGATTTATTTGATTTATTTACATTTGGGTATCGTTATTTAAATGAAAAATTTTTATACATCACTAAGTTATTAGAAAATGTATTTAAAACAGATGAAAACTTAAAAAAACACTATGATGATTTAGATATGTTATTCTATATTATGGATTTTGTTACTGATGCTAAATTAGAAGATTTAGATTATAAAGAATTAGAAGATATAGAATATGAAGTATTTGAAGCTATAGAAAAGGGCAAGAAAATAAAAGAAGATGTAGCTGAAAGAGTAGATGCAGCAACAAAGAAAACATTTAGAAGAGGTTTCCACGGATTTATGGAATCATTTGAAGTATTATATGATGCTATTACATATGGTATAAATGATGATGAGAAAGATGATGGGGAATTCTTTGAAATAGATAAATAAAAAAAGGCTTAAATTAGCCTTTTTATTTTTATCTTTGCTTCATTAATGGGAATAGAATAACATCTCTAATAGAATCATTTTCGGTAAATAACATCATTAATCTATCTATTCCATAACCAATTCCACCTGCAGGTGGCATACCATATTCCAAAGCTTCAACGAAATCATAATCGATATCGCTTGCTTCATCGTTTCCAAGTTCTTTTTCTTTTAATTGTTCTTCAAATCTTTCTAATTGATCAATTGGATCATTTAATTCTGTATAAGCATTAGCAAATTCTTTTCCACCAATGAATAGTTCAAATCTATCTACAAATCTAGGATCTTTAGGATTCTTCTTTGTAAGTGGTGAAATCTCTACTGGATGACCATATAAGAATGTAGGTTGAATTAATGTTTCTTCTACATATGCTTCAAAGAATAAGTTAATGATATGACCTAAATTCTTTTCATGTTCAGCAACTTCAATATGATGTTCATTAGCTAAAGCTAAAGCCTTATCTAAAGTCATAGAAGAATCTTTAAAATCAATTCCTGTGATTTCTTTAATAGAATCAACCATTGATACTCTCTTCCATGTTCCACTAACATTGATATCATATCCTCTATATTTGAATGTTTCTTTACCACATACTTTATTAGCAATTTCTTTAAACATTCCTTCAGTTAAATCCATCATTCCACTTAAATCAGAATATGCACAATATAATTCCATTAGAGTGAATTCAGGGTTATGAGTTAAATCCATTCCTTCATTTCTAAATGTCTTACCAATTTCATATACTTTTTCCATACCACCAACAAGAAGTCTCTTTAAATTTAATTCAAGAGCAATTCTTAAATACATATCTAAGTCTTGTGCATTATGATGTGTAACGAATGGTCTAGCACTAGCACCAGTAAGTAGTGTAGTTAGAATTGGTGTTTCAACTTCTGTATAACCAGAGTTATCTAAGTAATTTTGAATACATCTAATAATTCTAGGTCTTAGGAAAGCAACTTTCTTAGAATCTTCGTTCATAATTAAATCAACATATCTTCTTCTATAACGTTCTTCCTTATCAGTTAAACCATGGAATTTTTCTGGTAGAGGTCTTAGAGCTTTAGTTAAGTGAGTGTATTTAACGGCTTTAATACTTAATTCTCCAGTATTAGTGATAAATACATAACCATCAATACCAACGATATCACCGATATCACTCATCTTATATAACTCATAGTTTTCTTCACCGACGTTATCTTGTCTTACATAGATTTGGATGTTTCCATCTTTATCTTGGATATTCATAAATCCTGCTTTACCTTGACGTCTATTAGTCATAATACGACCAGCAACTTTTACAAAGTATTCAGGAGAGTTTTGTTCATATTTTTCTTTTATTGGTTCAATCTCTTCTTTAAATTTAGCTGATACTTCAGGATCTCTCTTTTCAAGACCTTCTTGGTATTTAGCTTTGATTTCCTTAACCTTTTCTACATCATCTGTATATAAACCTTTTACAACAGCAGAAGTAGTAGTTCTATCGAATCTTTGTCCAAATGGATCTAAACCTAATTCTTTTAGTTTTTCAACCTTTTCTCTTCTAACTAATTCTTGTTCAGTATATTCTCTTTCCATGTTCATACCTCCAAACATCAATTATTATAACATAAGTATTATAATAATTCTATACTAAAAAAAGCCCCTACAAATTGTAAGGGCGTTTTCAATAAATAATTATTCAGCTTTTTCTTCTGTATCAGTTTCTTCTTCTTCCTTAACTTCTGGTTCAGTTTCACCAGTTTCATCAGAATCATCTTTTACTTCAGTAGCTTCAGCATCTACTGTATCTTTCTTTTCATCAACTTTCTTAGAAAGATCATCAAGTGAACCTGCAGCATATAATAAAGTGAATTCACCAGAACCACAAGTAGTAATGATATCAATAATCCACATTACAAATCCTACAAGTGGAACTAAGCATAGAATGAAACCAATAAGAGGAGAAGAATCTTTAGTTGTAATGAACTTGATTAAACGAGCTACAAAGCCCATAATACCAAAAGTAATAATAACTAATAAAATTCTAATTCCTTTAGATAGGTCGTTCCACCATCTTTCAAAACCATTCATACCGAAAACCTCCTTTATATATTATTTTATTATTTTTTTCAATAAAAAACAATAATATTGAATTATTTGTATAAAAAAAAGGAGAAGTTTTATGCTTCTACCTTTTCTTCTTTAATTATTTCATACATTAAATTAGATTCTTCTTTTTTAGTGTATTCATTTGTGCTTAGAATTTTGATTGTGATTAGTTTTGTTCCAAATTTAATAGAAATAATATCATTAACTTTTATTTCAGTTGATGGTTTACTTATTTTTCCATTAATTGTTATTTTTTCATGATCACAAACTTCTTTAGCAATAGTTCTGCGTTTTATAAGTCTTGAGACTTTTAGATATTTATCTACTCTCATTATTCTTCTTTATTTTCTTCTTCAGTTGAATCTGTAGTTTCTTCGACTGTATCAGAAGAAGTATCTTCTACAGTTTCTTCCTTAGATTCTTCTTGAGTAGGTTCAGTAGAAGAAGTTTCTTCAGTAGTTTCTTCTACATCATCTTTCTTCATTGATTCTTCAACAGCTTTTCTTAAGTCTTCAACTGGAATATTTTGGTTTTCTCCAACTTGAACTGTTTCAGATTTAGCTTTTGCTTCTTCATCATCTTTCTTCTTATCATCCCACCACTTTAGAGAACCAGTTTCAACAATTTCAACAATGTCTTGTTTATTTAATGTTTCAACTTCAAGAAGATATTTAGCTATATTTTCTAGAACATCTTTATTTTCTGAAATACACTTTTTAGCACGAGCATAACACTCTTCCATAATCTTTCTTACTTCATCATCAATTTCTTTAGCAACGGCATCAGAGAAGTTCTTTTCAGCTAGGTAATCTCTGCCTAAGAATACGTTACCTCCGCCATTTTCGTATTGTACAGTACCCATTGCAGACATACCATATTGAGTAACCATCGCTCTAGCAATCTTAGTTGCTTGTTGGAAGTCATTATGTGCACCTGTAGAAATTTCATTAAAACAAATTTCTTCAGCAACTCTACCACCTAAGAAACCAGTAATCTTATCTAATAAGCCTTGCTTAGTTTCGAAGAATGTTTCTTGTTCAGGAAGCATTAATGCATATCCTCCTGCTTGTCCACGAGGAATGATTGTTACTTTTTGAACGATATTTGCATTTTCTAATTTATAACCGATAACAGCATGACCTGCTTCATGATGAGCAACCATTGTTCTTTCTTTTTCAGAATATTTTCTAGTCTTTTTAGCAGGACCCATTAATACTCTATCAACAGCTTCATCAATATCTTGTAATTCAATTACTTTTCTATTTGCTCTTGCAGCAAGTAGTGCTGCTTCATTTAAAAGGTTTGCTATTTCAGCACCTGAGAATCCTGGGATTCTTTGTGCAACTTCATTAAAGTGAACATTTGGAGCAAATAATTTATTTCTACCATGTACTTTAAGAATTGCTTCTCTACCAATAACATCTGGATTAGGTACTGTAATTTGTCTATCAAATCTTCCTGGACGAAGTAGTGCAGGATCTAGAATATCAGGACGGTTTGTTGCAGCCATGACAATAACACCTGAGTTATTACCAAATCCATCCATTTCAACTAATAATTGGTTAAGTGTTTGTTCTCTTTCATCGTGTCCACCACCTAAACCAGCTCCTCTTTGTCTACCTACAGCATCGATTTCATCAATGAATACGATACAAGGAGAGTTTTCTTTAGCTGTTTTAAATAAGTCTCTAACACGGCTAGCACCAACACCTACGAACATTTCAACGAAATCAGAACCAGAAATAGAGAAGAATGGAACATTAGCTTCTCCAGCTACGGCTCTAGCAAGTAATGTTTTACCAGTACCTGGTGAACCAAATAGAAGAACACCTTTTGGAATTCTTGCTCCAATTTCTACATACTTTCTTGGATTCTTTAAGAAGTCTACAACTTCTTCAAGTTCTTGCTTTTCTTCATCACAACCAGCAACATCTTTAAATGTTACTGTTTTATCTTTAGCTAATCTTGCATTAGATTTAGCAAAGTCAAATGCTTTATTATTTCCTCCACCACTAGATAATGCTCTAAATAGTAGTATGAAGATAACTATTGTTGCAGCAAGTGGAAGTAGATTAATGATAATATTCATTACGTTAGTATTGCTTGCTGGAACAAATTCAAAAGTAATTGTAGAAGTAGAAGTTAGTTTAAATTCTATCTTATCTTCAAAATCCTTTTGAGAGATGTATACATAGTATGATGTCTTAGTTTTATCTTCAGCAGCTTTTTCATCAGCATATAATGTACCATAAACATAATAAAACATATAATTGTTTCCGGTAGATGGTTTAACATATACTGATTGGATATTATCTGGATTATCATATACTATTTGATAGAATCGTTGGTATGAAATCTTTGTTTTCTTATTTCTATTTCCAAAGAATAATAGTAGAATACCTACTAAAACAGCAGCAATTATCAAATACATAATAATGCTTGTAATTAGCGATTTTTTATTATTCAAGATTAATCACCCCTCTTGTAAATTTCTTCCTTTAATACCCCGATGAAAGGAAGATTTCTGTATCTTTCGTTATAGTCTAGACCAAATCCAACAACAAATTCATTTGGGATTTGATACCCTACATATTTAGGCTTAATATCTGTGATACGTCTTTCAGGTTTATCTAGTAAAGTAACTATTACTATTGATTTAGCTCCTCTAACAGAAAGTATTTCACTAATTGTCTTTAGAGTCTTTCCTGTATCAACGATATCTTCTACTATGACGATGTCTCTATCCTTAACACTACAGTTTAAGTCTTTTTTAATTTGGACATCACCACTATTTGTACCATGATAGCTAGAAGCAACCATAAAGTCTATTTCAATTTGTATATCCATATGCATAATTAAACTTGTCATAAAAGGAACGCATCCTTTAAGTAGACCAATTACTAGTGGAGGTTGAGTACTATCCTTATAATCTTCACTTAATTGTTTTCCAAGTGTTTTACACATAGATTCTATTTGCTCTTCTGAGACTAATATTTCTTTGATGTCATCAGTAATCATTATTTGTTCACCTCATAAACTATATAAATAGGATCTTTTACATCTTTAGGTCCTTTAATAATACCAGGAATACCTAATATTTCATCATCTTGATTTAAAACAATAGGAACATTGTTCCTAACATTCATAGGGATCTTCATATCTATAAACAAATCCTTAATCTTTTTCTTACCAAACTTAAAGATGAAATAATCGCCATCACGCCTATTTCTAATCTTAAGCGGTAATACTAGAGTATTATAACACAATTTTAAAAAGATTTCCTCATTATTTTTAATATTTCGTGTTAATTTCACAATTGACCCATCAGGCAGTGTAATTGACTCATCCATATTAATCATAAATTCATAATCTATAACGTTAGTATTTCTAACGATAGAAGTCTTTGAATAGTTCTTTTTAAAGACATAGTCTTTAGATATGTTAATTGAGTCATTAGGATTACCCTTTAAAATCATTTGTTTGATTAGATTAATTTTGTTATATGAACAAGGTATTTGATTCTGTTCTAGAATATATGAAATATAATCTAGCTTAACAGCATCATCATAAGTAGTAAATTCATCATTATCTATTTCACCTTTATTCTTGTTATAAAGTTTAATAGATTGCTTTCTAATAAAGTCAAATGCTTGATACATTTGTTTAGAATACTTTAAGACGTTTTGATAAATATTAGGATTTTCTTCTACTAGAATAGGCACTACATTATGGCGATATCTATTTCTAGTATATTTATCTTTTGAGTTAGAACCATCTTCCATAAATGGTATATTGTTTTCTTTCTGATAATTAGCTATTTCACTACGTGTAACACATAGTAGAGGTCTAATAATTGCGACATACCCATAATGGATAATTGGCTTTATTCCGCCGTATCCGTATAGATTACTACCACGAGAAATACGCATTAAAACTGTTTCTAATAAATCATCTAGATGGTGAGCAGTAGCTATCTTAGTAGCATTATATTTTCTAGCAATTTCAAAGAAGAATTCATATCTTAAAGATCTTGCTTCATCTTGGAAATTCTTACCTTCAATCTTTTCTAATTTAGTAGATTCAAAAGGTATGTTTTTACTTTTAGCATATTCTTTAACGAATTCTAATTCTTTTTCAGATTCAACTCTAACATTATGATTAACATGAGCAATAACAAGTTTATATCCTAAATCATGAAGCACGTTTAAAAGAACCATTGAGTCGATACCGCCAGAAACACCGACAACAATAGTTTCACCTTTAACTATTAAAGTTTCTGATTTTATGAAATCTTTTACTGTGTTAATCATTTTCTCACCTCTAATAATTATAACATAAAATATTATATTTTAAAAATATAATAGAAAAAAAGATTAATTGATGTATAATTTAGATGGTGATATTTATGGAAATTATATTAGCATCTAATTCTCCAAGAAGAAAAGAGATATTAGAATCATTAGGATATAAATTTAGAATTGCTCCAGCTGATATTGATGAGAACATCGATTTAACTGGAGAAAGACTAGTATGTGAACTAGCAAAAAGAAAAGCATTAAGAATATATGAATACAATAAAGAAAGTATTGTTATTGGTAGTGATACAATTGTATATTTTAATGGCGTTGTTTATAATAAGCCTAAGAATGAAGAAGAATGCTATTATATGCTTAAAAGCTTATCAGGTAAGACTCATGAAGTTATTACAGGAGTATATATTGCATCTAAATATGATCACATATCTTTCTTTGATAAAGCGTATGTTACATTTAAAGAATTAAGCGATAAAGATATCTTTGATTATATAAAAACAAAAGAGCCTTTTGATAAGGCTGGAGGTTATGCTATTCAAGGTATAGGTAAGTGCTTAGTAGATAAATATGAAGGAGATATTTATACTATTATTGGATTACCAAAAGACTTAGTAAATAGCCATTTGAAGCGATTATTAGAATGTAATTAAAAAAGTATTGTAAAACATAAAATATAATGATATAATATATTTGTAGTTGGTTTAACTACATTTGTAAACATAATAAAAGGGAGAGTATAAAAATGAAAAAAATATTAGTAGTTACTTTAGGATTATTTTCTGCTTTTTCACTAGCTTCTTGTGGAAAGAGAAAAGAAAACAAATATGGTTATGAAGGCAAGGGAGTTATAAAAGAAACCATTAATTATCAAGCAAGAACAGGAGCTATGGGGAATATTACTTTGCGTGCTTATTTAAAGACTGATTCTATCATCGATGAAAAAGGTAACCTATTATTTGAATATGATTCTTATATAGATGAAGATGAAAACTGGGAACTAAGTTCAAAAGTAGAATATAAATATGATAACGACGGAAATAAAATATCAGAAGAGACATTTAGAATATCTAGCGCAGATGGTGAATTTAAAATATATTATAAAACTGAATATGAATATGAAGAAGGTAGACTAAAAACTGTTACTAATTATATGACTAAGAAATATGATACTAGTTATACAAAAGAGAGTGTTGATACATATACTTATGATGATAATGGTAATTTATTAATGACTCTAAAAATATATACAGATGAATTTAAAGCATATCAAGATTATAACAATAATAATTATAAAGTTATATATGAGTACGATAATAATTCACTAAAAGTAAAAACACATAATGTAGAATATGAAAAAGGATGGGAACCAACAGTTAAAGAAGTATATACAAGAGATTCTGAAGATAGAATTGGCGTAAAAGAAAGTTATTATTATCGTGACGATGAGACTGGATTTGAAAAAAGTTCTAAAACGGAATATACTTATGATTCTAAAGGAAATAATAGTGGAATACTGCGTTATGAACCAACTGATGATGGATCTGATTGGAAATTAGAACAAAAAGTGGAATATACATATAATTCTAAGAATAAAGAAACAAATATAGTTGCATTTTATTATGTAAGCGGAAATTGGGTAAAATCTAATGAAGAAAAGTTTGAATATAACAAAAATGGTGATGAAACATCTTATGTTGCAACTATATTTAGAGAAAACAATAAAACAATTCAATCTAGAAAAAGAGAAAGTAAATATACATATTATAAATAAAAGGCAAGTTTTAACTTGCTTTTTTCTTTTTATAATAATATCTTATAAGAAACATAAGAAATAATTTATAAAAAAATACTCTTTTTTTATTTAAGTATAAATAAAATTGTTGTATAATTATTATTGTTATGAGGTGGCGTTATGAGACAGGCATTTGATGTAGAAAAATATTTAGAATTACAATCTAAAAACATACTAGATAGAGTTAATAAGTTTGACAACAAACTATATATCGAGTTTGGTGGAAAGCTATTTGATGACTATCATGCTTCTAGAGTTTTACCAGGCTTCTGCCCTGATTCTAAACTTAGAATGTTAAAGACAATTAAAGACAAAGTAGAAATATGTATTGCGATTAATGCTAATGATATCCAAAATAATAAAGTAAGGGGAGATTTAGGCATCACTTATCCAAGTGAAGTATTAAGATTAATTGATGCATTTAGAGAATCTGAATTATATGTTGGTAGTGTCGTTATTACTCAATATTCATCATTCCCAAGTGTAGATCAATTCATCACTAAGCTAAATAATCAAGGAATAAAGACATATTTACATTATGCTATTCCTGCATATCCTCATAATGTACCACTTATTTTATCAGAAGATGGATTTGGTAAAAACGAATATATTGAAACTTCTAAACCAATTGTCGTTGTAACTGCACCAGGACCTGGTTCAGGAAAGATGGCAACTTGTTTATCACAGTTATATCATGAACATAGAAGAGGAATTAATGCAGGTTATGCAAAATATGAAACATTCCCTATTTGGTCTATTCCACTAAAGCATCCTGTTAACTTAGCATATGAAGCAGCTACAGCTGATTTAAATGACGTTAACATGATTGACCCATTCCATTTAGAAGCATATGGAACATTAGCAGTTAACTATAATAGAGATGTTGAAGTATTCCCTGTAGTTAAAACTATGTTTGAAGAAATTTATGGTGAATCTCCATACAAATCACCTACAGATATGGGTGTAAACATGGCTGGATTTGCGATTATAGACGATGAAGCTGCTTGCGAAGCAAGTAAAGCAGAAATCATTAGAAGATATTTAGATTCTCTATGTGATTTTAGAAATGGTAAGATTAAAGAAGAGGCAGTT
>Ga0247609_10000716_pt1 | contig 43551 bp, 53 predicted proteins | sample 172DNAGHGlowgp2_FD_193487 | JGI IMG/M metagenome (GOLD analysis project Ga0247609, IMG submission 193487) | Sheep rumen microbial communities from Palmerston North, Manawatu-Wanganui, New Zealand - 1728 DNA GHGlow gp2 | ecosystem: Host-associated > Mammals > Digestive system > Stomach > Rumen ... | reverse complement strand
GACGCTTTCAAGATTTTCGAGTTTTCGTAAGTCATTATAAAAAAGGAGTTTGCAAACTATCCCCAACAGGAGTCGAACCTGTAACCTACGGATTAGAAGTCGAAAAAAAATGACAAAATTGAAAGCGTCAAAATATGAACGATATGCTTATATACTAGCATATTGCAAGGTTTTGACAAGGGGCGCCAGCACGTCCGATAATGTTTTAAAAAGGGGCAAAAAAGGGGTATTTGATGGCAGATTGATGGCAGAAATTTTCGAAAAGATTTTTAAAGTTTTTGAAAATATCTTTGAACTTTTTAAAATATGTGGTATAATAAAAACGTTGCCCCTGAGAGTTACCGCTCGCAGGGACAACCGGGTCATTTAGCTTTTATCGAGCAACGTTGACCAAAACGATGAGAATCAGAATGATGATCTCGATTACAATCACTAAGTTTCTCATTTTTAAGGACTCCTTTCATTGAAGGGGGTTCTTTTTTTTATCGTTGATGACCATCACCAACTACATTTATATTATATCATATAAAATAAAATATACAGATAAAAATAGCATAATCATAGCAAAAAAGATAGAAATATTTACAGAAAAGTTCCGGTTGTAACGGCTAGAATAAGCCTAAAAACAAGAGGTTTGAACGTCTTTTAGAGTTCAATAAATCGCCGCTTGGGACGTTTAATAACTGGCGCATCGTCTTGAAAGTTTGGTATGCGTATCTTCATCGCAGACGCGGCAACGCTGGACATAATCAGACAGTCAAACCAGTGGTTCGGCTCGCCCGGTCGAAGAACCCATTTGTCCATCGTGCCATATTGTCCTGTTACCTTTGACGACGTCTCCCCTAAGAGGTGCGTGAACAGTTTAGCGTGATTGCCTGCGTAAAAAGTGATGGTCGACTTTGCCGCTGCGTCCGTCTTGATTCTCTGGCGAACAAACGATTTCCACCAGTTCGTATTGTAGATATAGTTCCTCACAAGTCCGCGAATCTCTAACGGCATCTTCTTCCATTCTGGACCGCGTTCTTCTCCGATCACTGGTTTTCTGGCAAAGAATCGTTGTTCCGGTCCCTTGCCCCAGCCGAAGGTCGGCTCTAACCACCCGCGATAATTGCGGCATACCTTCTTAATCGCGTCGGTAACAAGCCCCCAGTTGGCGTCAACGATTATCTTGTCAATTTTGAGCGGTTCGTTATTGATTTCCCGTTGATACGTTTTGTCTTTGAGGATGTTTGCCAGCTCTGTTAAGCATAATGTAACCTGTTCTTCTAATGATCTCCCTTTCCAGACGCTTTCCATTTTAGCGTTGCCTTTGGGGTATCGTCCGTAATCAATAACCGTGCCGGAAAAATCCGAAGTCCACGCTGTTGCAAGCCAGTAGAGACAATCTTTCTGAACGTCAATACCAACCGTTATCGCTTGCGTTTCAACCGGAGCAATTCCATGTTTAATCGTCTTGCTAACCTTGCGTTCCAAGTCTTCGAGCGTCAAGTTCTCCGTGTCGTTTTCTTCATCGACAGGTTCGTTCATGTATTCCGACCAGAACGCCTTCTGGTCAAAATAGTAGAGGTTCATGGCATGCTGGATAGCAGAAACTTCGTTCTTCGTGTAGTTGCTCTCCCACGCCGCCTCTGCGCCCTCGTCAAGCCGGACCCGGTTGTCAATATAGTACTGGTTAATCAGCTTCGACCGCTCTAACAGGTCTGGAACGTCCAGTTTGATTTGATTGTATTCATCGTTGTATTTGTCCCAGTCTGTCATATTCTTCGGCATAGACCGCAGGATTCCAAACCGTTTCCCATTCCATTGCTTGAGCATTCGTTCCGCGAGATCGTCTTTCTTGATAACAGTAATAGTCGCTACCATTGCCAGTGCAACGCCGGGACCAGCCAGACCTTTCATGGAAGACGTGATGTTTTCCCATCGACTTTCCGTCTGCGTGAGCGAATTGGCGCTTTTGTTGGTTTGCGGGTCGTCAATCAAAACAACGGTTGGACGTTGTTTACCGACACGTAAACCACGAAACGAAGAATCGGCTCCAACGCCCATTACAATTGCCTGACTGGACGCCTTGCCGGGTATGTTTGGCAGCTGAATCATGTCGGAAGTATATGATATTTCTGTTGGTACGCCGTCAAGCGTTTGGCATTTGGCGCGCTGCGTAACCCGTTCAAGGCAAGCAATCGGATAACATATCTCCGGAAAATCTTCAGCTAAAAGAGGGTTGAGATTGATATTGATTTTTATATTGGAGATAATTTTTCTCGCCATCCCGAGATTAGAAGCAACGATCACGCCAAACTTTTGCCAGCCGTATGCACAAGCCCAGAGGATTCCCCACTCGCAAAATGTTGTTTTACACCCGCCGCGAAAAATGCAAAGCGGAATTTCTCCGCCATATTTCAAGACCTGCTCTAACGTCTGTATCATGTATTTCTGCTCATCGCAGAACGGAGTTGTAAAGACGTATTGCGTTTCGGCGTCAGCGGTTCCGCCATAAGTCATCATGAAATCGTAAAGAGATTCTCGACATAGCGCTTTACGATCCGGGTTGACGACTTCCGGCAGCGGTCCGATTTCTTTAACGGATTCGTTCTGTTCTCTTGACCGCTTGGCGGCGTTTTCTCGGTTCCGTTGCGCCGCTTCTTCTTTATCGTAAAGACGGGGTCTGCCCATTGCGTATTACTTGTCCGTTCCCAGCGCTCGCCATTGAGCGGGGCTTAGAGCGTTGAGGTTTTGGTTTGCTAACTTTGTTTTGATTCTGCCGACGGTCTTTTGGACGAAATGACGTCCTTTGATTTGGACGGACTGTTTGCCGTCTTTGCGTTTCCGTTGGAAGGTAACGTGCGTGAACCGTCCCACCTGTTTGAAAATAACCGAGTAACCTTCATACAACGGACCGCCCATGGCGGAACCGCCTTCTTCCAATTGTCGTAAAAACTGCTGATTGTCATTAAACCCTTTTTTGCCCGGCGAAATAGAAATGACGGTTTTGCCTGGTTGATTCGTTGTTCTCCAATGTTCACGCAAAAAGAATTCTCCACCCGCTCCCCAAGTCTTTGGATTTGGGAAACCTGCAACACGAAATACTTCCGCAAACTGAGGGTTGTCTGTTCCTCTATGTCCGCCAATGCGATTGACAAACTTGAACCTTCGCGGCGGTTTGGCGCGTCGTTTTGCGTATCCTCTATTGATTTCGCGATGACGCTTTTCGAGGTCTTGAAGCGTCTTTTTTGCTCGGCGTAACGCCTCCTGAATCCGGGCGGTTGACCGTTTCATTCGAACTTTTGCCCGCTTCCAGGCATACGTTCCCGCCGGATTGTTGGCAACGGTCTGAGCGTCTTTCTCAAATTGTTTGGCAAGCCTCTGTTCCAATGCGGCAATGCGGTAGTTTAACCCCATCTTTCGACCTTCAAGGCGAATGCGTTGCTCGCGCATGCGCCGGGCTTCGCCTTGAGCCTGCCGGGTTGTCAGACCGGCTTTTTCCTTTTTGAGTTTTTTAATATAATCTTGAACCGTCTGAGAATCGTCTGTTCCTCCTTGAGCGAGAGGAACAAGGGCTTTGAATGGCGCGTCTGACGGTTTGTAGTTTCGGTTGCCGGAGAATTTACCGCCTTTGGTCGGTCGCTTTTGCGTTACCTTTTGCGCCTGATTCGACAACGCCAAATAGACGCCTTTCGCCAGCTGGTCGGTCTTTTTAGCCGTGTCTTTTTTAACCTTGTCCATCTGACGTTTGATGTTAGCGATAGTTCGAGCAACGCCTTTGACGCTCATTTGACGGTTCTTCTGCTTTTGGTTTGGATGCCGATAGTGGTAAGGAAAATGCCGTTGTCGGTTAAAATTTCTTTGTCGAATAATTCTCCGTCCGTTCCGAAAGACGGGTTGAGGATTGCGAGTAAATCGCCCGGTTTGCCGAATTTTCGGTATCGGAGGGCATTGGCAATCTTGTGAACGAGGGGAATAAGGGAATCGTATTCAATCGGGCGGCTTGTCCGGGCTTTCCATATCAAATTGAGAGTAAAGTCCGCGACGTCTTCCATTGTGTCAAGGGACGGTCCGGAACCGATCGGCGTCGATTCTACGCCTTCCAACTGGACGTACAGCCTCGGCTGGCAATCGTCGGCAATGTCTGTCAATTCCGTAGCGACGTCGTAACAACGGAAGACTTTACATTCCGGAACGGATTGCGCCAAGTGTTGCGTCAGGAGGTTCCACGCTTCGAGCGTTGTCATTTAATTCTCCTTGTTAAAATACGAATGAGTTTCTTGTTCGGGTCGCAGTACCGCCAGCAATCTTGAGCGGTGGAGTTGAACGCTTCCCATTTACCGTCAAGGTCAACGATGACGTCCCGGTTTTGAGGCTTAAACCCGTCTGGCAAGGCGTCAACGCGAATGATATACTCTCTCAGGTCGGAGTCCAACGGTATTCCGCCAAGGCGGTTAATAGTACCGTAGGAAACGCGACCGCGTGTAGCGGGGACGGTAAAGAAATTAGCGCCCTGATGGTAGGTAACGTTAATTTCCGTTGTCTGCTGGAACGTCTGGGATAATACGGTTAAGCCGTCGTCAAAAATAGTCATTTATTCTCCCGTTCTGGCGTAAATAACAATTTTAACTGTGTGCGTATCCGCCATGGCGAGCGTATACTCAACGCAGTACGAAGCGCACGAGGCGGTAAAGGCGCCTTCGACGCAATACTGGAAGTTGTAACTGTTTCCGTCCGGGTCTTGTTCGATTTCATCAAGAATAACAGAACTGACAGGGAGAGCAACGGCGTCGTAATTCTCAACCGGTTCACGGATAGAATGCGCCGTGCCATCGCAAACGAGGCGATAGACGGACAGGGTAACGGAATTGACGTCGGCGGTAGTAATCGCGACGCCGGATTCGGTAGTAATATACCGGCGCGAAAGCAACACGCCATTAACGAAAATCGGAACTTCGGTAGTTTCGGCTATCATCGGTTGTAATCTCCAATATATATTAAGGGGTTTACGTTGTTGTAATCGCCAACATAGTTGACATTATACAAATAGTTCTTATCGCGAACGTAATTGACGGCAAAAAGGTTGTTCTTGTCGGAGTTGGGGTTAACGATATACGCGCCGTTGTTGTAATTGCCGATATAGTTGACAATGTACAATCTATTGTAATCGCCAACGAAATTGACAACATACAGTGAGTTCTTATCGCCGGCAAAATTAACGATATAAAATCTGCTGTCGTCTGATACGAAATTGATAACGAACTTAGAGGGCCTGTCGCCGGCGTTTTGAACGTTGTAAACGTTGTTGTAATCGCCAACATAGTTGACATTATACAAATAGTTCTTATCGCCGACATAATTGACGGCAAAGAGATTGTTCTTGTCGCATACGTTTTTAACAACGTATCGAGCGTGTCGAGGCGGTAGTATCGCCCGACAGATATAACGGCGAACAACGTTAAAAAAACTATCCATTGTTAGTTGTTTATAGGCGTAACTGCAATGATATTTCCGGTTGGGTCTCTTGTTATACTAAACGTCGCAATGATGGCGTCGGAATCATTGTATATAGTCAAAACGTTGTTTGTAACTCTCCAATGGTATAACCCCGCCAAGATATTGGTTAAGAGCGTCTGAAGCGTCGAGGTGGAGTTAGCTAAATCGGACGAGGTAGCGAGCGAGGATATATCGGTTGGGCTGGCAGTAAGGGTTCTATTCTCATAACCCCATATTTGAGCTGGAGTGGCTCCTGAGCCTCCAGATCCACCGCCCGTCCAATTAGAATCACCGTGGGTTATAATTGCTTGCTGGGCTGTTGTAACATTGGTAGCTGTAGCAATACCTGTAAGGTCTGTATTCTGGAGTGAATCAACCTTAGTTTTTATAGCCGTAATAGTATCGGTGGGTATATCAGCCGGGGTAGCTAATCCGGAGACATCCGCTGTAACCATCGTAGCTGCTTGAGTTGAATTGATGGTTACTGTATCATTAACCGGGTCAAAGGTTGATAACCCAGCTAAATCGGAGGGAGTTGCAAAACCAGTTGCTGTAACCATTGTAGCGGCTTGCGTTGAATTGATAGTAACTGTATCAGAAGCAGCGTTAAACGTGGAAAGCCCGCTAATATCCGGCATAGCCCTGATTATAGCTGTTTTGGCATCTGTAACATTAGAGCTACTTGCTCTACTCTTTAGTACCGCGCCATAAGTAGTATCTACGCCAGTAATGGGGTCATGGCTTGCCACCTGCGTCCATACATTTCCGCCGTTTACTTGCAAATACCCTTTTGACGACGAGTTAAGGTAATTTTTGGTGTCGCTCCAAACTGCCGTGGCTATAGAGGAAGCAGAAATGTCAGTTGCAAGGCTCTTATTTACGGAGATAACCTCGGTAGTTAGAGAACGATTGTCATTTGTCCAAACAGAAGCTGGAATATTTGTTACTTTAGTATATATGCTATTTTGCCCTGGAATAACGGAGGTTTGTCCGGGAATAATAGAGGCAGTCCAACACCAAACAGCGTCAGCAACCTCAGCAGCAGAAGGAGCGGAACTTCCAGAGACTTCAACCACGTTCTCTTCCCAAGGCATTATCCGACAATTGGCGCAGCTAAACGTTATGAACGCATTACCAGCTGTGTCAAATTCATACTCGAATTCGTACCAACCAGGAAGATTTGTGGAATCGGATTCGGATATAGTAGCTGTAATAGCTGTAGCTGTATCGCCGTCAATAGATATATTAGCGGATATACTAGACGCTTTACCTGTCGCCGGAAAACCATCCGTAGTAGTTACGTAGAATCGAACAATAGTTGTCGTGTCCTTTGCAATCATCTTTATATTCCCTTTGCTACCCAATAAAATCCAGTCGAACTAGCGTTACCTGTATACCCGGTACAATATGTAAAACTGGTAGCGGAAACTTCAGATACACCGTAAAGCCCGGGATACCCGCTACCGTTTGAAGCCGTTGCAGTTTGTATACAATGTATCATCACGGGAGCCTGTGTAAACTCGTAGCCATCTCCAAAATTAACAGTAAATTGGGCGTAATTAGCCCATTCCCCTGTTACAGCATAATAACCACCTTGCTCAATCCATCCGTCCGAGTACTTTCGATACCAACGTTTTGTAGTAGCATTATAGCTAGATTCGACAACTGAAATTGGTTTTTTGTCCGGAACTGTTAATTCAGTCGCGCTGGGGGCTGTTGCTGTATATCCGTCGATAGCGTTTAAATTAATATGCTGTGGCATTATACTCCTTTAGCAGTCCAGAATACCTTTTTTATATTACCTGAGCCGGTGGTATAATCATATAAGAGCGTCGCGCCGGTTGCCGTTAAGGAAGTGACACAAAGCTCAAAACCTAGCTGGTCGCCTGTTTTTGCTAGATGAACGGTTGTATTAAAGTTCAAAGGGGGTTCGGTAAAAGGAGTAGGGAACGTAAACGAATACGTACCTCTATTTGAGAAAGTTACATCTATTTCTCCACCTTGTTCAATCCAGCCATCATCATAACGTTTATACCAGTTGGAGTTGGTCAGTGAGTTAGCGACTATCTTGCTCATATCCCTCTAGCCTCCCAATACGCTGTGGTATCTTTGTATGTTGAACTCGTGAGCGCATCAGACCACACTGTAAACTCACTATTAGTTATGCTACTAATCGTTATACCGCCTCTGTAAGTACTGTAATCACCTGTAAAGATGTTAGTTACGTGCATTGTTACCGAATCCGGATTTGCGAACTGTACTACAAACGGAAATGTTTTTTCAGTATTAGTAGATAATCCGGTAATATATCCACCTTGCTCAATAGTACCGTCGGAATATTTGCGATACCACTCCGTACCGTCCTTGTAGGTCTTAACTACATAGACAGGAACATTAGTCCTCGCTCCATCTAATGTGGTGCATATCGCTTTTACGGGAGGATTAAGATTTTGGAGTTGCATTAGTTTCTTTCTTTAATGCTTGGTTTAATTTCAAACGTTTTTCGATTGTTGAATTCTTCCTTCTTGCCATGGTTCCAGTTGGATACAGGACGGAAATAACCGGTAACGCGTGAATACACTTCGCACGGTTCGCCGCAGGCGTGCGGAGATGTTTCATTTTTCTGATTGTTCTTGTTGTCCATCGTCTCGTTCCTTTTCAATTAGAAGTTTCATATCTGTTTCAAGCTCGCGCGTTGTGTCCTCGATAATGTCAAGTTTTTTGTCAAACTTCCAGAGGAAATAATACACGACTATCGCGACAATTCCTAACGGTGTAATACTGTCAAACCAATTCGTTGCGCTTTGCGCCATTATAAAGCACGTTGCGCCGGTCAGCCCAACAACTAAATTATCCATTACTTCGTCCTCCAGCGTTAAGGTCGTAATATTCAACTCGCGGACGCTCAACGTATGTCGTTGGCATGACGTCTGTATAGGTTCCGCTGAGGTATCTTTCCAAACCGTCTCGGTCGATGTACGTTCCTCCGTCAGGGCTTCCGTCTCTGGCTGGATAGATTGCTCCGTGGCTGTTATATATCCACGGATAATAATTATTCCCCACCTTTTTGACGTCAGCGGCGCATGTACAATGTCCTCCGCCCCAACCTCCGCCGACGGCTGATATACGGACGCCATCGCTATTGATATTCGTTCCGTCTCGAAGAGCTACGGTATTCCCTATAATAACCGGTCTGCAGGCGCGAAGACTCAGCAAAACGATTTCTGCCAGTTCTTTGCCGGTTCTTTTTTCGCCTCCCAGATAGACGAATCCCATTTGGTTCTTTTCGGCTTCAGCGACGTTGGCAAGCATTGCCGGGGTGAACTTAGCTTCTCCATTGTAGGCGCCGATGGTTTTGACGGTAAAATTCCCGGTCTCACAAGCGGCTTGTGCAATCGCGTAGATTGTTCGCCCGGTATCGGGAAACGTTTTTCTTGCTTCTGGCGTCTTGCCGGACGAATAAGCGTAAACGCCGGTCGGATTGAGTTTCTCGACGTTTATTTCCGCGCCTGTCCATTTTTGAAAAAGAGCCAGACAAATTGCCGCTCGCGATACGCCCCACGCGGTACAGTCATTGGTCTTCTGCATACTCATACACAGGTCGTCAAGGTCGTATCGGAAGAACTTTGCAATTTCCCATACTGGGGGCAATTTACCATAATCGCGTAAGATGTCAAACGCTTTGGCGTCTTCCTCCAATTTTGCTTTCCATTCTGGCGACCATTGGATAATCGCCGGTTTGTCGGTCGCATCCCACGGCGCCGCCAATTGAGCAATGTTTTCTTCGTCGGACGGTTTGCCGTATTTGCGAGCTTTCTCCGCCTGAATCACAGACGGAATACACCCCAACGGACGCAGATCCGGAGAGATATAGTCCCATGTCGAATATTCAACGCCCATCTGCGGGTCGTAATATCTATCGTTCATTGCGTCCCTCCATCGCTTCTATCAAGGCGTTGATGTTCTTTTTTGCCGTTGCTAGTTCAGGGGCGTTTAAAGCTTCCATGAGCGCGTCAGTGGCGTCTTGCCATACTGTCGGCGCGTCTGGATTGACGGATGCGGTCTGCAATAGCCAGTTGCGCCGGATCGTTTCTCTGACGCCTGCTGGCGTGTTGATTGAACCGCTATCGATAAACCCCGCTGTTGATTTGAGTACTTTTATAAAGGTCTGTTTTTCGGCGTCAATGGTTTTGGACTGGATTTTGGCTATAGCGTCAGTAACGGTTTGCGGGTATGCGTTAGGAACCGGAGCGGGATTGTCCGGCGCGTCGGGAGTAATAACAAGACGCCAGCATTGCGCCTTCGGGGCGCCTCCGTCGTCAGACGTTGCCGCGAAGATATAAACCGTTCCCGGCTGTCCTGACGCAAATACCAGCGTCTTTTTATTCGAATCGACGTAAACGTTGGCGCTGTACTCCTCCGGCTGGACTATCCAATCCGCCTCGACGTCAGACGCAACTCTAACCAATTCTCCCGGTTTTGCCGATTCCGGCGCGGTAATAGCCGCCCATACTGACGTTGTCTGTAACAACGCCAAGAGGAGAGACAAACGACAAGATGGAAGTAGCTTGAGCATTATTTATTCTTTCGCCAATATTCAATTAAAACGGGAATGATTAAACGCAGGATGCTTTCAATCGCTCCGATGGGGATAGCTTTACAAATCGTATTGTCTCCGGCATTGAGAACGGCAAACGTTAAATCTTTGTACTGCTCTTCAGTAGGGACGGCAGCGGAACGACAAACGCCGTCAGGACACGGATGAATAAATCGGTCGATCCAATCGTAAATGATCTGTAACTTGCTATCGTCGGCAACGATGGATTCCAGTATCTCAATTGCCCAGTCGTCAACGGGCGTTCCGGTTTCTGCCGCTCTGACTTTCAAATAAGCGACGCAGCGGTCGAGAACCAAACGCAGGTTCTCAACTGTGAAATTTTTCAGCGCCCAGCGAATAATAAACGTTTCAAGCCATTCTTTGAGCATGGTGTTATCTCCATTTAAAAAATGCTATAGGAAATTGTTTGACAGTTGCGTTTTTGGCTTCGTCAAGAGCGAGTTTTTTATCGGACGCGCTCATTTTCTGAACGTTCATGCCGTCAACGGAAACGGACTGCACGCCTTGCTCGGCGGCTGTTACCATCTTGTTGCGTAACTGTTCAATCTGCTGTTCAGGGGTTGGGGTTGTTTGTTCGGACATAATTCTTCCTCTGAAAGTTTATACACACTTCTGCGAAGTGTGTAGCTTCGCTGTCTTTCCTTCAAAACGTTATCTAAAAGGATTTATCCGCCCCTTAAATATAAGGGATATTAGAATCGCGAGCGTGAGTTTTTCAAAATAAATAATATATGAAGGTATAAACCAGTAGACGGCTAGTAACTACTGCTGACTGTCTATTGCCTACTGCCTAATTAATATGGGAATATTTGATTTTTTCAAACGAAAGCCGAAACGACCGATTAGCCTCTCAGGCGTGTACGAACGTTTGACGTCAGGGTTGATTCGCGCCGCTAAACCGTCAGCCAGAGCGCACGACGATTTTGCCGGTACGTCTATTGACCAGTCTAATAACCTGCTCGTAACCGAAAGTGAACGCTCGCGTTTGCGGTCATGGTGCAAGAAGGAATATTTAGACAATCCATTGGCGCATAACATCGCCCGCAACTTCGCGATGGGCGTTTATGGAGCCGGACCGATTTTACAGGTGCACAGCCCAAATGATACAATTAACGACGCAATTGAGACAATCTTCTCCCGATGGCGAACTGCGTCTGATATGGACTGGAAGTTTATCACGGCAATTCAATCGTTGTTTTACGACGGCGAAGCGTTTTTTCATTTCACGCCCAATCCGTCTGTTCCGGGCGGAATTGACATCGAACTGTTGGAGGCGCGGCGCATTGTCGAACCATACAGCGCCGGGTTTGACCCGAACAGACTTGAAGGCATAACTTACAACGAATACAATCAGCCGGTTTGGTACGACGTGTTGGAAGAACATCAGAACCCCAACGCGCTCAACGCGCCGCAAACAACCATCGTTCCGGCAGAACATATAATGCACCTCTACTTTGAGGACGTTGTCAACCAAAAACGCGGTTTGCCGCTGCTGCAATCCGCTCTTGAAATGCTCTCCTCGTTACGACGAATTACAAACGCTTCGCTTGGCGCATGGGAACTGGCAGCCAAGATGAATTTGGTTATCCAGACAGGAATGGACGCTTATCAATTCCTGCAATGTATGCCCAGAAATTATGAAGAAGATGGAGCGACGATGATTGAAGCGTTCAAGACAATACCCGTTCCTGACGATGGCGGTATGACGTTTCTCGCCTCCGGCATGTCGATGAACCAGGTCAAAAACGAGCATCCGAATCAGGCGTTTACCGAGCATACGGAAACATTCCAGAAAATAGCGGGGTTGGCGGGCGGTTTGCCCGAAAACCTCGCAACCGGTTCGAGCGCAAAATACAATTTCGCGTCAGCCAAAATGGATTACCAACTTTTCAGCCGGTATGCCGGCGCGTGTCAGCAGAAACTGCGACGATTCCTGAATAATTGTGTTAAAGTCGCGCTGCGCTCCCTTGAAGGAGAAGGAATCGAATCCGTAAGTCAATTTCTGGCAATGTATCCAGAAGGAACCGTCCTGCCGCTGGAATGGCATTTTCCAAATATGCTTTCCAGTATCGACCGCAGCGCCAACGCGACCGGAGACGTGCAGCTGTTACAAGCTGGCTTGCTGACTCATCGTGAATACTGTAAGCGATACGGAATCGATTACGAGCAACACATGAGAGACTGGATTGATGAAACGAAAAGGATTAACGAGGCAAAAGCTGAAACGCAACTGTCAGAAGCAGTCGCCAATCAGGGAGAAGTTCCAAATAATGAAATTTGAAATCCTTAACGCTTCTGTCGAAGATACTGGAGTTTTTCCGCGCAAGGTATTATTTCGCCCGGCGTATTCCGGCGGCATCATGTACGCTGACGGAATCAGCATACCGGAACCGACTACCGTTAATGGCGAAGAATACCCAGCCGGAACGCGTTTGCCGGTTGTCGTTGACCTGTCAACTGTTATTCTCAACGATAACGTCCCAATATTTTACAACCACGATTCCATGTTGAGAATAGGGCACACGGAATCTGTTACAACGGATGGCAAAACGCTGGAAGCGGACGGCGTTTTAGAGTCGCCATCGGATTGGGCAAGAGAAGTTATTGACAGTTTTAACCAGGGAGCCAAATGGCAATGCTCAATCGGTTCCGGACTGATAGACGTGGCTAACAAGCGGCTTATTCAGCAAGATGAAACAATTAACGTCAACGGGCAGACGCTCGCAGGTCCGTTTACGCTTTTATCCAATTTGCGAGTGAGAGAGATTTCCATCGTGCCGGCGGGAGCAGACCCGGAAACGGAAACTCTATTGGCAACTTTACTACAGGAGAAAGACGCAATGACTTTCGAAGAATTTCTGGCAAGCAAAGGCTTTAACGCCGAAACGCTTACCGAAGAAAATCGTGCCGCGTTGGAAGCTCTCTGGAAAGAATCCAACGCTACTGAAGATTTAACTGCGGCTGAAACAGCAGCTGAGGAAGCAGAAGAAAAGAAAGAGGAAGCGGTTGAAGCCGACGCCTCCGAAGAACCTGCCTCCGAACAGCCCTCCGAAACTGAAAAGGAGGAAAAAGTGAAAGCCTGTGAAGATCCGAAAAAGGAAACCGTTCAGGCGTCCATTAAAAAGATCGGACGGAGTTTGAACACGCCCGCCAGTTCTGCCGCTTATGTCAACCGAGCTAAAGGCGAAACTGCAGCGCCGTCGCAGTCCGAGGTGTTGCAGGCGTCCTGCCTGCTTAATCTGGGCGTTCCGGAAGAATGGTTGGCGAATGAAAACGGCGGAGGGTATTCTAAACGTACTGTTGACATGGCAAACGGAAAACGTCGTGAAGCGTCCCTGCTTTCTCTCATGGGCGAACAGCTTCAGGCGTCCGGTATTGCCGTTGACTATCGCAACCCGCGAGCCATCGTCGAAAATTACAAAGACGTCCTGCAGGCGTCAGGCGTTTCAACGAAGAATTTTGGCAATATTAACGTCTTTTCGCCAATCATTGACAAGCAGATGCGGTACAAGTATGAGCAGATGGACTCAATTTGGAAGAAACTGCTCAAAAAGCGCACGGTTCGCGATTTCAACAAAGTGGCAACCGTTGATTTCGATGTTATCGGAAAAGCCAAAGACCTCTTGGAAAATGAGGATTACCCGAATGTTGAACTGCGATCCAGCGGAGCGGAATTTGCCGTCAGCAAACAGGGCGTAACAGCCGCCATTTCGTTTGAATCGCAGATTAACGACGATATGGGCGCTCTGGATTCTCTTTCGGACGCGTTGCTGTACATGGTTAGCGACGTTCAGATTGACAAGTTCTGGACGCTGTTCTGGGCGAAGAACTCGACCATCTTCACGACCGCCAAAGGCAACAAAATTACCAAGACGTTGACTGTTGACGGTTTGACAGCTGCGCGTAAAGCGTTTGGTTCCATCAAGAACGCCAACGGTCGATTTGTCAAAGTTCCGCCGACGACGCTGTTGGTTCCGCAAGCTCTGGCTGACAAGGCTGAGGAACTGTTCAAATGGCAGTGGGCTGGCGAAAACAACACCCGCGCCAACATTCACGTTGGACGTTATGCCGTCGAAACGGATCCGTACCTCGGAGCCGAAGGTGGATATACTGGCGCAACCGATACCGGCTGGTTTATGGTCGGAGACACGGGGCGTTTCCCGATTGGCGAATATGCCGTTCTGTCCGGATACGAAGCGCCGGGCGTCAAGGAAACCTGGTATGACCACAAAGACGCTCTCAACATGCGCGCCCTGGGCACGATTGGATTCCACCTGTACGAGGAAAACATTCCGATGGTCTACTCGACCGGAACGGCTAACTGAATCTAACCAACTTCATCAGGCGGTAGATTCGGTTCTGCCGCCTGCCGTTTAACAACAAATTTTTAGGAGTATAAATACTATGGCAAAATTTGAAGGAAATTATGAGGCGTTTCGATACACGCCTGAAACCGACCTTGCGACGAACAGTATCGTTACGGTTGGCAATCTGATTGGCGTAACTCGCGATAAATGCGCCGCCGGCGACACGATTATGGCGTTCATGACGGCGCCGAAAAGCGTTTACTCGTTCCCGCTTGCCACCGCTGCTGAAGCTGCCGTTGACCAAGGCTCACTGATGAAGGTTGCCTCTGGCGTTGCTGCCGCTGCCAGCGCAGGCGACACCGCTATCGGCATTCTGTTTGAAGGAATTGCCGTCGGCGATACTGAAGCGTTAGTTCTGCTTCTCGACGCGCCAATTACCGTTCTGACTGCGTGATAAAATTCATTTTCAATCGCCCCCTGTTCCAGAGCCTGTCCGAATAGAGTAGGCAGGCTCGTTTTTGAACATAACAATTCAAAGGATTAATATTATGACCATTTACATGGGTTTTGACGGCACGCTTGACGTTGCCGGTTGCACCGCGTTCCGAAACGTTAAATTGACCGTTTCTGCTACTGAAGTTGACATTACCACCAACCTCGACGAAGGGTTTAAGAAGTACGCCAAAGGTCTGATTGATTATTCTATCACGGCTGATTTGGATACGTCAGACAATCACGCAGCGGGCATTATTACCGCGCTGGAAAGCCGGTCGCCTGTTACCTGTTCCATTTCAATCGGCGGCGTTAGCAAGAGCTTTGACGGGTTAGTCTTCGGCGGCGACATCGGCGGCACGCTTGACGACGCCGTCTGGATTCCTGTTACCGTCCGACCGACGCGAACGTCTTCAACGAGCGGCGGCAACGGCGATTAATTAACCTTGATACAGCAAGGGAATCTGCTGGGAAATCTGGGAGTAAACCGGGATTGGTTCCTGGTAAACTCCCAGAGAGTTCCCTGTAAAGTTCCCAGAAAAAGTTCCCAGTAATTTCCTATTAACTCCCAGTAGATATTATGATTCCTACATTTACAGATTTACAAGGCGATGTTTGGACGCTTCGGCTTACGACGTCCGATATTGACCGCGTCCGCGACCACGTTAAAAACAAAGACGGACAGCCGATTGACATTCTTGATATGGCGGAACGGGGCGATTTTACGTCCCTGACGTCTGACATGCGTTTGTTTCCAACGGTTGTTTTTTGGCTGGTTCAAGAGCAAGTTGCCGACCGGTTCAGCGTTGACCAGTTCGACGCGGATCACGCCAAAGAATATGCGCTTGAGCCGTCGCTGAAGAATATGACGCCAATGCAGAAAGCGGCAAACTGGTTTGGTTCCCGATTAGGCGGCGATCAGGTAGCCGACATGGCGAAAGCGTTCGTGGAAGCCGTCTTAAATTTTATCGATCCGAAAGTTCGTCAGAGGATTCAGACCGTATTGGAGAAACAGGAACAGCTTCAAAACGCGGTTCTGGACAAGGCTCAACAGGAGACGCTCCGACAGCTTTCGGCTGGTCTAGAAGAGCTATCCTCGACTGTTCCGCCGTCCTCGGACTTGACCCCGGAAGATGGAGCCTCGGAGAGCTAACGCAAATGCTCAACGCCCGGCAGAAGTCAGAATGGGAGCGAACCGCGCTACAGACAACCATTCTTGCCAACTGCTGGACGGGAAAAAACGCAAAACTGCACGTTACCGATTTTCCGTACTGCGGAAAGCCAGAACAGCGAATTGACACTCCAAAGAAGCTGCAATGGTTTATTGACAACTTCATGAAAGGGTTGTAGGTTAAATTATGGTTTAGTTAAAAAGCCACAATAAAAAGAAAACGATAAAAATTATAACAAGAGAATTTCGAAGTAAAACCCACATACTGATTTTTTCCCATGAACTGGGATTATTTGCGGATGATTCTCGTTCCTTTTTGCATTGCTCAGCTTCGGCATGAATTTCTTTCTGAACTTCGTATATCCAAGCTGGGTTGTGTAGAATAAAGTTGGTCTGCCATGATGTTTCAGACTTATTATTATGTTCCAAATCACTTTGTTTTTGATAGGAGTTGTTATCCATGGCTGATGATAATAAATTAGAGGTAGAGTAAGCATAGATTGTTAATACGGTTTAGTATGGTATAATGCAATAACAAACATAGAGATAATGAGAATTATAGCAAGAGTGAAGCGAATATAGTCCCATACGCCAATTTTTTCAAACCGTTCCTTTAACTGTTGTTCACGCATAGCGCGTAATTTTTGTTTCGCTTCGCGCTTTTCCTTGTCAGGATCAACTGTTTCTACAGTAACAATTTGACGCGGTTTGCCGTCAGCGTCAAAATCGTTTACGGTTGTAACTTTGACGTTTACAGGTTTACTATAATATTCAGGATGTCGATTATAAGAACCTCTTGACATATTAGCTTTATATTATGGCTTTTGGAAATAATGCAATTGCTGTCGAAGTTTTAGTCGATACAGGTAAGGCTGAAGTAACTTTACAACAGTTTCAACAATCATTTCAGTCCTTTACCAATAATTATAATCAAACTATAAACAATATATATCAATTATCGGAAAAATCTACTTGGAGCTTTAGTAAATTAGCTACAACAATAGCTGATACAGGCTTTGCATTTGCAAACATCAAAGCCGTCATTTCTTCAATTGCCAATCTTGTCAATGGGTTTGTCCAATTCGGCGATGCTTTAGACAAAGCTTCGGCAAGAACAGGCATTTCAGTTAGTAATTTATCAGGTTTGAAGTTTGCCGCGGAACAGTCCGGAGCCAGTTTTGAAACATTAACAAATTCTATTAGAAGTTTTTCAAATATTATAGGTTCTGCCGAATTGGGAGACATTGCGTCTATCGACAAGTTATCTAAAATTGGCATTAATGCCGACCTCTATAAAGGATTAAATGCCAATACTCAATTAAAAATGCTTGCTGATCATATTGCCAGTCTTAAATCTCCGGCAGAACAAGCGCGTGTTGCGATGGAACTGTTTGGCGAAGCTGGCTATCAATTGTTGCCAATGCTTCAACAGGGGAGCGCTGGAATTAACGATCTGACTAAACAGGCGAAAGACATGGGCTTTATAGTGGGGTCTGATTCTACAACTGCGGCGGCAAGTCTTGGCGATGCGCTTAATGTTTTGCAATCCTCTTTTTCCAATCTGAAGAATTCGTTAATAGGCGTATTTGCTCCACTTATGACGAGTGTTGTAAACTTGGCAAGCTCTTTTCTAAGTGTGGTTTCTGCGTTAAAACCTGTAATAGCGGCATTGGGTACAGTTCTTACAACTATTGCAGCTGTAATAGTTGGAGCGACGGCTCTTTCTTTGGGATTTAATGCGATTACAACAGCTGTTGCTAGTACAAAAGTTGCGCTAACAGCATTGAACTTAAACCCGGCATTTTTAGCAATAACGGCTTTAACTGCGGGGGTGTATTTCTTAAACAAAGCATTCGACAATAATTTAGACATTTTAGAAAGCTTGACGTCAAAAGCTTCTGAGGCTACAAAAATTACCGAAAATCAAATTGACGCGGACGCTAAACTCCTGAATCGCTTAAACGAATTAAGTCAGCAAGAGAATTTAACTAATTCCGAGATGGAAGAAAGTAAGCTAATCTTATCTCAATTAGAAGATGGCTTTGGAACATGGGGAATAAAGCTTGACGAGACGACAGGAAAATTAACGGGCGTAACTGACGGAATGAAAAAATTCAGAGAGGAAGCATTAAAAGTCCAAAAACAAAGAAAGCAAGCGGAATTAAAAGCAGTTGAAAATGAATTAACAAGCGTTAACGATGAAATAGATCGTTCGACAACCTTGAAACGATTTAACGCAAATTGGACGCCAATTATCGCCTGGTTTAACGGTATTAAACCTGAAGAAACAACGTACGTAAAAGATTTACGTGCGAAGAAAGGTTTATTAGAAGCACAAAAAGCACAATTGGAATTAGACTTAAAAGCAACTCAATACGCCTCCGGTAACGCTAATACAGAACAGAAACAAGGGTTAGCCGCTCTAACATCTCAAAATCAAGCGGCAAGAAAAAATAAAGAGCAGGAAGAACAAAAGAAAATAACTGACGCTAATAAAAACGCCCAATCCATGGCTCAAACTGTTGCTGATGCCAAGCTGACAGACTACGAATTAAAAATCAAAAAGATTGATGAACAACGGCAAAAGGCTCTTAACGACCTTGAGATTGTCCGCAAAGACGCCGTAAGTAAAGGCGATAAAACAAAAATCGAATGGGTAGACAATCAGAAACAAGAAATAGACGCTTGGGCTAGGACGCAGAAGAACAAAGTCAACGTCGATTTTCTGGAGACGCAACAAAAGGAACGTCAGCAAGCCGAACAGAAAGCGCAACAGGAAGCGCAACAACGCGCGGAACTGCTCGCTAAAGGCGAGAATACAACCAACCCGGAAGTCGCTAAAGCAGAGAACAAAGTCAATCAGATTCAGGAGCGAATCAATCAGAAGGTTCTCAACGGCGAGGCGATCGATCTGCTCAAGAAGGAACTCGACACCGCGAAGGTGGAATTGGCGCGAACCGTCGCCACCGTTTCCGGACAGGCGCGAATCGAAGCCCGGACGCAATATGAAAAAGAACTACGGGAATATAACCAGCTTAAACGTTCTGGCGTCAGTAACGAAGAACTGTCTGCCAAATGGAAGCAAGTCGAGCAGGCTCAAGCGGAATGGAAGAAACAGGATAACGAATACACGTCCGCCGTCGGCGTTATCCAAGCCTCGCGTGAGGCGTCTGCCAACAATCAGATCGAGTTAGCAAGAGAGAATTTTGAATCCGTTTCCCGTGGGACGTTTAACGCGTGGGAAGTTGGTTCTATCGGCAACACAACCGCAAAGGAACAGCTTGTAACGCTAAAGAACATGTTAAACGAATTGATTGAACTGAGAAAGAACGCTGAAGAAGGGGGAATTTTCGCGTAATGGAAGCTAGAATCCAAATGGAGCAATACGACCTCACCGCTACTCACGGCGGCGAGAGAGAGCGAAGCCGAAAGCCGTACTCCCAGAAGGAGACGGTCGCGTTTAAGATATTCAACCTTGACGGCGGAATCGACCCGGACGCGGATGCGTTCCCGATGGTGTTAAACTATGCCCTGTCGCACCCGATCCGGCACGGCATGTGGTGGGAGTCGTGTAACGTCAAGCCGGTGGAAGGTTCTGCCGGAACGCTTGTTCTGGGCGAGGTGATTTATTCCGGAAAAGGCAACGAACGGGAAGATAAGCGCAAATTCCCGCGATACAAATTCTCCACAAAGGGCGGGACGTCCCATATTACCCATTCGATGGAAACCAAGGACGGAATCCATATAAACGGACGAGAACTCGCTGATTTCCATCGGGCGATAAACGTTGACAAGAACGGACCGCAAGGCGTTGACATCGTAACGCCCGCGTGGCAACATTCGTTTGAACTGGATTTTAATCAAGAGGCGGTTACATGGAATTTTCTCTCTCTGTTCGCCCGAATGACAGGACACGTCAACGCGGAGCCGCTGTGGATGTTCCCGAAAGGTTGTTTGCTCTTTTGCGGACTGGACGGACAGAGTTATATAGAAACCAACGAACGAGGAGAAAAAGAAATATGGTATACGATTAACTTTGACTTTGAAGGAATGCCGCCAAGTGAAGTATCGTTTCCAAACATGGAAGGCAAGCTACAAAAGGACGGTTACGATTACGTCTGGGCGTACAACGAAGAAAGAGCGTCGGACGACTGTACAATCTTTCAGCCGGTTTACGCTTATTGCGAAAAGGTCTATCCGCGTGCCGATTTTAGCGTCTTTGCTCGCATGTTTACACGAACGGTGGAGGGGAACTGATGTTTCACGGTAAAGAGGTACAGCCGAAGGGCAAACTCAGCGCGAAAGATTACAACGAAATCCGGAAAAAGGTTATGAACATGAACCAAGACCGGATTACGCCGCAGTCTCACCACACGCCTAACCCGGTTATCGTCCGCGTTCGGAATATGACAGAACAGATTCTTCCTGAGTTTTCCGTCGTCGGCATTAAAACGCCGATGTATTACAAGGAAACAAAAGAGGATTTCAATAATCAAGGGACGGCGTATGGCGTTGAACTGGAAGCTCGTCCATGGGATTCAGACGCCAACGACCACGAAGCGCAAGATTTTGGCGTTATTACGCGGCGATTGGCTCCAAACTCTCTCGGTTATGCTGTCATAGCCGGACCGTCGCCGGTGCAGGTTACTCACTACGCTCCGGATTATCCCTACGCTCTGCCGCAACACAACAACACCGCGTCAATGCGGGCGATGCCGTTCGGTCCCGCTAAAATCATTTGGATTGATACCGGCGACGAATCCGATTCCAGCAGCGGGTCAGAATCGTCAGAATCGTGCGATCCAAAGCCACGAAACGCTTATATCGACATCCAAAACCAGCAGTGGTGGCAATTTTACGAACTGCAAGAGCCATTAGAAGCCTGTTCGTCTGCCGATGCTATCGCCTGCTACCATTGCGGCGGACAGATCGGACCGTGCGAGATTCATCGAAGAATCTGGCTTCCTCGCCTCGGCTGTGAAGACGATGGCGTTAAACTGCCAGCAGGAACAATTGTTTTAGCCCATTGGTTCGAACAGGAAAACAAATGGATCGCAATTGAATGGAAGCAAACCTGCCCGGACTTTGAAGAGTTTGAGCCGGACGAAGCGGATTTAATTCATATTGATACGCCAGTTGAATTTGAGTATATCATCGGGCAAGACCCGTGCGTTGACGGTTGTCAAACCAACCTGATTTTCAACCGCAAAACGCTTTATCATAACGATTGCGGCGCTTTGTGCGAGTACGACACCGCGGCTGTTAGAATCCCATTCAACCCGCCGACGTTTCCCGGTTATGTACCCGTCAGCTGTATCGTAGATAACGTATACGGTTCCGATTCGTCGTTGTCAGACGATAGTTCTGATTCCTGCCCCTGCGATGGGCGCCGATATATCCATATTGAATACCCGGAAATGCAAATCGGCTGCGGTTCGCTCTGTTTTACAGGCAATACGCTTTTGTCGGCTGGTTGCGACATCTCCTTGACGCAAGAGGAACCGCTGACCCAATACGACCATGTATTCAGCTATACTCCCGGCTCGCCCTGTTCTGACAGTTCGGATTCCGGGTCTGATGAATGCGCCGGGTGCGGGACGCTTACGATTACCAAACGCAAACGAGACGTTAAAATCGTCTGCGATAATTGGTGCGAGAGTGAATGGCAAGACCAAGAATCAATGTCAATTCCTGTTCCGGTTTGCGACGGCGGAGAGATAACATACGTTGACAATATCCATCTGACCGCTGGCGCCGAGTGCGGCTGCCTGTCAATGGTAATTGACTACGCAACGTCAAAGGTAAATTGCGGCGCGGTCTGTCCGCCTACGATTACGCCGTCTGAGCCAATCCCCGTTTGTTTAAATGGGGAGACGAAAGACGTTGAAGTCATTACCGGCGTTACAGGAACGATTGACATCTCTGGCGCCTCAAAGACTGTTATTCAAGACGTCGCCCTGGATCTGTCCGATTTGGAATTGGTCGGAACGTCTGAATCCGTCGTTACAGGTATATCCTTTGACGCAAAGAAACTGACGCTTTCCGGCGGAACGGCTCAAACGGTCTTGTCAGATGTAACCTATACAGCTCCGACGTTGTCAACAACCTCTGCGTCCGTTCCTAATGTAACTGGCGCAACGTTGGACGAGTCAAAGCTGTCGTTGACAGGCTCGAATCAAACCTTTTTAACCGGCGCGTCTATTACGCCTGTTGAGGGAGAATTGACGTATGGGAATAGTAAAACCGTATTGACCGACGTCTCGCTTAACGCCTCGAAATTAGCCGTTTCCGTGCCTCTTACGCTCGTTACAGGAGGAACCGTGAGCGGAACCTTGACTATCTCCATTCCGATGAAAAAGAAGGAGGTGGTAACGTCCGTTGCCGTTGAAGGTTGCAACGTCGTTGGAACGAAAGAAGACGTGTGGGCGCTCAATCCGTCAACCGAACCGCAGAGCGATACCGGCAATCTGGATATTAGCGTTTCTGTCTCCGGCTTAACGTTCACGCCTTCGACAACATCGGCAAGCTATCCAGCAACGGTTACTTTGAATACTGGCTTTTTGTCCAAAACAACAACGACGGTAACACAGCCGAATGGAGTTACAATTACCGGCGGCGTTCTTACCGTTTCCGATTCGACAATACTCGTTGCTACCGGCATATCCGCCACAAGCGGAGCGGTTAGCGTTACGTATAGCTCTCCAATTACCGCTCTAACGTCAGCAGTATTGACAAATGGCGGCATAACGCCGACAACAGCAACGGTTACAATTCCAACAGCTATTTCTGCATCAACCTCGCCAATATCAACGACAATGGCAACGGTAATTTCTGCTACAGGGCTTTCCGGTCAAGGCGGTATTACGAAAACTACAACGACCGTCTGCGATGCCGGTTCCGCAACGTTTACCGCCAATACAACCAAAAAGACGCTGTCGTTTAACCACGGCGTACTTTGTGAGGAGGATTCCAGCAGTGGCAGTAATTAACTTCTCAATTCCGTGGGACTGCCCGGACTGTGGCTGCGGTTCAGATTCGTCAAGCTCAGGCTCCGGCAGTTCAGGCGGCAGCATTACTCCCGTCCAATGCGGTGAGAGTATAATGACGGTTCGAATTCACTGTGTCAGAGAAGCTGACCCCACAATCGGAATAGAAGCCGATGAAATTGACGTTGTCGGTTATGTCCCATCATGCTGGTTTGCCATTGGCGATGGGGTGTTTAATTACGGTTACGAATATATGAATTACACCTGCACGATCGACGCTATAACCGATCAAATATGCTACGATTCCAGCACTCAATATTATGAAGATTGGAATGCTATTCCGGTAAATCAAAGATGGGGAGCTTTATGATTGACATTTTAATTCCATTAGGAAACGGTTCGCGGTTTAATAACAGAGAGTTGCGATTCGCATTGCGCTCAATTGAACGATTTGCGCCGAACGTCAGGAATATATACGTTGCTACGGTATACGCTCCCGATTGGCTTCAGGGCGTTGAGATCGTCCCGATTCCAGATTCTTACGACAGCAACAAAGATGCGAACCTGTTTGACAAGGCGTTAGGCGTTTGTCAACTAACCGACATTGCCGACCAGTTCTTAATCTGGTCTGACGACCAGACGGCGTTAAAGCCGGTTAACCTGGATAAACTCAATATCTATAATCCGCGCAATCGACAAACCTTTGCCAACAAAGGGAGTAAGGCGAACAAATGGGAACAACGAATGATTCACACCTTTGATTACCTTTCCAGTCAGGGCGTTGAACCGGATTACAACTGGGATTCCCATACCCCACATCTGTATAACAAGAGCGACGTCATTCGTATTCTGACCGGTTGCGATTACGTCTCTCTGCCCGGCTATTGTCTGGACACGCTCTTGTCTGGTATGTCTGGCAAGACGCCTGATGTAAAACAGGTAGACGTCAAATATACTGCCGGGACAATAGAGCAGGGGAGACGATGGGCGACAATATCAAACGCTCCCTACTCTTGGCTAGGGTATAATGACGCCGGGTTCTATTCTGGAGTCAAAGAGTATCTGGAATGCTATTTCCCCAATAAATCACAATACGAAAAAGAGGATAATGATATGGGCTGTGGATGTAAAAAGAAGAAGTTGCCAATGTTAAAGCAAACGAAATCAACCAGTGAACAAGACAACAGCGATTCTCTGTTAGACGATAAGCCGTCTCCCAACGACCCTGTTGTACAACGCCGGTTCTGGGATTCCGTCAGAGCCTACGCTGCCGCTGTAATCGAGTGGTACAACGCTGGTAAACCATCAAGAACGCCTGAAGAAATGGCGGAACGTTTCTCTATCTGCTCTCAGTGCGAACACTTCATTCAAATAGACGAAGAAAAGAAGCGCGGTCGTTGCGCCGTCTGCGGTTGCTACTTGGGCGTTAATCCCCATCGGTTCCTACAGGGTAACAAGATTGCCATGAAAACGCAGCAGTGTCCAGAAGGTAAATGGGACTGACCCCCGACAAGGTACTCCCAAAACCTGACAACGTTTTGACTGTGAGCAAACGACCCTGAAGAATTGACAAACTTTTATTTATAAATCAAAATCTTGTTGATATTCTGAAAAGTCAAGGAGTTTGTCTTCCAGTTCCGGCGTGAGCGATTCTTCTTTGCGCCGGTACTTATCTCGGAATTTCTTCACACAGATTTTAACGAAATTTCCCGACCATGTCGCAATTGAACACTTTGCGGGGTCGAACTTGTCGGCGTCGTTCATACTCTTTACGATTACATCTTGGCAAAAATCGTCAAGGTCTTGAACGTTTATTCCTTTACTGACGGCAATCTCGCGGATCAGGTCAAGGTGTGAGACAAGGTATTCCGTCCGATTGCCGCTGTTGACAACCTTTGTAATCTTCCGCGCTGGAATCCAGACGACTTCGGAGCCTCCGTGGTCAAATTCTATCTTTGAGCCGTAAATGAGAATCTTCGTCGGTTCGAGGCGACGAACGGCTTCAGCCATTCCAGCTTGCCAGAGTTTGCGCGGTTCAGCCTGGCGAACGCAGCCACGCGTTGAGACGCTGATTACGCTCCGACGGGGTAATCCGTCGAAGCAGAACGAATACGAACGTTCGTCCGACCAACTGACTGTTGGGATAACATTAATCCCATTATTCTGCCAAAACTGACCGAGAAGACGCGACCGATACACGTTCCACATTTGCATAACCAGAGGCATATCAGTATAAAGAGAAAAGTCTGGCGACAACGTGAAAGCGTATTGGCGCAGTAATTTGACGTAGCGTTTGGGGCTAATCCACACACGCTCGAACTGGTAATCGTCAAGGTAAAAGTGAACGCCGAACTGCGAGCGAATACCCTTAAATGATTGAGAATAATTAAACCCAATAAACTGCTCTGGAACCATAAAAACGCTATTGTGGATTTGCGGAATTTGGTAGTTTCCTCCCAACTGTTCTAAATCAACAATATTGAAGTTATTGGTTGTTCTCAATTTTCTCCAGTGAGATTGTCCTTGTCTGTTATATCAAGTATATCAAGATGTTTAATCAAATCTTCAGTCCCAAACTGTTTGATTAATTCCTTCATCATTCTCTCGTCATCCGCAATTTCTTCTTCTGTTGGCTCACGGTATAACTCATCAATTTCGGCATACTCTTTTGAAAAATCGCCTTCGATACCCTCATGTTCACGAACAGCAATTAGAGCTTTTTTTACATTAGTTTCATTTTGAACATAGGGGTATCTTATTTTAAGCGCTTTTAATACCATATCGTAATATTCGTGAAGTAGACTTGTCATTTCTCTAACTCCATTGTGTACTCAAAACCATATTTTTCAGCATTATTCTTAAACCAATTATGATGGCAGTCAAGAAAAAATTTTCTGAAAGATTTACTATTTGGTATAATTTTGTGAATTGTTTCTAAAATTCTAAATTGAGTTGAATTATTTGCTTTTTCATACGCCCTTGCCAATCGTTCACTGTTGTAACCAAGAAGACGTCTATCCTCTTTATGCCGCAATATATAAGTTGCTTTTGAGGAAACAACGCTCATTCGTTCAAAGTGTAAATGTGCATTGGTGCGAATATCTGTAAGTGAAAAAGTTCCTCCTGATGGGTGATTGTGTATTATAGCAAAGGTTGAACCAGACGGAACGTCTGGTACACGAACGCTTGATATGTCGCCATTATTACAACCAACAATTTTACCAAACTGATTAACAATAACAACGTATTCTCTATTAGCACGTCGAATTGTTTCTTCAGCTGCAAGGACTGCTAAAGCTTGCTCATCAGTCATTCCCTTTTTACGATTTTCTGGGAATTCAGGCAAGTCTATTTGTACCGGGGCTTGAGATCGACGATGAGGCGGGGTGTTATTATTGTCATTGGACAAACTATTTAGGTGGTAAACCGTTGTTTGCCGTTTGCTTCTTGCTCCTCTCCCACCCATTTACTATTCCTTATTATACTACGAATAATCTCGTTGTCAAGTTTTATTTTTGTTTCATCATTGCCATTGCCATTAATTCCACAGGAGAAAATGGCGTCCAGTTTCTGGCTCTGTAACCGTTGCGTTCGCGAACCTCTTCCAGCCGGAGGATTGCATCTGGCGACAAAACGAAACCGTCGTATTCAATTGCGTCTGGAGGACACGAAGTTTCTTTGTGATATTCTTTCCGCCTTTCTACAAGCTGTTCAACAACGGAAATATGGAAGAAGCGATGTCTGCCAATCAGCTTCGTTTTATCTGCTGGTATTTCGTTTCGTTTTACTAACGCACAAATATATCCTTTGGAATACTCAGTTTCAATGGCAAGTTCACTACATGTTAGCCAATTTTTGTCAAAATGTTCATCGCGATATTTCTCACCTGTCAGCATCGATGGGAACTCCTTTCAACTGTGCCGGAACGTTCCACCGTTCCACTGTTCTGTATATAAATATAAAAAAATAAAAGAAAAAATAGTAATATATATATGACTAGGGAATATAGATAAATATATTTAAATAATAAATTCAATAAATATATTTATAGGGAACGTTCTAAAAGTGGAACGTTCACCTCAAACGCCTTGTTTTTAAGGCTTTCGGAGCGTTCCACTTGCCTTCTGAACGTTCCACTAGTGGAACGTTCAGGCTTAAAAAATTTTGAGAACGTTCCAGAATGTTCCAAGAACGTTCCACTAACCGAAGTTAAAATAAACCTATTTTGTATGAGCATAAATGTATCCGTCTGACGTTTTATTGTTGCCATTTTGGACTAATTTTCTTTTAATTATTCCGTCTTTAATAAGTTTTTCCAGAATAGGAAAAAGTTTCTCCTGACCAGTTTTGCCCCGGAATCGTCTTATCTTTTGTCCTATATCTCGCATTGTAACGCCGTCTTGCCCGGCGTCTTGAATTGTAGCCAATAGTTTGTCGGTTGTTTCATCGTGCGTTGCAGAGCTGATTAACAACAGCTGGCGATAGCAGGACATAGTCTCCTGTCGGATCCATTGAGTTATTTCCAGCGCTTTATTCCACGTGCTAATTGCGATTTTGGAAGGAATAAGCATAGATTGGTCTACTGGAGTTGAATAGGTTATTCCATCGACAGTTTCAACGTCTCGCATCGTCGTATTCTGATCAGCGTCAACGGCTTCTTCCGCTGACTGAAGGCAATGCAGGATAATGGCAATTCTTGGAAGCAAGTCTTGAGATTTGGAGATAAAAGAAACCTCCATGTCGGTACTTGCGTTCTGCTTGGCATAAAAGATTGCCTGTTTCCATGCTCGCCAGGCTTTATTTGTTTCATCATCGAACGTAATTACCTGACATCGGCGCTTTTCGTCTATTTGTGGTTTGAAGTCAATGAGCTTTTCAATAACTGCTTTCATCTTGTCAACGGTGTTCTCGTCAACGTCAGCTTCTAAATATTTTGTTTGTTCTGGCGCCCAAACCATTATGAACCGAGACAGGGTTCCGTCTTTGTCTCTTCCTTCGGCGGAAATAAAATCGCGGAATTTTTCCGGGGTCGTTCCGCCTGAAATAGCCCAATATGCGTCCCGGATATAGAATTCTTGCGTCATCGAACGGACTGTCATTACCGTTTCTCCGTTGTATCCGGAGAGCCACTTTTGAGCTTCGCCCGGCGTTTTCGTGCGATTGGTCATCGCGAAGAACGAGATCAGCTCGTCCACTTTGAGCAGGATTCTCCCGTTTGAACCTTTAACCGCTTTGATTAATCCTTCGTAGGTTGTGTCCGTAACAATAACGCGATTACAGTCAGGCGGAGTTGGAGCCTGAACAGCTTCGCCTTTCTTTTTAGCTTTCTCAAACGCTTTGTACTCCTCAACGTATTCGGTTTGTTCTTTTCGGTATTGGTTGTGGAACTGCTCTATTTTATCGTTTGCCAGCGCGGCAATTCCGTTAATGGCTGGCGATTTGCCCGCTCCAGATATGCCGATATAGACCGCCCATAGGATAGGTGCAGTAAACCGGTCGTTACCCAGTCGAAGTTTGACAGCTGCGCCGATGTGCGCTCCCGCTTGCGTCAAGAGCGCGACAGCAAGACCGGCGGGATCCTGGTTTAATGACAGGGCTTTTTCTTCAATGTATTGCTTTGTATGCGCCGGCAAACATTCCAACGGAAACGGTTCAAAGTTTTCTGGATCGCGCCGATTTTGCATCGCTGGTCTTTTTTTCGACGGCTGCATACTTGAACCAAATGATTCTCCGTTGATTTTCAAATGGGAAAAGTCAATATTGATGTCAGCATGAATTTGAGTTTTATCGCCAAAACCTAACTTTGCCAATTCTTCAGACGCTTTGGATACGTCTCCTCCGCATTCCAGCGCAGCGAAAAGACCGAAGGCGTCGTAGCTGCGGTCTGATTCCAGCGGTTCGGCGTTGGACGAAAAAACGTAAAAGTAATCTTTGCCGTCGATATTTTTCAACGTCGCGGACGTCCCCGTTTTTTTGCCAGGTCGCGTCCATCGTTCTTCGTCGTCGGAACGGTATGCCATCGTCCAGCCGTGTTTGACCAGCAACGCTCTTATGTCGCCAGTCTGGTTGAATACGTCGCCCGGTCTTCCCGAGACGTCCAGCGCGTCGTCTTTACGTCGGATCGAGGACGCGTCAATTGGCTGAGAGATTGGCAAGCCAAAAGAACCGACGGCGCCGGTATGCTTTGGTTTTTCTGAATTAAACGTTCTGGCGAGCTGCAATAGAATATTTCGTTCAACGGCAGAGATGGTCGGAATGTTCTGAAAGTCTCCCTGCAAGAGCTGATACCCCTCTGTCGGAGCGCAAAGAAACAATCCTCCTTCTCCTCGCGTTTCGATCAGCGTCTTGCCGTCTGCCGTCTTCGCCAATTTTTGATTTCCAGCAACCGGCAGTTCGCAGCGGTAAATCACATGGAACCCGCCGCTGGGGGACTGTTCGACGACAAGGCGAGAACACAGTTGAGCAACCATCGGATCCTGTTTTACCTTGTCAGTCCACGGAGCGAAAGCGATGCCCTTCTCGTCAAAATCAATTATTTCCAGATTGCCGGATGCTTCTCCGCAAACAATGCAAACGCCAGAACAGTTATTGTTAAACCAAACAGACAGGTCTTTATCTGTAGGGAGTTGTTTCTTATAGACGTCCCATGAACTTAAATTGGGGCGTTTTTGTGATTTAATGGCAGGGAGAACAGACAATCCATTGTTCAAATAGCTTTTCGCGGTTGTATAATCAATAATAGCCATAATTATCTTCCGTTATATCTTGCGGGTTATTGATCGCGTCGTTTATCCGTTGTTGCAATACATTGTAAGCCGGAGGCTCTTTAAGTTTGTGCTTGATTACGCTGCCGTATTTATCGTTGTTTCCTTTTCTGCGAACCGTAATTTCTTCAGCTTCCGCAAAACAACCGTACTCGACGTAATCCATAAAGTCTTCGCAGGTGTGCGGCGTTTTTATTGCTGTGGATTTCAGTTCCGAACATACGTGAGCATCCCACCATTTAACGAACTTCTCGTAGGCGTATCCGCTATGTTCGACGCAGAGAAATTCTTTTTTGAAGATATGCAGCGCGATGCGATAGCCGACTTCTATTGTTCTCGATATAGTTCCATCTTCTTTTTCTTTTTCGTGAATCTGATAATACGTGTCAAACACTTTATAATCCGTTTCTGTAACTTCGCCGGAGAGAATAGCGTCGTCTGAAGCTGAGCAGTTAATCTTCGTTTCGATTTCTTTAACAGGAAACTCAAACCCGCACTCCGGACAGGTTCGGAATGAAGCGTGTACAATCGCGTTGCATTCGGGGCATTCTTTAACCGGAGCGCGTCCGTTTTTCTCAGGTTTAGCGTCCGGCGGCGTTATAATGTCAACCGGTCCGTGTCTCATAATATTCCCGACGTAATCCAGGACCAAACAGTCTTTTTTCCCTTCGCACGTTCTGAACCCGCGCCCCACTTGCTGATAGTACAGTCCAGGGCTGGCGGTCGGACGCAGCATAACGATGCAATCGACGTTTGGCGCGTCAAATCCTGTGGTTAGAACATTGATGTTCACCAGTACTCTAATTGGGTCTGGCTTATCGCCAAACAGAGAACAGCTTTCAGCAGCGCCCTTAAACCGTTTGATAATTTCATCGCGTTCCGAAGCTGGCGTCTTGCCTGTGATCAGCGCGATGGAATCGTCGCACGACGCTTTGAACCGTTTAATGAATCGTTCCGAAACGGCAACAGACGGGCAGAAAACGAGAATTGATTTCCTGTCGGAGGCTCTCTGCTTAATATCCTCAACGACTGTAGAGAGCAGATAGTCGTTATCCATTAAAACGTCAATTTCAGACAAATCGAAATCTCCGCGGACAATATGCAAGCTGGAAGTATCGACTTTTTTAGACCCGCCGCGGCTGGTAATGTGCGACAGATACCCGCCATCAATCAACTCTTTAACGGAGATCTCGTAGGAAATATCGTTAAGCAGGTTGTCTTTCCCGCATATTGCTCCAGATTTGAGCCGGTATGGCGTTGCGGTCAGTCCGACCAGTCTTGTTCGCGGGTTGAGTTCTTTGGCTGCGCTTAGGTAGGTCTGATACATGCCGTCGCCGTCCGGCGGAATCAAGTGAGCCTCGTCAACCAGGATTAACCCAAATTCCCCTAACTCGTCGGCTCGTTTATAGATAGATTGGATTCCCGCGCACAAAATAGGCGTGTCGGTATCGCGGGATTTTAACCCGGCTGAATAGACGCCAATTTGAAGGTCAGGCGCAAGACGTGAGAGCGTCTGCGCCGTTTGGTCAATCAGTTCTTTAACATGTGATAATATCAAACAACGGCGTCCCCATCTCTGCCATGCGTCCATTGCCATTGTCGCCATAATAGCGGTCTTTCCACCGCCTGTTGGAATGACGATACAAGGGTTTCCAGTATTATACCGCAAGTAGTTGTAGGTTGCATCAATAGCCGCTCTCTGATAATACCGTAATTCCATTGTATTCACTCATCTTTTTCCTTGTCCTTGTCTTTATCCTTTTCCTTGTCTTTTTCCTTGTCGGGATAGTGCGCCAAAATCTGCTGAATACGCTCTTTCAGCAAATCTTCTTCGTCCAAATTAAAATCGTGCGCCGGGTCGTACGTGCTGATCACGTCTCTGGCGTCCGTCAAAAACGGGTTGTATTCAATTGTTCCTCGTGGTCGTTGCATTTTTGTCAACCTCCCATTAGAGCGATATTTCTTTTTAGGTTTTGGGCGTCTTTCGACGCCCGGTTTGAAGTTGGTTATAGAATGTCAATTAGAACGGACAGTCGTCGTTGTCTGGCGGATTCCCGTTAAGAATCGGTGGCTGCGGCTGCTCTTGAGCCGGTTTGACGATGCTCCATGCGCGGACAATGTTATTGTATTTGCGCGGTTGTCCGTCTGCTCCAGCGGATTCGGTATTGCTAACCTCGATTCCGATGACGATGTTATGCAGCTGCGCGGTGTCTTGTATCAAAGGACATTGGCAAGCGTTGCAGATGCGGGCGAACGAGCCTTGCGAGGCTTGGAGCCGTTTCGGATTGTTCGCGCTGAAAATCGCGTAATTTTGCGTAAAAACAGAGTTGGCGAACTCTCCATTCATAATCTTGTATCTGAGCGTAACGCCGGCGTCTCCGTTGTTCCCTGTCCAGTTTTCAGAACCAATTACCATCGCGGTATATTTACCCGGTTCGATGAGCGTGTAATCGCTCGTATGTTCTTCAGCGTTGAATGCGCCTTTTAATGTAACCATTTTCAGTTCTCCTTTGAAACAGATTTACGATAATAATTCAATATTGTTGACCAGTTAATATCAGCCCCTTCGAGTGTGTCAGGCAGTCCCCAGCGGTTTTTACATTCGGCTTTCATTGTTGTAACCGTCCGAAGGATTCTCTCTCCGCCAACGGACGCACCTTTTTCCGAACCGTTCTTTCGCGTCAGAAAGAGAACGGCGTCCGCCCACTCGACGAGCATTGCGGCAATGCCTCCAGGGCTTTTGTTCGTGCCATGGTTCAGCTTGAGCGAATACTGGTCAAACTCTCCGGATTCCGGAGTTGAAATCTTTTGGATGCTGGAATGGGCGATAAAAACAACCATAATTCGGTTGTCCCTAAAATATTCCAGTTTCTGAAGAATTGACCGGAACCGGTTCTTGAGCACGCCCCATGCTGCGCCGTATCCGCCGCACGCGGTTTGCATGCACAAGCCTTTCGATTCCCTTAAAATATCTTCGCATAAGAGATTTTCGAGCCAATCTGCCGTATCAATAATTACGGTCTTAAAATTGTGTTCCTCGTTAATCAGGGAGCTGATGTTGTCTTCAAACTCTCTCGCCGTTTTGGCGACAGGGAATTGAGGAATGTGCTTTAACGCGCTCAGTCCGTCCTCAGTTGGAACGAATACAGGATTCGGCGCGGTACTGGCGAACGTGCTCTTGCCAATGCCAGGAATGCCGTATAAGACAATTCGCGGAGCTTGAACCGCAGCGCCTTGTTTTAATTTATCTTGCAGATTCATCGTTATTCTCCTCGTTTGGCAAAGTCTTGTAAATCATATCGGTATACTTATTGAGAGCGTCTGTGAGCTTGTCCTGCAATGCCTGACCGATACCCGGCTGTTTATCGCGGTAATCAGCGCAAAGCCAGTCCTGCAGCCGTCCCAGCGTGCCAAACGCTTCTTGCGCCTTGTCTGCCTGTTTGTCGGTCAGTCCGTAGTTGGTCAGAGTCGTAACCGGCTCGTCGCGCCAAGCCAACGGATCGCTCTGAATGACGTCGTCCTCGCAATCCTCGAACGTCATTTGAATGCCGTTTCCATTGGTCAAGATAAAGCTGTTTTGACGATTGACGAGAGCTTCGTATTCCTTTTTCAAACCCTTGAGAGTTTCGTTTGTCTCAACGATTGTACGCGCCAGTTTCTCAATCTCTTGAGCTTGCGAGACGACTTCTTTCCAACATTCAACAACCTTGCGTTCGTGAACGGGATCAGTTAAATCCAGTTCGCCAGACGTCGGTTCATCAGCCGGAACGCCAACGTCAATCGACTTGACCGCAGCAGCGACAGGATCGGACGATTCGGCAGCGGTCGGGTCGAGTGTGAACTTGTAAACCGTTTCAAGGTCATCTGATTCGGTCGCTTCAATCATCTTCAACCCATTATCACGTGCCAATTCTTCAGCGCATTCTTTGTCGCAAAAACTATAAAGATGGACGATTTCTTCGCCGTTATCTTCGCCTATCGCGTCAACGCGGTATCCTTTGTCAAAATTGATTTCTTTCCCGCAGTTATCGCAGTTGTAGTGTCCATTGACAAGTTCATTTTCTGTCGGGAACCCATCAGGGTCGATTTTCTCTTTAATCATTTCGTTCTCCTGTTAACAGATTGTTATTGTAATTTCCACGCCGACCTTATGCGGATAATCGGCGTACTCTTTTTTGACGTTGCCGTCAAAGACCTGGTTGTCGTCCACATACAGGACGCCAGTCAGCGCGTCTTGGACGGCGCGAAGCAGTTTGTCGCGGTCAGGTTTAACCGTATGATTGCGCCGCCATTTTGACGACGCCTTTCCGGTCTTGGTAAAATGACATTTTGGACGCGGAAGATAAAAGGTTACGTCCAAACGGATTGCGTATGGCTGGTCAAACGGTTTCTCAATAAGCGGTCTAATATGGTTGGCTATTTTGTTTTGCCAGTCTAACAGGGCTTTTCCGGCTTTGTCAGTAATTCGAATTGTTTGCCGCCCAGTTCGCCGCGATCGGAACGCGAACGCTTTGTGATTGCCTTTCGGAATCGGCAAACCTTCTATAAAAATTGCCAATTATAATTCCTCGCTTTCCGCCAAACGTTTGTCGCGTAGTGGGTTGCGTACATTATTTGTTTCCCAACGCAATGTTAACCATCTGAAAGAGTTTGTTTAACGCTTTCGCGAGAGATTCACGAGTGCGTTTGCTGCGATAGGACAGGATGACGCTATGCTTGCGCCAATAATCGATGTCGAAATAGTCGTGGATCGTTATGTCGCCATTGTCTTTGACGTCGTAGAATCGGGAAATCAGGATTGAAACTTCGTCTCCCGGTTCAATGCTGGCGTTGTCCGTATCGGTTAAATAGATGCGTCCGTGAGCCATCAGTTGTCCTTCTGTGTTCAGTTCCGCTACAAGCGTCGTATTATAAGCGCAAATCTTTGTCGCCAAGCTGTTCATGATTCGGTTATACTCTTCTTTTGGCGACTCCGGTTCAAACGCGCTGTCAAGCATATCCTCAGGTTCCGGCGACGTTTCTAAAATGCCGTCGCAATCGTTTAGATCAGTCATTTTATAATCCTTTCTTTGTTAATTCCATCAAAGTCCTACAACCTCTTCTAAATAAGCCATTGCGTTTTCGTGTAACCGTTTGACGCGTTTCTGACGCTGATCGTTGTCTTCGATGGGCGGCGCTTTGTCGGCGTTTAACGCTTCGGCGTCAATGCGGTATTTTGCTCCACGTTTGCCGAACTTGCCAGCAACAACGTGTACATACTGACGAGGTATTCTGCCGCTTTGGATATGCTTGTGCACAGTGTCGCGGCTTAACCGTTTAATCTTTGCGTATTCTTCAACCAATAGTAGTTTCATTGGCTCTACTCCAAATTCCTCCGCAGCGCGGTCAAACGCAGCTGAGGCTTACGAAAACTCGAAAATATGAAAGCGTCGTTTCAATCCACGTTCGCCGCAGCGGCGAACGACAGGAAGAAGTAGGGATTGCACCTACGAGCGAATTTAACGCAGCCGAGATTTCAGGTCTCGCACCATTACATTTCTCAGTCATTCTTCCGGGTGGTGGCTGCCCAATACTCTCACGTACCTGCGCTGATACGTGATTTCGCTAACCCCCGCCACCGAGGGGGAGATTGTTGCTTATTTACCGCCGGAACGTCTCCTTTGGCTTTAGGCTCTACCAGACAATCGCTGGTTTGCACGTGCGGTTTCCACCTATAAATAGGCAGAACAGGGGGTCGTGGAATCGAACCACGTCGCGTAACGCCTGCGGGACTAGTACTCTGCTCACGCTACACAGCGAGGCTTGCCAGCTCGCCTGAAGTCCATCTTCTTACACCCCTATACTGGCGCGTGGTGGAGTCGAACCACTTCATTCCTCCGGCTTCGTATGGGTACCCCGAAAATCCGGTATTCTCCCGTTATTACTATCGCGCCTTGTCTCCCGCCTGACAATCGGCTGAACTGAATCAGCCTCATGCCTCAAACCGGACGGGCGCTGGTTTTTGAGCTTGTACGGATTAATCTTTTACGATGTGGTATCCCAGCGCGTAAACCGCCTTCAGCGTTTCCATCGCCGTGTCGCGGTCGTACTTCTTTTCGCTTTCCGGAAGGTCAGCGTACGCGACCAAACACGGATGCTGTTTAGTTTCGTCGTTGCGCGTGTCTCCGTACGTCCATCCATCGCCGAAGCGGTTTTTCGCCCAGTGGTCGTGAGCGTTTTCCGCCAGTTTTTCGGTCAGTTCGTCGATTTCCGGCGGGAGAACCACCGACGACGTGTCAACCGGTTGGGGGGTGTAATCTGGTTCCATGTCAAATTCCTTTCTTGTCATGTTGTTTCTGTTGTTTCTATTCACGTTTATCACGTGCGACAACGGAAGCGGAAGGATTCGAACCTTCGAGATGTTTTCACATCTACCGGTATTCAAAACCGGTGCCTTCGACCGTCTCGACCACGCTTCCAGATTTGCCGGGTAATGCCGCCCGGCGTCGGGTTCGCCAAACACCTCAGTGTAAATGTGTTTCAAAAAGCCATCGTTACCTGCCAACTCCTAGTTGCTATAATTACTTCAGCGTCAAAATAAAATCGCCGTCCTCGTCCAATTTCGCAGTAAGCATTACGTGATGTTCCGGAGTAGCAATCAGGCTTTTCCTGAATGGTTCTGGAAGCCAAGAGTAAATAACTTCGGTTGAAATTGCTTTCCCTTTTTTGGAATTGCCGGTTACGGTGAAGCGAATTCCCTTATCCATCTTTTTAAAGGTCAGATAGCCTTGATCTGCTTGTCTTGGCTTTGGTTTCATGAGCTGGTAACGGTGAGCGGGATTGAATAACGCAGCTCCAACCGAGAGATAAACAACGACAACATCCGAACGGTTTTTTCTCAGATGGATGTTAGCGCGGATTTCGTAATCGCCGATAGGCGTCCGCCCGGGAAATTGACGATCTTTGCAAACAGGTTCTAGCAGTTCAATTTTCATCTATTGGCTCCTTCAGGCAAATAAAAAACGGGATTCCGATTTAGTGTTCTTTGCAAGCCGACACGCGGAATCCCGTCTGGGAATTATTTCGTCTTCGTGTCGTGCTTGCGGGATTCATTATACTCGCGTCATACCACATTCCATCCACAAAATGTGGATGTTTTTGTGGATGAAAAAATTTTTTTAGAAAATTATTTGGGACGATCAATTCGATAGATTACACCGTCTCGTTCTATCCAAATATTTGTTGCTTTTCGTAAGCGTTCAGCTATTCGATAGATTGTTTTGCTATTTACTGTAGAATCGCCCCAGACGTTATAGGCGAGAGTGGTTTCGGAGACTTCGTCGGTGTATTCAAATTCACGCAAGAATCGTTCTGCCAGCCCTTTGATTTCCAGTCGTTTCCCGTCAAGATAGATGCCGTCGTCGAAGAATTCAAGCCGTTGCGTGCGCGTCGCGGAGCATTGCGCCTTTATATAATCGGCAAATGCTTCAGCCTGTTTAACGTCGTCAAAACAGAGCGAAAACTTGCCGTCAATCGCTTGAAAAAGTTTAATCGGCAGAGGAATTTCAATTGGGGAACTCATGGTGCGTCCTCTATGACGATAATAAACAACGTTGCTTATTACCATCATAGACAACAATTACCTTTTATTTTTGTTCTGGAATGTAATAAATGTGCGCGTGTCTGTAGTTTTTCGCTATGATAAATTTCACTCTGATTTTACCAGTTTGCAGAAGTTCTTCAATCGCCGCAAGACGTTGAGGGTACGGCGTATGCTTGAATTTGTGAGAAATCTCAAACCGCAGGCATTGTTTGTTCGGCTGCGCCTCGATAAATTCAAGGATTCGCTCTTTGATCGGCGCCTTGACGTTGACCGCAAACGCTTGTTCGTTCGCGTTCAACTGACGCCGAACTGCCCGACGAACGTACTCCGCGACAATCTGTTCAACCTCTGCCGGAGTCAGTTTGAGGGTTTCAATAATGCTCATTAGTCGTCTCCTTCGGGATCTTCGGCGCCCTTGTATTCTTCGGTCGTCCGGCGGATGAAATCATAGATCACACCGGCTGCGAACGCTTCAGGGATAATTGAGTTGATAATTTCTTCTTTGGTCATTTTGCTAATCGCTTTCTTGACGTCGTCGCCATCGCAGCCATAATACTGGTCGTCGTCGGCAAACATCCGCAGCAGATTGATGTATTTCAACCGCCAGTTGCTGGACGGTTTAATCAGCGCGCCATAACAGGCGGCTTTGACGTGTTCCGGGCATTCGTCATAGTGTTCGTCAACCCAGTCTTTAAGCGTTTCGACGAGCCAGCGCACGCCGCAGCGTTCAGCTGGCGACGCGCAGATTCTGAACCGGGGCGTTTCGTACTCGTCCAGAGGACAGTACGTTGGGGTATTGGCATTGTCGCCGGGGTTTCCGTACATGTCAATATTATCCAGGTCTTTCGTGCAGACGTAGCACGGACCGGAAGAACAATTGTTGCATTTAAAAGTGGTTGTTCTCATAGCAGTTTCAGTGGTTAAAAGTTTCGGAGTGCGGCGCCTTGGCGCCGCTTTAATTCCCGGCGGCTTGACGCCGGGAGAAATCTCACGTAAAGGATGGAAGCTGAATGTTCAGTCTTCCAAGTGGATTTCCGGGAAGTAATAAACGGTATGGTATGACGTTTTAGCCGGAAAGACTCCATCCGGGTCGTCGTCGGTCAATTCCATAATTTTCATCAGTTTGGCGAGTTCGACCTGGATTGTTTCGACGCGGAGCCTTTCCGCTTCGGCGTAGTCGATAGCGTTGCTGAAAAGCATTTTAACCAGGGCGCGGAAGTCAAGATCGGTGCAAAATGCAAGACAGGTATAGGATTCTTTCCGCCCCCATCGGGTGTACTGGTCGGAATACGGAATATGATTCCAATGGAAAAACATTTTGAGGGTTTCGATGGTGTCAGGGTGCAGTCCAAACATGGTTATTGAGTTGGTTAGAGTGTGGGAAATTGGTCCCGCTGCTGCGGTGCAGCAGCAGGACGGGAGAGGAATGTGTTTAATCGTTGTCGCGCAAGCCACGGATGAACGAGATGTCAAGGTCGGCGACCATCTGATCATATTCCGCTTGAAGGCGCGTCGCTTCGCGCATGGCTGCCTGTGCTGCATTGTAGGCTGCTTCAAACTGTTTGGCGATTGGCATCAGCTGTTTAAAAATGGAAACGCCGTAGAGCATGTACAGTCGAGCGGCTTTATCCTTGTCGTCGAACATCGGATGGTTCAGATAGACGTAGTCGATGATGTTCCACTGGTCGGTTGTCAGTTCTTCGGCGCGTCCGCCAAGTCGTTGTTCAAATTCTTCTCGTAACATGATGGTATTGTCCTTTGTGAGTTAGAGTGTTTAATAATTCCTAATTCCGCATTCCGCATTCCGAATTAAATAACGTCGTCGCCGAAGTCGTCGCCGTTGTCGTCTGCGAACAGGTCGCCGCGTTCGACGGATACCATTGACAAGCCGGAGAGCAGAGCCATCGCATAGATGTAATCTGCGTCTTGGGTGTTCATCGCTTCGATAACGTCGGTCAGGTCATAATCCTGACGACAGCGGGCGAACAGGTACGTGGATTCTTGATTGTTGTTTTCAGATTTCATGGGTCGATTTCCTTTCGGTTAAGGGTTAGAGCCGACCCTCTTGACAATACCAGTAGATTTGGTAGTATAAGAGCGGTCTGACTGATGTTGGGCTTGGGCAGGTTAAACTTTTCCAGGGTTGCAACCTGTCCGTTTTTATTTCTTGTTTTCGTCGATTACTTCTTGTGCGTGTGCTAACGCAGCTTCTCGCACGTAAGTACTAAATCTTTTTCCCGGAGCTTCAATTTCGCAGGCAGTTTCAATTGTTCTTTCCTCTTTTGGTGAGAACCAAACTTTTTTTTCTGCTCGCTTATCCTCTGGAGCTTTGGGCGGTTGTCCTTTGCCAACCATGTTGACCTCCTTTCGTTAAGTGTTATATGCTCATTATATCAAGCCCGGTTTAATTGTCAATAAGTCAAGCCCGGTTTAATGAAAAAATTTTAAAAAAAAGTCGAAAAAATCGAAAATTTTTCGGAATTGTAAAAATAGATAAAGCCATAGAGCGGACGCTCCGGCGGTTGTCGGAGGTTGCTTATTTTAAGAAAAAAGTAACTCAAGAATTGCTTGGCAAGTAACCCAACATTTATCAAACAAGCTCCGAAACGCTTGTTTTTCAGGGCTTTAAACCTGTTTACTGCTTACTTAACATTTATCAATTGGGATTTTAAGATTTATCATCTATCCGGGTTTTAGACAGGTTTTACCCGGGGCTTATCCGAGTTTTATCCTCCGAACAACGTCCGTTCTCTGGGCAAGCAAAGTCAAAAATTTTCCCCAAACCGGCAAGCCAGAGAGAAACTTGACAAGCGGAAAAGAAGCTGGTATAATAATAAAGAATTCATTTTGCCAGGGGAATTGCAGACCCCGTCCGGTTTGTCAGAGCGTTTACCTACGGCGTCCTGACAAATCGGGGCTTTTTATAGTAGTAGGAGCTTCTATGAACAACGAAAAAGAGAGTTTGAAAGCGTCAGGCTTGACGTATCAAGACCAGAATCCAGATGTAATTAAAACGATTTTAGAGAGCCAAAGAAAATCAGAAGAAAAGGTCAAACAGTCGCCTGAAAAGTCAAAACCTAAAAAGAAAAAATAGCTTTATGTTTAACTTTACGATTGAATCTCTAACGTTTGAACAGTTTGCAAGCGTTTTTCTGCTTATTATTCTGCCTGGCATCGTATTCATGTATCATTTGCGGTTATGGATTGCAATGGATAAAGTCCGGGCGTCAAGTTTGATTTTCGCGGTCTTTTTAGGAACGATTAATTTTGTATTGACGACGCTGGCAATGAGTTTTTTGGCGATAAACGCCAATTACTCGCTGGCTTGCTTAATGCTTTTTCCGGTAATTGCTCCGCCGCTTTGGAAGCGGTTCTCAAACAGCTCTTTTTATCGGAATCATTTTGTTTCCTTCTACGACAACGGCTTTGATTTTGCCGTCAATACAGGGCAAGTGTCGCAATGCGTTGTCGTTCATCTCAAATCGGGAAAGACGGTTGCTGGGCTGTTTGTCAATGGTAAATCATTTCTTGCCGCTTCGCCTAATAGCGGCGATCTGTTCTTGTCGGTTATTCTGAAGGTAAATGATGAGGGCGTTTTGGTTCAAGAGAACAATCGCCCTGTTCCGGTAGATTTTTCTTGCGGCTTGTACATCCCGGCTGATTCCTACGATTATTTGGAATTTTTTGAATTTTAGGAAAACTTTTCTTATTAGACAAGCCAGAGAAGGCTCCCCGCCCAGGGTTGCTTTTAATAAATGGTGTTTTCAAAAGTTAAGTAATAGTGTATAATAGAAAAAGAAAGGGAATAACTATGAAAAAATTAAAATTGTTTATAAAGCACAATCCGTATATTACAATAGCACATTTACTCGTGGCTTTGTCAGGAGCTGCGTTTATTATCGCTGCCCAATATTCAGACGTTGCCATGTTTCCAGTCTTTATGAGCATCGGAACGTCTTTGGTCGCATCGTTTATTGTTTCCATTATTACATACTGGTTTTTGACGTTTGAGAATAAGCTCCGGGACATGGTTATTAAATGGGGGCTTTCAGATTTATATGAAACGCGCTCGATGATGAATGCTCCCGCTGACGAACTAATGAAAACGTCTAAAAAACTCGATATTATTGCATTTGGTTTATCCAGTTTAAGAAATTCAAATTATATCGGCATTCTTGAAGAGCGTATTAGAAAAGGTTCTATTCGCGTTCGTATTTTAACCCTTGCCCCAGATTCAGAACAGTGCCAGAAAGTAGATGATTTTGAAGGTGAAACGCAAAATCACACCAGTGAAACCATTAAAAAGCTGTTGGAATGGGCGAGCCAATTTAATAAAAAGAATCTGGAAATCAGGACATACGACAGCATTCCATTGGAATTTTACTATTGTTTTGATTCCGACTTGTTTATTGGTCCGCATCAAGCGAAAGTCAGTCAACAGACGTTTACGATGCGTTTTTCAACCGTAGGCGTTGGCGCCGATATTTATCTCCGTTACTTTGAAAAGCTCTGGGAAAGCGCTAAAAAGGATTCTTTAATTTGTTAAACCTGTAAATGACCTAGCCTGCTTTTGAGCAGGCAGGTACATAGATTCCTGATGAGCTACTTTTTTATTCCATATCTTCTGTCCAATACGCTTGCCGTTCCCTGGCTAAATCTTCTTTGACGCGTTCGATTTTGTGTTCGTAGATTAACGTCGTTGTTGTGTTTGTATGCCCAGCGAGCATAGAGGCTGCTTCGCGCCCATGTTCGTAGCTGGTAACGGTAACGGCGGTGTGTCGGAGTTGGTAAGGCGTCCAGTGGGGGATATTAACGCCATTTTTACGCGCTTTTTTAATGGCGTATTCTATCGCGCGACGATAGCTATTGACGTCATAGCAAGGTTTATAACGGTTCAGTTTTGTGTCTTTTACACGTTCTGCTCTTGCTTGCTGACATGGTTGCACTTTCGTTTGCCGGGTATTGGCTTTTTCTGCCCACTGTTCTTGTACCGCTTCAATAGGGGTAAAAACAAACTCGTCCGCCCCTTTATTTTTGATTCGCCGAGCGATAATTTCGCGGTCTGACTGGCAGAATTTAATAATCATCGGAACCTTTGTTTTTGTCATTTTTGTAACCGTCCAAAATTCCCCGCTTTTATCAATGTCGCCAACGCGCAGATTGCAAACCTCATTAGGACGCAACGCATTTTGACGCTGGATGATTACCATGTCTCTAACCGTAGGCGTTAGCCATGGCAACGTCTTTTTGATAATATCGTCCGATACGTCCAGTCGCGGCTGTTTAACGTCAAGGTCGGATTGCAATGTTTCTACGTGTTTGAACCGGTCGGAAACCGCCGGAGGAACAAGGTCGTGCCCAACTCCCCAGCTGAAAATGATTTTGACGTAGCGGGTAAGCGTTTTGACGTAGTTTTCCGTCCACGGTTTTTTAGTGTAGATATACTTTGGTTTTCCGGCAACTCCCTTTTTAATATTCCTTTCATTGTTTGCGTAAACTCCGCAGATTTTCTTTTCAGTGGTAGGCGCGATATTGACTAAATGTTGTCTAAAAGCGCGAAAGCAAGAGGCGTTAAACTTTGTTACAGGCGTATCGCCATAGAGACGAATCAATTGACGTATCGCAGTTTTGTAGTGGTTCAAATCCTTTGTAGCGAATTTTAGTCGTTCGTTATCAGCTCGTTGTTGAGCGTCTTTACAGAACGCGGAACAAAGCATGGCAACGGTAACGTCTGAATAATTGTCAATGTCTGCAAATTCGCTTTGAGATTCAGCAATGATTCTGGCGTAAGCGCCTTGAGCTTCTTGAGTTCCCCAATGTCCGAGAGTTTTTTGGGTTCTTTTTCCGTTTTTGAACACGTAGCAGATAGCTACAGCTTTACGTTTTTTGTCTTTCCACGTGCGTTTTTGCATTGGACCGACAAGAGGTTTTTTACTCATTTTGAGCCTCCTTTTTTAAATTGATGGCGCGCCATCAATTTTGACCAAAAAAAGGACGCTTTCAAGATTTTCGAGTTTTCGTAAGTCCTTATAAAAAAGGAGTTTGCAAACTATCCCCAACAGGAGTCGAACCTGTAACCTACGGATTAGAAGTCGAAAAAAAATGACAAAATTGAAAGCGTCAAAATATGAACGATATGCTTATATACTAGCA
>Ga0247609_10000715_pt1 | contig 43584 bp, 24 predicted proteins | sample 172DNAGHGlowgp2_FD_193487 | JGI IMG/M metagenome (GOLD analysis project Ga0247609, IMG submission 193487) | Sheep rumen microbial communities from Palmerston North, Manawatu-Wanganui, New Zealand - 1728 DNA GHGlow gp2 | ecosystem: Host-associated > Mammals > Digestive system > Stomach > Rumen ... | reverse complement strand
CTTCCAGTCTATCGCGACGACCAAGGAGGAATAGGCACCCCCACCAGCGACAACGAACGCACCAAAATCGATGCCTCCACATCACATCTGCTCGCGCTCGTCAATGGTTATGACGGCAATGCCGACACAGTGATGAAGACCGCACAGATGATTCAGCAACTGTTGCGCGACTGCGCAGACAGTGACGGAGGACTTATCGCCACCTACAAATAATCCCCATTAACTCAGCCAATCCAACACCTTTTCATTCATTCGACCATCAGACCACTTAATACCATCATCCTATGCAAGACTTCGTTCATCTCCACGTACACACGCAATATTCCATCCTCGACGGACAAGCAAGTATTCCCCGGCTCATCGACAAGGCAATCAACGACGGCATGAAGGGAATGGCCGTGACCGACCACGGTAATATGTTCGGCATCAAGGAATTTTTCAATACTGTCAACAAGGTCAATGGTGACAATGCCAAAAAGGTGAAGACTGCCAAGAAACTCATAGAGGATATCGACAATGGCACTTTAGACCGTCTTGACCGCAACGGAAAGGACAAGTACGACAACAAACCCGAGGCGGTGTTGCGTGAAGAGGCACTGCAAACCATAGATAAGACCACCCCCAAACTTAACTTCAAACCCATCTTTGGATGTGAGATGTATTGCGCCAGAAGGAGCATGCATTTGAAGGATACTAAACAGGACAGCAGTGGATGGCACTTGATAGTGCTGGCCAAGAACCAGACGGGTTACCATAACCTTGTTAAGTTGGTGTCGCATGCATGGGTAGACGGTTTCTATTCCCGTCCCCGAACAGACCATGAGGAGCTGAAGAAATATCACGAGGGTCTGATTATCTGCTCCGCCTGTATTGCCGGCGAGCTGCCTTCGTACGTCAGGGCAAACCAAATTGACAAGGCCGAGGAGACCATCGCTTTCTTCAAGGAACTCTTCGGTGATGACTATTACATAGAGTTGCAGCGCCATGAGGTGAAGAACCCTACCCAAAGGGCGAATAGGGAAACATACGAATTGCAGAAGGAAATCAACAAGGTGTTGATAGAGCTGGCGCATAAGCACAACGTGAAACTCGTCTGCACTAATGATGTTCATTTCGTTGATGAGGAGAATGCCGAGGCACACGACCGACTGATATGTCTGAGTACGGGCAAGGACCTCGACGACCCCAACCGCATGCTTTATTCCAAGCAGGAGTGGTTCAAGACCCGTGCGGAGATGTACGAGATTTTCTCCGACGTTCCAGAGGCCATGGCCAACACCATAGAGGTGCTTGACAAGGTGGAAACCTATAGCATCGACCACTCGCCCATCATGCCCAACTTTGCCATCCCGGAGGACTTCGGCACCGAGGAGGAGTATCGTCAGCGGCTCACTGAAGAGGATCTCTTCAATGAGTTTACCCAGGATGAGAACGGCAATGTTGTGATGTCGCGTGAGGATGGAGAGAAGAAAATCAGCAGACTTGGTGGTTACGATAAACTCTACCGCATCAAGTTCGAGGCCGACTACCTTGGTAAACTGGCTTATGACGGCGCCAAGGCCATCTATGGTGACCCATTGCCTGAAAACGTGGCCGAACAAATCAAGTTCGAGCTACATATCATGAAAACCATGGGATTTCCCGGCTACTTCCTGATTGTGCAGGACTACATCAACGCCGCGCGGAAGGAGCTCGGAGTCTGGGTGGGTCCAGGACGTGGTTCTGCCGCAGGTTCTGTTGTGGCCTACTGCCTTGGCATCACCAAGGTCGACCCTGTGAAATATGATTTGCTGTTTGAGCGTTTCCTCAATCCCGACCGTATCTCCCTGCCCGATATCGATGTCGATTTCGACGACGACGGACGCGGTAAGGTATTGCAGTGGGTGACCGACAAGTATGGTGCAGAGAAGGTGGCGCATATCATCACTTATGGTTCCATGGCCACCAAAAGTTCCATCAAGGATGTGGCGAGGGTTCAGAAACTGCCTCTTTCTGTGTCGAACTCCCTTTGTAAGGCTATACCCGACAAATTGCCTTCGGGCGATAAGATGTCGTTGCCCAATGCCATCAAGTGCATAGAGGAACTCAAGCAGGCCTACACTTCTTCTGACCCTGTGTTGCGCGACACCATCAAGTATGCTATGATGCTCGAGAACAATATCCGCAATACGGGTGTGCACGCTTGTGGATTCATCATCTGTCGTGACGAGATTTCCGACTGGGTGCCTGTCAGCACTGCCAAGGACAAGGATTCCAAGGAGGAACTTCACTGCACACAGTACGACGGGCACTATATTGAGGAAACAGGTCTTATCAAGATGGACTTCCTCGGCCTAAAGACGTTGTCCATCCTCAAGGAGGCGGTGGAGAATGTGAGGGACAGCCTCGGCATCGAGGTGGATATGGATGACATAGACATCGAGGACCCCGCCACTTACCAGCTCTACTGTGATGGACGCACCATAGGTACCTTCCAGTTTGAGTCAACTGGTATGCAGAAGTACTTGCGTGAGTTGCAGCCATCGGTCTTCGAGGACCTCATAGCCATGAATGCGCTCTATCGTCCCGGTCCTATGGACTATATTCCCGATTTCATCGACCGCAAACAAGGCCGTAAGCCCATCACATATCCCATTCCTTGCATGGAGAAATACCTCAAGGACACGTACGGCATCACGGTCTATCAAGAGCAGGTGATGCTCCTTTCCCGTCAGTTGGCAGACTTCACCCGTGGCGAGAGCGATGCCTTGCGTAAGGCGATGGGAAAGAAGAAAAAGGACATCGTTGATGCCATGAAACCCAAGTTCTTGGAGGGGGGTAAGAAAAACGGTCATGACCCTGAAATCTTGCAGAAGATTTGGGGTGACTGGGAGAAGTTCGCCTCCTACGCTTTCAATAAGAGTCATGCCACTTGTTATTCATGGGTGGCTTATCAGACGGCCTATATGAAAGCGCATTATCCAGCCCAGTATATGGCGGCCAATATGAGCCGAAGCCTTAACAACATCTCTGATATCAGCAAGTTTATGGATGAGTGTAAGGCGATGGGAATCAGTACCTTCGGGCCAGATGTCAACGAGAGCCAACTGAAGTTCTCAGTCAACCAGAACGGTGATATCCGCTTTGGCATGGCTGCTGTCAAAGGAGTGGGTGAGTCGGTGGTTGACGCCATCGTGTCGGAACGAAAGAAAAACGGACTGTATAAGGATGTGTTCGATTTTGTGCAGCGTGTCAATCTCAATGCTGTCAACAGGAAGGCTTTTGAAAGCCTCGTCCTTTCTGGAGCGTTCGACAGTCTTGGTGTGCGGAGGGAATCGTTTTTCGCACCTGGTACCAAGCCTAATGAAGTGTTTCTTGACTCACTGATACGATTTGGCCAGAAATACCAGGCCGACCTCAAGATGAGCATGAACACACTCTTTGGCAATATGGGTTTGGATGTGGCAGTGGCATTGCCAGCGATACCAGAGGCAGAACCATGGTCCGACCTCGAACGCCTCAACAAGGAACGCGACCTTGTGGGCATCTATCTGTCTGCTCATCCTCTTGACGAATACTTTATTGTATTGAATTATGTGTGCAACACCCAGCTCTCCGAATTGCAGAAGGATAACTATGCTGAATTGTCGAAGCGAACGGAGCTGAAGATAGGTGGTATAGTGACGGATATACGAACAGGAACCACAAAGAATGGCAATCCTTATGGTATCGTGAAGTTGGAGAACTATTCTGGAACTGGGGAGATAGCCTTGTTTGGCCAGGACTGGCTCACTTTCCACAACTCTTTCATGGTGGGTGCTTCATTGTTTATACGGGCCAAGGTGGTTCAGTCGAAATACGGTGACAGGCAGGAGTTGCAGGTCAGGACAGTGGAGTTGCTTTCCGACGTGAAGGATTCTTTGGTTGAGAAGGTGAGAATCGACATCTCGCTCGGCGACCTCACTCCTACGGTGGTGGAAGAACTGTCGGATATTGTGATTAACAACCCAGGCAATACGGAGGTCTTTTTCCATATCAATACACCTGACCGGCTCAACGACGTGATGCTTAAGCCCATATCTTTCAAGATAAACCTTGGGAAGGAGTTCATCAACTTCTTCGATATGCACGAAGAACTGTCGTTTTCGGTCAATGGATTTTAGGCCATTGATCATTGACCATTGACCATTGAGCATTGATCATTGACCATTGACCATTGACCATTGATCATTGAGCATTGATCATTGACCATTGACCATTGATCATTGAGCATTGATCATTGACCATTGACCATTGACCATTGATCATTGAGCATTGATCATTGACCATTGACCATTGATCATTGACCATTGACCATTGATCGTTGACCATTGATTATTGACCATTGACCATTGATCATTGATCAATTGTTAATGGTAATGGTTCTGCTGCCGTCTTGGTTTTCCTCTATGCTTACCTTGAGGGTCTCTTCAGGTAGTAATTCCTCGATGTATTCAGGCCATTCCATCAAGCAGAGGCATCCGCTGTAGATATAATCTTCAAAGCCGATATCAAGTACTTCTTGGGCTTTTTTAATGCGGTAGAAGTCGAAATGATAGATAGGCTGCTCATTGCCATCCAGGTATTCGTTGACGATGGCGAAGGTGGGCGAGTTGATGACATCGGTTACACCAAGGTTCTCGCATACAGCCTTGATGAATGTGGTTTTTCCAGCGCCCATCTTGCCGTAAAAGGCGATGATGCGCGAGTTACCGATAGCCTCGATGAAAGCTGAGGCCGCTTCATGGATATGGTCGAGTGAGGGGATTTGGATTTCCATTGTTGTCATTCTAGATAAGATAAACGATGGCAAACTTATAGACCTTTGATTGTAGGGCCTTTTAGGACTGTAAGAGTCAGATTTTTAGTGACTTGAAATAGAAAAGGCGGGAAGATGCGTGTCTTCCCGCCTTCTTGTGGTTTATTCTTCGTCATCAGGGACGTTGAACTCAAAGTCGCCTTGGATGATGAAAAGCAGGTCTTCGGGGTCGAAATCGCCCATGTCCTCTTTCTTTGCTTTCTGAGCCACATATTCGGCCACATCATCGAGGTCAATCTCGATTTCGGAGTCATCGTCTGCGTCTTCGTCGAATACGCCCTTTTCAGAGTAGTACTCGCAAATCACGTCAAGGATATAGTAGATTTGTTCCTCGCTGAACTTATCCTTGACTTCGGACGGCAGGTAGTTCTTGATGAACTCCACTTCCTGGGCATCGTACTCAGCATCGAGAAGCATGTCGTTGTCAAAATCTGCCATAGTGATGTCTGTGTGTAGGGTGATACGATAGGATGAAAGTATTAGCCGATAAGGGCCTTTATATTGTTTTCAAATTTGTCTCTTCCTGCTGCTCCTACCACGCGGAGGTCCTTGATTTCCTGTCCATCCTTGATGAACACTACTGTGGGTATGTTTCGGATACCGAATTTGCTGGTAACCTCGACAGCCTCTTCAACGTCGGCTTTTCCTACAACAACTTGGCCTTCGTATTTCTTTTCCAGTTCCTCGATGATGGGGCTAACCATTCTGCATGGGCCGCACCATGTGGCCCAGAAGTCTATTACTAACGGCTTGTCGCCTGCTGCCAATGCGGCAAAATTCTCGTCTGTGATAATCATTTCTTGTTTCCTTTCTTATGCTTGAAGTTAATATTGTATTCTCTTCTGTAGGGACACGACGTGTCGTCGTTTTCCCAAATGGGCTACAAATGTACGTCTTTTTATTGAGTTTCCCCTTTTATGGATTCTTAAAAAAAGATAATAACCAGCATTTTCCGTCCAAAGTCCATTAAGGAGTGGTGGGTCGGGCTCTTTTGCTTTGGAGGGTAATCATCGGAATCAGCATTTCCTCCATGGATATACCTCCATGCTGGAAGGTGTCCTTATAGTAGCGAACGTAATAGTTGTAGTTGTTGGGATAGGCGAAGAAATTATCGCCTGTAGCGAAGATATACTTTGTGGTGAGGTTGAGTGTGGGTAGCATGGCATCCTTGGGGTTTGTGATTTCGAATACCTGCTTCCGGTTGTAACTCAAGTCTTTTCCAACCTTATATCGCAAATTGGTGTTGGTGTTTCGGTCGCCTACCACTTTGACAGGATTGTTCACGCGTATGCTGCCATGGTCGGTTGTGATGATGATTTTGCAATCGGTCTGTGCCAGGGCGTTGAAAAGGTCGTGTACGGGAGAGTGCTTGAACCATGAGTCAGTGATGCTGCGGTAAGCAATCTCGCTAGAGGCGAGTTCTCTGACCATCTTCGACTCTGTACGGGCATGGGAGAGCATATCGATGAAGTTTACGACGATGATGTTCAAGTCGTTGTTCATCAACTTGTTGAACTGTTGCACGATTTTCTCAGACTCTGCGGAGTCGTTGAACTTATGGTATGAGAAGGTGTTCTTTCGGCGGTAGCGCTCTAGTTGTGTGCGTACCAAAGGTTCTTCGTTGAGGTTTTTGCCTTCTTCCTCGTCCTCATCCACCCATAGTTCGGGAAACATCTTGGATATCTGGTCGGGCATCAGTCCGGCGAAAATGGCATTGCGGGCATATTGAGTTGCGGTGGGGAGGATGCTCAGATAGAGGTCTTCATCGAAGGTGAAGTCCTTGGCCAGTTCCTGGCTGATGACTCGCCACTGGTCGTAACGGAAATTGTCGAACACGATGAGGAAGACTTTCTCGCCTTCGTTGAGCAGGGGGAAGACCTTCTTCTTGAAGACGTCGGGGCTCATCAGTGGACGGTTTTCCGGGTGGCGCACCCAGTCGAGGTAGTTGTTTCTGATGAACTTGCCGAATTCATTGTTGGCTTCTGCTTTCTGCATCTTCAGCATATCAGTCATCTCACTGTTGGTGTCGGCAAGTTCTAGCTCCCAGAATACCAATTTCTTATAAACCTCACACCAGTCGTCAAGCGTATAACTGTCGTTGATTTGCATTCCAATCTTGGAGAAGTTCTGCTGGTAGTTGGTGTTGGTCACCTCGTTTTCAATTGACCTTTTGTGAAGGTTTTTCTTCAGTGTCAGCAGAATTTGGTTGGGGTTGACGGGCTTGATGAGGTAGTCGGCGATTTTGGCGCCAATAGCTTGGTTCATGATGTTCTCTTCCTCGCTCTTGGTGACCATCACTATGGGGATGGTTCCGTTGATTTCCTTGATGGCCATCAAGGTTTGCAGACCGCTCAGTCCGGGCATGTTCTCATCAAGCAGGATGAGGTCGAAGGCCTTTTCGCGCACTAGGTCGATAGCGTCTTGGCCATTGGTGGCGGTTTCCACCTCATAGTCTTTTTTCTCTAAGAAGATGATATGGGCCTTGAGCAGTTCAATCTCGTCGTCCACCCATAATAATGTTCCGTTGCTCATATTGTCGGGTCTTTAGTTGCTGGTTGTAGTGCGGTGGTGAAACCGTGCCAGTTGGGGGGTAAGCAGTTGAAGAAATGGGTTTGCAAGAGGTCAGAAGATGTAGTTTTCCTCGTCTTCCTCAGCGTCGTCGTAAGGGTCGTCGCCGTATTCCATCTCTTCCTGTTCTTCAGGTGTCGGGATGTCGGTGGGTTCGTCAAGCGAGTTCTCATCATAGATGAACTTGGCGTTCACACCCAGTGAGTGTTTGTAGAAGTCGAAATAGTCGGCGAAACTCTTGCCCTTCATCAGCAGGTTGAGGTTGTTAGTCGAAATGATGAAAGTGCGGAGTCCTTGAAGTTTGTAGGCCATACCCTCGTCGTTCTCCAGTCTGTGTAGGTAGATGAAGGCTTCGTCGAAATTCTGGAAGGTTTTCACTTGTAGCATGTCGATGCCGTCGCCTTTCACGAGTTCGATGTCGAAGTTCCTGACGGTGAAGTTGCTGAAGTTGTAGTTGGCCACTTCGTAGAGCAATTGGTCCTCATCAATACTGTCGTGTGGGTAGGCCACGACAAAGATATGCTCCACGAACTTGTCGGCGCTGAAGTTGGTGTCGACGGCCAATGAGTCCTCACCCATGGCCATTCCCATGCGGCGTTCCCAAATGGAACCAGTATCGAATTTGCCACTGGCCAGCAGTCGACCCTCTTGCAGTCCTTTCACGTATAGGCCTGCCAGTTCGCTTACCGAACTCTGCGGGTATTTCTCCACGATTTCTTTCAGCGAATTGAGGAACTGTGCTCTGTCGCCCATTTGCAGACGGCTCATGGCGGTAAGATACATGAAGAGGGGTCGATTCTGTCCTTCAGGGTATTCCTTGCCAGCATTCTCGTTAAGGTCCACCACACGCTGGTACTCGTCGTTGAGGTATGAATTGTAGGCTTCCTGATAGAGGGAGTCCTCTATTTGTTTGCCGTAACGGGCCTTGAACTCGAATTTGGGGTCGTTGACTAATGCGGCGTGTTTGTTTTCGGGATATCCCAGCACCAGGGAGTCTTTCATCACTGCAGCGTCATCCATCCGGCCTAAGCGGTAATAGAGCTGGTACATGTTGTAGAAAGTCTCGTCGCGCTGTGCGAATCCAGGGAAGACATCAAGGATGCGTAGGAATGTGCGTTCAGCCAGCGGGAAGTTCTCCATCTCGTCCTTGTAGATGATGCCGGCATTGAACAGCCCATCTACCAGCAGAGCGTTGGAGTTTTCCATCTGCTCTTCGGTAAAGGGGATGTCCTTGAGGTAATACTCTGGTCGGTGGGGGTCGCTTTCGTATTCTTGTCGTTTCTTGGCTTCTTCATCAAGTGTGTCGACAGGTTGTTCCACATTGCCGATGGAATCGGTGGTCAAAGAGTCCATGGACAGAGAATCAGCCTCTTCAACCTGGTTGAAGTCGGCCAGTACGGTCTTGTTATTTCGTCGCCAGTCGTCGGCCAGTTCACGTTTGCCCCATTTCTGTTGGAAAGCTGTTTTTCCCGATGCCACAACGGCTGAGTTATAGAAGTACCATTCACCTGTCTGTTGCTGCCTTCCTGTCTGGATGTTATTGGCGGCAGTATGCCTTCCTTGTGTAGGGTTGTTTGCCTCGTTTTCAGCTATCGCGGCTTTCTTGGCTTCTTCTTTCTCTTTTTTCTTCACCTCCTCGATGATGCGTTCGATGACTTTCATGCGCTCTACGGAATCCATCCTCGCCAAGGCTTGTAGGCTGTCTTGAAGCTCTATCGCCTGGGCATGGGGGAGCAGTTCGTCGAGAATCTTGGACCTTTCGTTGATGCTGTTGTAATCCTCTCGGTCCTTGTCGAGCAGGCCAATAACCTTGGCGTAGCAGTCCTGTGCCTTCACGAACTCCTCTCTCTCATAGTAGAGTTGACCTAAATGTAGCAGCACCACTCCTTTTTCCAGTCCGTTTCGTGTGCTCTTCTCCACTCCGTCCTTATAAGCGTAAATGGCGTGGAGCGTGTCGTTTTGGGATAGGTAGATGTTGCCGATGGCATAATAGACTTGGTCTAGATAATCCTTGTTCTTGGGGTTGCGTGCCATGGCTTGCAACTTCTTGATCATCTGTTTGCCCTTGCCTTTTGAGAACACTTCGGTTTGTTGGATACGTGCATTGAATTCCAGTTCGTAGGGTGGGTTCTTGGCTATGACCTTGTTGAACGCCTTGTACGACTTCGTGTCCTCACCCACCTTGTGGTAAAGCTGTCCCAAGAGGAAATATAGCCTGGCTTTCTGATAACCTCTTTTCACGGATTTGATGGCTTTCTCCACGTTGGGGATAGCATCGGCGTATTGTTTCTGGCGTATCTGCACATCTGCCCTCACGGCAGCCTCTATGGGCTCGTATCTTCGTGGCAGGCTGTCGCGTCGGGTACGGCGGAGCAAGTCCTCCACATCGTAGGTCCATCCCATCTCTGCATAGCAACGAGCCTCCAATATGCGGGCTTTGGCGATGATGTTGGGATGTGAGAAATAGACATTCTGGATATAAGCGTAGGTGGTGGCTGCCTCAAAGAACTCACCTTTGTGAAATTGTGCGTCGGCCATCAAGAACCATGCCTTGTAAAGGAAAGGATTGTATTCTTTCTGGCTCAGCCAGATCTTGTCCTTGGGTTTCTTGGGTTTATTGCTGTTCCATTCGGGCCGTTTGGTAATGGTGTGTTGTTTGATGGTTTTCTGGCATTTATTGATGGCGGTTTCGTAGTTTCCAGAACCGATGCTCAAGGTGGCCTTGTTGCCAGTCATATACATGGGCAGCACCTCGGTGTAGTTGTCCTTGTTGCCTTTCTCTTGGGCTTCGAAACCTTCCTTGTAAGCCACATGCCCGTTGTAGTATGTGTTGTATCTGGCCTTGAACGACTGCATGGCACGGGTCAACGCCGTGTTCTTGGTGTTGGAACACGAAGCAAGCATCAGCAAGGATGCCAAAAGCCAAATGTAGCAGGCAAGTCTTCTCATTGCTGTGATTATCCAGGTTTCCTAGGGTTTTCCAGAGATTCTAGGCTTTCCTATGATATTCTATAATCATTAACGATAATCCTCTCGGTTTATTGTTTTCACGATGATTTGGCGAATCTGCGCTCACCGACGATGAGAAAAACCTCGTCTTTCACTTGGTCGGGCAATTCCACAGCCCTGAGTTGCAGACTTCTGACCCATCCGGCCACCTCTGTTTCTTTCATCGTGTAAAGCACTTCCCTGAACTCTTCGGCCTCGTCTTCAGAATAGTTGTCGGAGGCTCTTCCACGGTAGCGGTCGAGCTCCTCGTCATTGTAGTACTCAATCTCCTTGCTCAGTGCTGCAAGCAGACTGTCCTTCTCGCACACCTCATGCTGCCCGCAACAGGTCATGTCTTCCACTTGCTTGATGGAGGGCAGTTCGGTGATTTCACCTCTTTCCAGTTTCTTCTGGTTTCGTTTCTCTCGGATGAATCCAGCAGCCATGGCCAAGGCAGCGAGGATGAATAGGGATAGTATGAGGTATGACATGTCTTTTTTTGTGTCTTATTGTTTTTCGTTGATGATGAAACCCGCTAGTCTGAGGTCGTCCCAGAAATGAGGGTAGGATTTGCTGACCACTTGTGGGTTGTTGATGTTGATATGGCCCAGTTTCAAGGCGCAGGGTGCGAAGGCCATAGCCATACGGTGGTCTTCGTAGGTGTCTATGGGTTCAGGGTGTTCTACTTCAACCTTGGTCCCATCCCATTCCATGACGGAATCATCGTGGTCTGTGATGTGGTAGCCCAGTTTGGCAAGCTCCTGCTCCAAGGCGGCTATGCGGTCGGTTTCCTTGATGCGGAGGCTCTGAAGGCCTGTGAATCTGAAAGGCACTCCCATCATGCAGCAGGTCACGACAAGTGTCTGTGCCAGGTCGGGCTGGTTGACGAGGTCGCATTCGAGACGTTCCACCGTGCATGGCGTTTTGCAAAGGGTCACGGACTTCATACCTTTGCTGTCGGTGACGAATGCAGTTTTCACTCCAAGACGCTCGAAGATTCGCGCCACTTGACTGTCGCCTTGATAGCTGTCGGCGAACAATATTGGCAGGCACACCTCGAAATCGGATGAGAGGACCACCATCTCGTACCAGTATGAGGCTGCGCTCCAGTCGCTTTCCACATGATAGTCGATAGGGACATAGCCTTGCGGTGCGACGGTGATGGTACGTTCGTCTGTCCAACAGGCCTTACCTCCAAAGTCGCGCATCATTTTCAGTGTGAGGTCGATGTAAGGACGAGAGATGATATCGCCTTCAAGGTGAAGGGTCAGCCCTCGTTCCATGACAGGTCCGACCATGAGCAAGGCAGAGATATACTGCGAGCTGACGTTGCCTGGCAGGCGGAGTTCACCGCCAGGCAGGTGACTATGGCCCGTGATGCGCAGGGGCGGGAATCCTTCTTCTCCAGTGTATTCCACTTCGGCACCCAGTTGCCTCAGCGCATCGACAAGTACAGAGATGGGACGGTGGCGCATGCGTTCACTGCCAGTAATAATCCTTGTGCCTTCGGTTACGGCGAGCAGGGCGGAAGAGAAACGCATGGCGGTGCCAGCAGCACCTATGTCAATCACTGAAGGCATAGTTCTGAGCCATTCAATCATCACGTGTGTGTCGTCGCAGTCAGACACATTGTCTGGCAGACATTCCCGACAGCCCGTCAGGGCATTGATGGTTAATGCGCGGTTGCTGATGCTCTTCGACGAAGGCAGGTTGATGGTGCCCTTGAAAGAGGATATGGGTGGTTGGATGTTGATGGTCATATTGGTTGGATTCTTTTAAAGTCCTTGAGGGCCTTGGGGTCATTAAGGTCTTTGGGGCCTTTTCTGTTCATCGAGCAAGTTCCTGACAGAGTTTGTTCTGCAGAGCTTTTGCATTGGCGATTTTCAGACATCCGTTGCTGATAATGCTGAAAGCCAGTAGGTTGCCATTTGATGCCGTGACATAGCCAGCCAGGCTGCTCACACCGCTGACAGTGCCGGTTTTGGCGCGTACGTTGCCGAAAGCGTTGCCTTGGGTCATACGTGAGTTGAGTGTGCCGTCCATTCCGGCAATAGGCAGGGCGGGGTAGAAGTTGCTGAAGATGTTCTGGTCCTTGTAGGCGAATCGAAGCATGGCGACTAAGATTCGTGGGGTGACATAGTCGTAGAGCGACACTCCGCTTCCGTCAGCCACACGGCAGGAGGCAGGTGATTCGCCTGTCTGCTTGATTAGTGCGTCGATGGCATGTCGAGCATCGGCAGCGGTGGCCCAATCGCCGGCTTTTACATGGGCGATTTGGTAGAGCATGGACTCTGCATAGAGGTTGTCACTGTCCTTGAGGGTTTTGTTGAGCAGTTGACTCAGGTTGCGTGTCATGCTGTAAAACTCAGTGTTTTTGGCAGGAAGTGTGCCGATGCCGTAAATCGGTTTGGTGGTGTCGCTGGAGGAAATGGTGATGCCCCGTTCTTTCAGTCGGTCGCAAAGTGTGCAGACAAAGAATAGGTCGGGGCGATAGACACTGATGGACTTGGAACCCATGCCAGTTGTGGTGATGATGTTGCCGCTGGAAATCCAGTTGCGCGTGGCGCTGAACTTACCAGGGCCTTTGGGATTCATCGTGACAAACGACGACTGTGGCTCGGTGGTGGCTTTGTTGCCAGATGCCCTGACCACCACGCACCCCCTATTGATCATCAATGGCGATAGATAAGGCTCCACATCAGAGGGTGCGTCGTCCCAACACCATCCCTCGCCCCAGATGGTGGAGTCTTTCATGCTGATATCGCCCAGCACTCTGCCGTCTATTTTTTTGAACCCCAGATTGCAGACAGCATCCACCAACTCAGCAAGGTTGCTCTCGTTGTAAACAGGGTCGAATCCCCCGACAACGTAGATGTTGCCATGTAATACGCTGTCCTGAATGGTACCAGTGTAGCAAGCGCGTGTCTTGTAAGGATAATCAGCGCCTAAGAGGTGAAGTGCGGAAATGGTGGTGATGATTTTCTGGGTGGATGCTGGGCGGAGCACCTTGTAGTCGTTGTAGCCATAGATGGCGCTGTCACCAGTGAGGTCGTAGACGTAGAAACCCGTGGTGAACGACAGTCCGTTTGCCTCTGTAGCCAAGGCGTCGAGGTCATGACGCAGTTGCACATCCCATGCGATGCCTTCCATAGCCGGCAGACTGTCGCTGACGAGGGTGTCGGCGCCAATGCTGTCGGGTTGGAATGTGCCTGTTGTGGGAATGTTGGTGGCATACTTGCCGGGTGAGTCCGTTTTGCTTCTGTTGTCGATGATTTGCGCGACAGCGGTGATGCCGGTCAACAACAGCATTATGGTCAAAGCGAAATGTTTCATTGGGTATTTGTGTTCAATAATCATGTATGTGTGACATTAGTTGTCGGTGCTTGCAGACTTCTGGTCAGCCTGTCGTCTGTATTTGGTGATGCACTCCACGAAACCGGTCTCGTTCTTGGGTCGTACAGCAACCTGTCTGCCGTCGCTGAGCACGATGATGAGGTACTGGCCGTAAGACTTGCCGCCAATCCTGAAGCGACACACCTGGTCTATCCGTTCGATAGACTTGAGGTCGATAGACTTATCATGGGCTAATCTTCCTCTTTGGATGACCAACATTCCATTGGCGGTGACCAAGTACTGGGTGTGGATGATGCGCTCCACAATCAATGCAACCAGGACGATGCATGGCGCATAAATCAGCCCCGTCTTGTTCCACATAGCCCAGACTGTCGCCGTCAAGGCGAATGCAAGCAGCAAATAACTGCTTAAATCGGTTTTTGAATGGAAAACACGGTCCATCTTTTGCTTTTTTGGGCGCAATGTACAAAAAAAATACGAATTATTCCGAATAAGTAGGCCAAAGAACAAAGGTTTTTATTAGTTTTGCATTTGATTAGCATAATTACACACTTTATCAGGTTGAAAATGCTATTTTTTTGCGACAAGTCTCGCCAAACTAGTCAAGCCAGTGATGCTGGTAAGACTAGTGAGAACTAGTTGGACTAGCGTTAAAAAACTTTGGAAAAATAACTTTTAAGAATAAAACTACATGACACGCAGATTTGATTTTCTCATCATCGGTTCAGGTGTGGCTGGTATGAGTTATGCTCTCAAGGTTGCGAGGGCAAAGAAAGGAAAGATTGCCATCATCTGTAAGACCACCATGGACGAGGCCAATACGGCCAAGGCACAAGGTGGAGTGGCATCAGTGACTAACATGCTTGTCGATGATTTCGACAAACATATAGAAGACACCATGATAGCGGGCGACTATATCAGCGACCGCAGCGCTGTGGAGCAGGTGGTTAGGAATGCTCCTGCACAAATCATGGAACTCGTCAACTGGGGCGTGAATTTCGACAGGAACGAGAATGGTGATTTCGACCTGCACCGTGAGGGCGGTCACTCTGAATTCCGCATCCTCCACCATGCCGACGACACAGGTTTTGAAATCCAGCGTGGACTGATCGAGGCAGTGAAGAAGAATCCAGACATCGAGGTGCTGGAAAACCATTTTGCCGTGGAAATCATCACTCAGCACCATCTCGGAGTACGTGTGACACGTCGCACCCCCGACATCGAATGCTATGGTGCATACGTGCTCAATCCCGAGACAGGGAAAATCGACACTTATCTTTCGAAAGTCACTGTGATGGCCACAGGCGGCACAGGCGCCGTCTATGCCACCACCACTAATCCTAACATCGCCACAGGTGACGGCATCGCTATGGTTTACCGCGCCAAGGGTTTGGTCAAGGACATGGAGTTCGTTCAATTCCATCCCACAGCCCTCTACCATCAAGGAGAGACCCATCCCGCTTACCTCATCACCGAGGCCATGCGAGGATATGGAGGTATACTGAGACTGCCTTCGGGAGAGGAGTTCATGCAGAAATATGACGAGCGTCTCAGCCTCGCGCCTCGCGACATAGTGGCCCGTGCTATCGACAACGAGATGAAGGTGCATGGTCTCGACCACGTCTGCCTCGATGTCACTCACAAAGACCCAGAGGAGACCAAACACCATTTCCCCAACATCTACGCCAAGTGCCTCAGCATCGGCATCGACATCACCAAGGAGTATATTCCCGTGGTGCCATGCGCACACTACATGTGTGGCGGCATTAAGGTGGACCTCGACGGATGCTCCTCTATCCGCCGTCTCTACGCAGTGGGCGAGTGCTCTTGCACCGGACTGCACGGTGGTAACCGACTGGCTTCCAACTCACTCATCGAGGCAGTGGTCTATGCAGATGCGGCTGCCAAGCACAGCCTCTCCGTGGTTGATGATTATGAGTTCAACGAGAATGTTCCAGAATGGAACGACGAGGGAACCATGAGCAACGAGGAGAAGGTGCTTATCAAACAGGACGTGAGGGAAGTAGGGCAAATCATGAGTACCTATGTGGGTATTGTGAGGAGCGACTTGCGTCTTCGCCGCGCATGGGAGCGTCTTGACTTGCTTTACGAAGAGACCGAGGACCTCTTCAAGCGTGTGAAAGCCACCAAAGACATCTGCGAACTTCGCAACATGATTAACGTGGGTTACCTCATCACCCGGCAGGCACTGGAGCGCAAGGAGAGTCGTGGACTCCACTACACCGTCGATTACGAGAAGCATGCCTACGACAAGAAGAAAAACTCGTTCTCTGGCAGATAGAACATTTCAGACCGACAATTCTTGTTATTTCAACACATAACGTTTCAAATATTTTAAACAATGAACTTAAGAAAAATTTTCACGTTGGTGGCATTGATGGCGACTACCGTTTCATTCGCCCAGATGCCAACGTTGCCTTTCGACGCCAATGTGCGCAAGGGTACATTGCCTAACGGACTCACTTACTACATCCGTCACAATGAGTGGCCGGAGAAAAGAGCCGATTTCTACATCGCGCAGAAGGTGGGTTCGATGCAGGAAGAAGACGACCAAGTAGGACTTGCTCATTTCCTGGAGCACATGTGTTTCAACGGAACCAAGAACTTCCCTGGTACGAGCCTGCGTACATATCTCGAGAAAATAGGTGTGAAGTTCGGTGAGAACCTCAATGCCTATACCAGTTTCGACGAGACGGTTTATAATATTAATAATGTGAACGTGGAGATAGAGGGTGCACTCGACTCCAGTCTTCTCATCCTTCACGATTGGAGTCACGACCTCCTGCTCGAGGATGCCGAGATAGACAAGGAAAGAGGTGTCATCAATGAGGAATGGCGTGCTCGACGCAGCGCCATGATGCGTATGTATGAGTCTTCGTTCCCCACTATTTTCGAGGGAAGCAAGTATGCCCACCGCATGCCTATAGGCACCATGGACGTAGTAATGAACTTCAAGCCAGATGTGCTTCGCGCTTATTACAGAAAATGGTATCGTCCCGACCTTCAGGCCATCGTAGTGGTGGGTGATGTGGATGTGGACCAGATGGAAGAGAAAATCAAGACGACTTTCGCCGACATCCAGATGCCCGAGAACCCTGCTGTTCGTGAGTACTATCCAGTTCCAAAAAACGCTGAGCCTATCTTCTCTGTAGCTAAGGACAAGGAGCAGGATATGACCCAGATTATGTTGATGTGGAAACATGATTGCTTCCCTGAGGAAATGAAAAACTCCATGGCTTACGTGGCATATAATTACATGAACAATGCCATAGCCGGTATGTATAGTGACCGTATTTCTGAAATCCTACAGAAAGAGAACCCACCATTCCTCGGCGCGCAAGTTGGCGACGGTGAGTTCCTCGTGGCCAAGACTATGGACGCCTTCACGGGAGTTGTGGTTTGTAAGGAGAACGGGCACAAGGATGCTGTCGCAGCACTCTACCGTGAAATCCTTCGCGCCACTCGACATGGTTTCACCGTGACAGAGTATGAGAGATACAAGGAAGAGTATAAGTCACGTCTTGACAATGCCTACGAGCAACGTGACAAAATCACCAACACACGCTATGTCGGTGAACTGGTCAGCAACTTCACTGACGGCGAGCCTGTGACAGGCATCGAGTGGGAACACCAGAACATGAAACTCATCGCCGACAATGTGCAGGTGAACATCATCAACCAGTTGTTGGGCGAAATGGTGTCCGATTCCAACCTCGTGATTGCAGTCTTCGCACCCGATAAGGAGGACATCATCCTTCCCACCAAGGAAGAGATACTCTCCATCCTCAAGGAGGTGGCAGCAGAGGATATTGAGGCCTATAAGGAGGAAGTGAGCGACGAGCCGCTTGTTTCCAACCTGCCCAAGCCCGGCAAGATCAAGAAAGAGGAGGATGGTGAATTCGGAACCAAGGTTCTTACTCTCTCCAATGGCATCAAGGTGTGGGTGAAACAGACAGACTTCACGCCCAACCAGATTTCCATGACTGCAGTAAGTTGGGGAGGCAACTCTCTCTACGCAGATGAGGAACATTTCAACTCCGACAATATCTCCATGGTTACACTTGGAGGTGCTGGCAACTTCAGTGATATCGACCTCAACAAGAAACTCGCCGGTAAGCAGGCCAGTGCCAGTCCCAGCGTGGGGCAGAACACTGAGTCGGTCAGCGGCGGTTGCGTGAAGAAAGACCTTGAGACCATGATGCAACTCACCTACCTGCGTTTCACAGCTCCGAGAAGAGACGACGAAGTGTTCAAATCCACTATATCCCGTGTCAGAGATCAACTCAAGAACCAAGATCTTGATCCTACCACAGCCCTTCAGGATACCATAATAAAGGTGGTCTATAATAATAATCCCCGCGCTTTGAGATTCAAGAGCGAGGATGTGGATAAAATCAATTACGACCGGCTGCTCGAGATGTATAAGGAGAGGTTTGCTGATGCCGACGACTTCGATTTCTTCTTTATCGGCGATATCGACATGGATGCTCTCAAACCCCTTCTTTGCCAGTACATCGCCACTTTACCAGTACTCAAGGGTAAGGAGAAATACAAAGACATCAGCTTGAAAATGGCCAAAGGCGAAGCCACTAACGTCTTTGAGAAGGAGCAGGAAACGCCAAACGCCACTGTTCTCTTCCTCTACCACGCACCAATGGAGTACAACATGAAGAATGATGTGCTTGTTGATTTCCTCGACCAGGTGATGGACATGATGTACACCCAGACCGTACGTGAGGACGAGGGAGGTGCTTACAGTGTGGGCGTCAGCGGAGGTCTCAGACCTTATCCTGAAGAGGAGGCGATGTTCACCATCACATTGCCTACAGCCCCTGAGAAGCGCGCCTACATGACAGAAATCATCTATAAGGGCGTTGAGGATATCATCAACAATGGCCCTAAGGAGGAAGACGTGCAGAAAGTGAAGGAATATCTCAACCGCACCTATACCGAGAACCTGAAGAAGAATGGTTACTGGTCGTCAATCATTCAGAATAAGGTGCGTCGCAACCTTGATTTCCACACAGGCTACCTCGAGTTTGTCAATAGTGTGACACCTGCCGACATACAGGCTGTGGCAAAGAAAATCTTCAAGAGTGGCAACCGCATTGAAGTGGGCATGACCAGTCCAGTGAAATAATTCCTTTTGAAAGACTCTTTTAAAAAAGACAGCTGGCGACATCAATTCGTCGGCTGTCTTTTTTGTTTATTGAAGATTTAACCTTTTTTAACTCTATAAATATGGGTAAAAAGGTCATTATGCTATTAAAAACGGCGCTTTAAAACAAAAAAAACGACAAAACAGTTGTGTAGTATGAAAAATTGGTTTACCTTTGCAAAGTATATACAATTTTGAAACACCTTTTTTACCGATATTATTAATTGTTTCTAACAATAAGAAATACAGATGACAAGGAAGATTTTCAGAAAGTGCCTGTTTACAGGACTGCTCTTTGTTATGGGTTTGTTACAACCTGTTAGTGTGTCAGCCCAAAGCACGGGTTTATATTCAAATAGACTTGACACATTGAGTTTTGGTGAACGTTTTGCCATCAAGACAAATGCTTTCGATTGGTTGATACTCACCCCGAACATCGGTTTTGAGTTTGATTTGGCCAACCGGAACTGGAGTAAATGGACTATTGGTGTGTATGGAAGGTATAACCCCAGCACAAGTCATCCAAAAGTCACCTATAATGTGTATGACATCAAAGAACTTAGGGCTGAGCTCCGTAAGTATTGGCGCACCCCTAAGTATTTCGCATACTATGTAGGTCTTTATGGCAGTTACGATGACTACCAGATTAAGTTCTCCAAGAATGGATATAAAGGCAAGGGATGGATGGGAGGTGTCTCTCTCGGTTTTGCCAAGCGCCTTTATGCCTACCGTAATGGCAGCAATGTTGATTTCGAACTCGGACTTAACCTTGGTGCCATGTATACTAAGGAACAGAAGTTCCATCGCGACCCCAATGCCAACAGATATATTTATGAACCGGAGAAAGACTGGCATGTCATTCCAATGGTCAATGACCTCAGCATGAGTTTCATCTACCGCTTCGGCCCTGGCATCAAGGACAGGTACAGAAAGAGAGAAGTGGTGGACGATGCTTACAGGAGAAGAATCAACGAGCGTCAGCTTGCACGTGAAAGAGCTGAGCGGGAGCGCCAGATACGCCATGACTCCTTACAGGTTGCAAAGCAAGAGGCCAAAGTGCTGAAAGAGCAGCAGAAGATAGAGGCAGAGGCACAGAAGGCACAGCTCAAGGCTGAGAAAGAGGCGGCAAAGGCCCAGATGAAGGCTGAGAAGGAAGCAGCAAAGGCCCAGATGAAAGCCGAGAAGGAAGCAGCAAAAGCTCAGCGGAAAGCTGAGAAAGAAGCTCAGAAGGCAGTCAAGGCCAACAAGGACTATATCCAAAGGGACGAGGGACGTGAGAGCGTGAAATTGACCAAGGAGGAGAGGAAAGCTCAGAAGGCTGCCGTGAAAGAGGCCAAGAAAGCTGAGAAGGAAGCTCAGAAAGCGGCTAACGCCTCCGAGAAAGAGCGCGCCAAGGCCCAGTTGAAGGCCAATAAGGAAGCCGCCAAGGCCGCCAAGACCGCAGAGAAGGAAGCCGCCAAGGCCGCCGCAAAGCGCAACAGATAATGGTCTCCTAATAGATACACTTAATTACGATACAGCAAGCTCTAAAGCATAAAAGATATTTCAGATGAAAAAATTATATTTAATATTAGCTTTAATGGTGGGCTCGGTTTGTGCTAAGGCACAGATGATAGCAGTGAATACTAACCTTGCATCCGATGCCCTTGCTATTCCTGATCTCGGAGTGGAAATGGTCATCGGCGACCGCAGTACAATCGGATTAAATGTGCTCGGAGGATATCATCCATATGGTAAGCATGCTAAAGGACTGGCCATACAGCCTGAATACAGATACTGGTTCGGAGGAAGGCCCATGAACCACCATTTTGTGGGTATTGGCGGTTTGCTTGCTTCCTACAAGGCAGAATGGAAAGACAAGATCCACAAAGGTGACGCAGCCGGTGTCGGAATGACTTTCGGTTATGTGTTTAACTTATCCAGGAGAGTGGCTGTTGATTGCCACGCTGGACTCGGACTCGTTTGGTACCATCAGAAAGTGTACTACCCCGGAGCAAACGGTGCTGAAATGTACAACCATCCCGATGCCTATAAGTCACAAGTAGGAAGTACCATCATTCCAACAAAAATAGGTATATCCCTCATGTACATGTTCAGATAATCTGAATGTTGGGCGAACAAGTTTTTTGCATAATATTTAATGATAATAAATGACAGCAAGATGACGACTTATAAGAATATACTTAGACTTTCAGTCATATTGATTTTATTCCTGGTTGGGTATGCAGGTGATGCCACTGCACAGGTGATTCATATCAACGGTAAGGTTTACAAGACCTTGAAGAACACCGCGGGACAACGAGAAAGCGTACCACTGTCACAGAATGTCTATATTTTCGATAACTCGAGAGAGGCACAGGTCGTGGCACAGAACTACCGCGCAAGAAGCAAGGAAGAGCGCAACACTGTCAACATCAACGCTAATGATATAGTGAAAGCTGACTATGAAGGACACTTCGAGGCAGACATTTCAGTTGACGGAGCCCTGCTCGTGTTCTTTGAGGGTGCAGTGAAGTACGTTCCAATCGACGGACAGAAACTGTCTTACAATATCGAGTTCACCGAAGAGGACGGAATTATCCTTCGCAATGTGGAGGTAGTTGGTGATTACACCAATGTCAGCATCCGTGAGTTGCCTCCAGTGGATGAGGGTTCAGACCTCCATTGGAACGTGAGCGTTGTATTGCCTGAGAAATATACTCGTAAGCAGTCACGTCTGATATTCCAACCTGCTGTCATCGACTGTCAGACAGAAGACACTGTACAGTATCTTACTCCGCTGGTGTATGAAGGAGGTCAATATCACCACACCCAGCAGCGTCGCAAGAGCTATGACTATGACAGAAACGACCCCATCGCACCTTATTATTATGAGAACCCCGTTCTCGACGGCGATGAGCTCGTCTTGAACTGGCAATACACTTATCCAAAACCAGATGTGGATAAGAACTACAAGTGGGTTTCGCGAGTATGCCTCGCTGACTATACTCATATCTATTATGACAACAAAACCAATATGGGTTCTTGCAATGCCAGAAAGCCTTGGAAGATGCTTGACGCTGGTTTTGCTAAAAAGGAGATGCCACTCACTGAAGAGTTCTATGAAATCCCGCACTCAATGACCCGTGAGGTTCCGCGCGACCTTGAACTCAAGTTCATCGTCGGCACTAACCGCCTGACACAGGACTCTATCAACACTTCAAACCTGAACTATCTCATTAGGGAATTGCGTTCTTATGGACGTTCCTTGATGAATGTGACCATCATGGGTACAGCATCACCTGAAGGTAGCGACGCTTTCAACGTCCGCTTGTCAGAATCCCGTGCTCAAACAGCACTCAACATGATTCGTCCTTATGTCAGCTCGGCAAGTGTTCGCAGCACCACTCCTCATGTGTACACATGGAGGGACGTAGCTGATTCTCTTGACAATCGCGGTTATCGTGAGGAGGCCAACCAGTTGCGTGGTTATGCTACTACCAACAGTGAAGGCGCTATCCGTAATATGGCCATCTACCCTACAGTGATTGAGCAGATTCTCAAGAACCAGCGTATTATGAAATGTACTTACACAGTACGTCAGAACAAGATTCTTGAACCAGAGGAAGCCCTTTGGATTTACTACAACGACCGCTCTTATCGTGAGGGTGGTGAGAATATCTTCTCAAATGGTGACTACTACCACCTCTTCAATCAGATCAAGGATCCAGCAGAACTTGACAAGCTGACTATCAGGTGCTATAATGAGTTGAAAGACAGGAGTACATCTAAATACAGTCCATTCGCAGCTTACGTAGCCAACAGAATGGCGGTATACTGCATCGAGCATGATTCCACTGACATTTCGATTCTTGCACCGTTTGTGGATTTCAATGTCGGACTGAATGTGGTACGTCCAATCTCTGTCGAAAATGACTACAAATACACCGTCAACCGTCCGGCTATTGTAGCCAACCAGGCTATCATGTACTTCAGACAAGGAAAACTTGCTGAGGCAGCTCACTTGGCCAACCTCTTGCCTGACACTCAAGATAACTACGAAATCAAGGCCTTCACGGACCTCGAGACACTCTTCTTCAAGCAGAACAAGACTGCTGATGAGCAGCGTAGGGCCATGAGAGCGCTGGAGTATGTGAGAGGCACCAGTGATATCAACAACGCAGTGCTCTGTCATGAACTCCAGCCGGAGTTGGGACTTAGTGACGAGTACGTGAACCAGTTGGTTGACGCACTTCCTGACAACAGCGCCAAGAAGTGGTATATCAAGGGTGTGAGGTCAGTTTCCGAATCTGAATTCTCCGAGGAGGAAGTTCTTCAGTTGATGAATGAGCTTGGTGTGGATGAGGCAATGAAGATTGTTGAGGATTCTGTTCCTAATTTCCTCGCTTATCTGCAGCACAGCTTTGACCTCGACCAGAAGTATTACAAGTACTATCTCACCGATGCCAATATTCCCGATCAGACACGTGAGGCTCATCCATACGTTAAGGACCGTGCTAACGCGTACCGTGCTAAGTTCAATGCCCTCATGATGAGGAAGAACAACGAGGCCGTAGAGGAAGAAGATGCAGAAGAACCTTCAAGAAGGTCTAGACGTTCCAGAAGGAATCAGTAAATGGTTTCCGCAAATTACAGACAAGCGATAAAGAACAAGTAAGATTGATATAAACACAATTTCATAAGGAATAGATTTCCTTTTGAATGCTCAAATCATAAATAAACTATGTTAAAGAGATCCTTAGTTGCAATATTGAGTATAGGCACGTTTGTGATGGCTAATGCTGTCAATCATGTCGAGGAAGTGGATGTCGACAGTGTTGCCAGTATCACTGCTGTAGAGGAGCATGTTAGGGTTAATGACACTATCGTTGTTGACTCGCTTGGTTACATGGTGAGAACAGCCGATAGTTTCAATGCACTCGATTATGCGCTTGAACGTCGTCACTATTTTAAGGGTGACATTTTCGAGAAAGGTAACTTCTGGAACAACTGGTTCATTGAAGGTGGTTCTGGTGTTCAATTGTTCTCTCAGCCCAACTCCTCTCGGAAACTCACTCCCATGACTCTTGGTCATTTGCATGTGGGTAAACAAATCAACTGGGTCAGCTCATTCCGTATTGGTGGTGAGATAGGTTTAGCCTTCCTCAAGGGAAAGTCAAATGGCTACCGTTATTTCGAAGGCGATATTGACTATATGCTCAACCTGTCGTCATATCTTTACGGATACCGTCCAGACCGTAGATTTGAAGTATCTCCATTCTTTGGTATTGGTGTTTCTTACCAGAGGCTTCCGGCCAATGGTGATAAGCATTGGCCAAGAAATGAGTGGGACTACAATGCGCATGCCGGTCTCCAGTTCAAGCTTTTTGCAGGTACTCACTCAAGTTTGGCTGTCGAGCCTCAGGTGATGTTGATGTCTAACCACACCGACATGGATTTCAAACAGCCAGATTTCCATAAGTATGATGTGGCTTTCAAGACCAACTTCAAGTATATTTACTACTTCGACAACAGGCTCTCTTACAAGTTCAATGCAGGACAGTTCAAGAAGCATTTCGAGGATTTCCAGCGTTATTTCCGCGACGATGCTGAGTCGGTTAATGAAAGAAGACCACTCTTCCTTGAATATCAAGGTGGTATCTCTCAGTTCGGCAATATGGGTAGGAGCAACATCACTCCATCTGACAGCCGTGGCCCCGCTTTCTCTGCATACGCTGGATGGTGGATGTCGAGTGCTACAGGTATTCGTATCGGTGCCAATGCTTCGTTCAACAAGTGGAAGCAATATGAGGTACGCGGTCGTGGTGATATGCCAGGTTATCAGCAAAGACATCTTTTCGGTTCAATCTCCGCTTCGTTTGATGCCTTGCTCAATCCACTTGGTTTCACCCGTCACTATAACTGGAATGCCCCTGTCGGCGTGAATTTCCTCGCTGGTCTTGAAATCGGTCAGTTGGCTATGATTCATCCTCTTATTAACGACTGGAGGATTGAACAAGAGCGTCGCTGGTATTATGGTTATCGTTATGGTGGTCAGATTTGGGTACGCCTCTCTGACAACATCCATTTCGAGATTGAGCCACTGTTCACGCATTATATTCACAAGCAACCCGCGAGATCTGGGGATAAATTTGTCGACAAGCGTTATCGTCATGATTTCTTTGCGCTCAAGGCTGGTTTGAAAGTGTTCCTCAACAACGACTTCGCTCGCGAGTCAGCTGAGAGCTACAGTCAGAACCAAGGTTGGTTTGTCGGTGTTGGTGGCGGTACCAACTTCTTCTTCCAGCAGAGATATTATACCGGCAAAGGCAAACATAAGATTAATGGCTTGATTTACGCAGGTTATAATTTCGACAATATCAATGGTATCCGTTTGAATGAAGAGATTCTCAACGACGCTTACTATGACGCCTTAACACCGTACTATTTCACACGCAAATCTGACGGTAAGACAGTTAAGTATTATGCGCATATGAAGCGTAACGTCACTCTCAGCATGACTTCGCTTGATTACCAGTTGAATTTGCTCAATTTGTTCAGGTCTGGAAAGCCCTCGTCAAAATTGAACGTGAATCTGATGTTGGGTCCAGTTCTTGGCATCTACTGTGGCGAAAGCGACAGCTATGACACCAACCTTGATCCTAATAAGTATTATCATCATGATTTCATGGACCTTTCTACCAAGGCTTATATGGGTATGCATGCAGGTATGAATTTCAGCATCAGGTTGAGCAGACCAATATCGATTTTCTATCAGCATAACATCTACACATTCTTCGGTCACCACGATATCTTCAAGTCTTCTGAAGTATCTGCACGCCAGAATGTGCTGAATGCCTTGAACATCGGTTTGCAGTACAACTTCTAAATCAATTCTATAAGGTTAATAAGAAAAAGGATGCCAATTGGCATCCTTTTTCTGTCTCTTTTCGATTGTTAGTAGATTTGTTTCCTCCTCATGCGTTATGTATAACTAAAAAGTTGTAACTTGCGACATTAAATTATGCTATTATGAATATAGGTGACAAAATACCGTCTCTCCTCGGTAAGAACGAAAAAGGAGAGGAAGTGAAAGCGAGTGATTTCGCAGGTAAGAAACTGGTGCTGTATTTCTATCCCAAGGACAGCACTGCAGGATGTACGGCTGAAGCATGTAGCCTTCGTGACCATTACGATGACTTGAAGAATGCTGGCTATGAAGTGCTTGGAGTCAGTGTGGATAGCGACAAGTCGCATCAAAAATTCATTGAGAAGAACAACCTTCCTTTTAACCTGATTGCTGATACAGAGAAGGCGCTTGTTGAGACTTTCGGTGTTTGGGCTGAAAAGAAGATGTATGGCCGTAGTTACATGGGCACTCTTCGCACCACTTTCATCATCAACGAACAAGGTGAGGTTGTGAAAATCTTCACTCCAAAGGAAATCAAAACCAAGATTCACGCTGAACAAATACTACAGCAATGAAACGTTCATCTTCTTTCTATCACGCTTTCTTTTTCACGTGCTGTTTGTTCGTGTCAGCCGGATTATATGCCCAGACTACTGAAACCGCCGATAAGCCTATCTTTCCAAGCTCTTGGGTAGCAGGAACTGTAGTTGATGCGGCAGTAGTCAGTGGTTATGGCATAGACAAATGCTTTGTGGCTGAAACCATCAGCGATGAGGTGTTCGCCAGAATGTGGAACAAGTCGTACAAGAAAGGTTGTCCTGTACCTCGTGAACAGCTGAGGTATCTGAAAGTGCTGCACCGTAATGCAGAGGGAAACATCCAACTCGGGGAAATGGTTTGCAATGCCATCATAGCAGACAAATTGGTAAGGATATTCCGCTCACTCTATGATGCGGGTTACAAGATAGAGAGTATGCGGCTGGTTGACGACTTCAATGCCGATGACGACCTGTCAATGAAGGCCAACAACACCTCTTGTTTCAACTATCGTCCTGTTCCCGGTACACAGCATCTGTCGAATCATGCTAAAGGGCTTGCGCTCGACCTCAATCCTCTCTATAATCCTTTCGTCAGAACCCGTAATGGAGTGACAGAAGTGTTGCCCAAGACGGGAAGGAAGTATGCCTTCAACCGTGCCACCAGGAAAGTGATTCCCTATAAAATTGACCGAAACGACCTCGCATATAAAAAGTTTATTGCCGAAGGATTCAACTGGGGTGGCGCTTGGCGCACCATGAAAGACTACCAGCACTTTGAATTCAAGCAGTAGAAGGAACTAACTACTTTCGGAGTTAAGGTAAATAGCCATTTTTCACGTTAAAATCGGTTAGTTAACGAAACGATACGTAGGTATTAACATTTTATCACGCCATTTTTAGCATTACATCATAATTTTGTACCCGTCGAATTAACGTTTGGCGGGTACTTCTTTTTATATATATGTATAAACCAGCCGACATGGAAACAGGTAAAGGAATCAAGAATCAAAAACTAAAATAACTATATCATTAATCAATCATTTTTTCCATGAGTAAATCGTTACAAATGATTTGCAAGAACTCAGTTCTGGGCAAAGTTGCGGCACTGGCATTCATGTTGCTGCTGCCGGCAATGAATTTTTTGCAAGCAGGTTCACTTCAGGCGAAGCCCATCTCGGGTAAGGTTGTCTCCGCTTCCGACGGAGAGGAACTTATCGGAGCGTATGTGGTGATTCAAGGTACTTCCAACGGTACCTCCACCGACATCAATGGTAACTTCACACTGGATGTGGAGGTTGGACAGACGCTTGTTGTCTCCTACATTGGCTTCATCACACAGAATGTGAAAGTGGGTGCTGCCAACAATTACACTATCCGACTCGTTGAAGACACCAATTCACTCGAAGATGTGGTTGTCGTCGGTTACGGTACCTTGAAGAAAAAGTTGGTCACAGGAGCCACACTGCAAGTGAAAGGTGAAGACGTGGCCAAACTCAACACCACCAACCCCCTTCAGGCATTACAGGGGCAGACACCTGGTATGACCATTATTTCCGAGAGTGGTCAGCCTGGAGAAGGCCTCAAGGTCAATATTCGTGGTTTGGGCACTACAGGTTCTTCAGGGCCACTCTACATCATCGACGGTGTGCGTGGAGACATTGCCACAGTCAATCCCGCTGACATCGAGAGCATCGACGTGCTCAAAGACGCCGCCTCGGCTGCCATCTACGGTAACCAGTCAGCCAATGGTGTGGTATTGGTCACGACTAAGAAAGGTAAGTCAGGCAAGGCTGTGGTTTCATTCGACGGATATATCGGTTGGCAGAATGTGGCTCGAAAGGCCGACATGCTCAATGCGCATGAATACATGACCATCATGGACGAACAGAACATCAATTCAGGTGGCACAGCTTACGACTGGAACAATATCCAGTCCATCTGGCGTCTCAAGCGCGATGCTCAGGGCAACCTCTTGCTTGATGACAATGGCAATACCATTCGCGACGGTGTTTATGACACCGACTGGGTGGACCAGATGTTCAAGGACAATGCCACCACTTCCAGCGCCAACATCGGCATCAGCGGTGGTTCCGACAAAGGCAACTACGCCTTCAGTCTCGGTTACATGAACCAGGAAGGTATCGTAGGTGGCAGCAAGGTGTCGAACTACGAGCGTTACAATTTCCGTGTCAACTCCGAATACGATGTTATCGACAACTTCCTCAAGGTGGGCGAGCAGATGGCATTGATTTACTACACCAAACGAGGCATCAGTGTGGGTAATCAATACAACAACACCCTCCGCAGTGCTTTCGGCACTTCACCTATCGCACCTGTCTATAGCGACAACAATATTTACGACAGTCCCTATAACGACACATCCAACTCTGATTGGTACAACGCAGACGGCAACCCCTACGGAGCCATGATGACTACGGTCAATAACAAGAGCAAGAATGTCACAGCACTGGCCAATATTTATGCAGACTTCCAGTTCATCAAGAACCTGCATTTCAAGACCACACTCGGTGTGAAGTACGACTCCAACGACTACCGTGGCTTTACCCCCATGTACCAGTTCTCCATCTATTCCAACAATAATACCCGCACATCAGCCAGCCAGAGCAAGAGCGACGGATTCGGCATCACTTGGACCAACACCCTCAACTATGTGTTCGACCTCGGTGACCACAACTTTGATGTCCTCCTTGGTATGGAAAGTTACCGTTCAAACGGCAGCAGCCTCTATGCCGCCAACGGTTCTCTTCGCGCCGGATTCGACACATGGCCATACGCCTACGTGAGCAATGGTACTAGCACCACCACTTCCGACGGCCTCAGTCTCAGTGGCTCTCCTTGGGACGAGGACCGTATGGTCAGTTACTTCGGACGTGCCAGTTGGAACTACAAGGAGACCTATATGGCCACAGTGACGTTGCGCCGCGACGGTTCCATGCGTTTTGCCAAAGGTCACCGCTTCGGTACTTTCCCATCAGTCAGCGCTGGTTGGGTCATCACCAATGAGAAATGGGCTGAGCCAGTGACGAAGGTCATGGACTTCTTCAAACTCCGCGCAAGTTGGGGACAGGTGGGTAACCAGAATATCGGTAACTATATGTACACAGCTCCTGTCACATTCTCCAACATCTACTACAACTTCGGTACCACCCTTGGCAGCACAGCCGACCAGTGGGGTTCCTACGCCAGTCGCCTCGCCAACGAGGACATCACTTGGGAGACCTCTGAGCAGTTTGATGTCGGCTTCGACTCCCGTTTCTTCAACAGCCGTTTGAACCTCACTTTCGACTTCTACGTGAAGAAGACAAAAGACTGGCTCGTTCAGCCACCAATCCTGGCTACAGCAGGAACAGGAGCACCTTATATCAACGGTGGCGACGTGAAGAACACAGGTATAGAGTTCGGTCTCGGATGGAGAGACAACATCGGTGACTTCAACTACTATGTCAATGCCAATATGGCCTACAACCACAACAAGGTAGGCAACATCCCCAATGAGGATGGTATCATCCACGGACAGAGCAATATGCTTTACGACAACTCCACTGAGTTCTACCGTGCCTCAAACGGTGAGCCCATCGGTTATTTCTGGGGTTACAAGACAGCCGGTATTTTCCAGAACCAGCAGGAGATCAATGACTGGATTACGGCAGGCAATGGTGTGCTCCAGGCAGATGTGAAGCCAGGCGACGTGAAATACTACGACATCAACCACGACGGCCAGATTAACGACGCCGACAAGGTGAACCTCGGCAACGGCATGCCCGACTTCACCTACGGTTTCAACCTTGGTTTCGATTACAAGGGATTTGATTTCTCCGTCACTGCCAACGGACAGGCAGGACACCAGATTGTTCAGAGTTACCGCAACGTCGGAAGCACTACAGCCAACTACACCAAGGCCATCCTCGACCGATGGACGGGTGAAGGCACTTCCAACAAGATTCCGCGCGTGACCAACACCAACATCAACTACCAGTTCTCCGACCTCTTTATCCAGGATGGCGACTTCCTCCGCATCTCCAACATCACATTGGGTTACGACTTCGCCAAACTCCTCAACTGCAAGTACATCAGCCAGTGTCGCCTCTATGCTCAGGTGCAGAACGCCTTCACCCTCACCAAATACGACGGCATGGATCCTGAAATCGGTTTCGGTACTGACGGATGGGTATCGGGTGTTGACCTCGGCTATTACCCACGTCCAAGAACCTTCCTCTTCGGTCTGAACCTCAAATTTTAGTAGTAACAGATGACATATAAACGATTATTAGATATGAAAACAAATATATTGAAAACAGTTGCTTTGGGTCTGCTCACGCTGGGTATCGCCTCTTGTAGCAGTGATTTCCTCGACACCGAGTCGAAGACCGACACCACGACAGGAAATTATTTCAAGACCGAAACCGATGCTGCCCGCGCATTGATAGGTTGCTACGACGGATGGCAGTGCACGGTTTCCCATGGCCCCACATTCTGCTTCCTCTATCTTTCCGAGTTGCTATCCGATGAGTGCTATGGCGGCACTGGTGCCAACGACGCCCGCAACTCGCAGGTGGTTGACCGATTCAGCATCAACGAAGACCCCTCTCAGGTCGATCTCTTCAACAACCTCTGGCAGTACTACTACGAGGCCATCTACCGCTGCAACGAACTCATCAGCCATGAGAACGATATCGCCTGGACATCAGACGCTATCCATGGACAGTATATGGGTGAGGCACGCGCCCTCCGCGCCCTCTGCTACTTCGACCTCGTGCGCATCTTCGAGAACGTGCCTTTGCTCACAGCACCTACCAGCGAGAATGTGCCACAGTCCGCACCCGACTCTGTTTATGCACAGATTGTAGCCGACCTCAAGTACGCCGCAGAGAATATACCCGCTTCCGCTTATCCCAAGAGCGATGCCGCCAACAACGATGGCCGCATCACTCCCTATGCCGCCAAGTCGCTCCTCGCTCGTGTCTATCTTTTCTACAATGGCGTGTATGGTGGCGAGCCAGGCAACTTGACCAAGGCTGAGGCATTACAGGGACTGGAGGACATCATCAACAGCAAGGAGTACTCACTCATTCCTCTTTACAAGAATCTCTGGTATTGCGCCAGCACAACCTGGGAGCAAGACGCCAGTGGCAACTGGTCAGAGGTCAGCACTTACGCAGGCGACGGCAATGCTGAGACCATTCTCTCGATGAAGTTCAACTACACTTCCGACTACAATGGCAACAGCGGTGGTAACAACGCTATCCAAATGTTCTCTATCCGTGGTGGCACATTCAAGGCTCCTTACGGACAAGGGTGGGGTGGCGCCACTGTGCCAAGGAAGATGTACAACAGTTTCCTCAACGGCGACCAACGCCGTGACGCCAGCATCATCAACCTCACTGCTGAAGGAATCGCCTCGATGGACGAATACAAGAAAGCCATTGATGACCAGCGCGAGTACACGGGCTTCTTCAACAAAAAGTACACAGCACGTTCAGGTTATCTTCAGGGTGCTGATGGCAGTTGGAATCTTACCCACTACTACAACGACGTAATGGCGGGCGACTTCCAGATTTCGCAGCCCATCGACTACGTGGTGATGCGTTATGCCGACGTGTTGCTCATGGCAGCTGAACTTGGAGCCAACAGCGCTCAAAACTACTTTAACCAGGTGCGCGAGCGCGCTTACACCGTGGACAATGGCGACGGCACCACTTCGCTCAGTTCATCCTATGTACAGAAGAACCTCAGCAAAGACAATATCCTTGAGGAGCGTCGTCTGGAGTTCGCTTTCGAGGGACAGCGTTACTGGGACCTCCGTCGTCAGGATGCCGATGCTTCCATTGCAGCCAATGCCATTGTGAATTCAGGCGAGGCTGTGACCACAGGCGGTAATGAGGAAACAGTCGCTTACACTGCCGCCAACATCACCTCCAAGAGAGGATTCATGCAGATTCCTAACACCCAGATCCTGCTGTCGAACAATGTGCTTAAGCAGAATGCGGGTTGGTAATCAAGGACAATCATCACCAATAAAAACTATTCGAAATATGAAAACCAACAAATATATATATTCTCTACTGACAAGCTTGGTGCTGCTGTTCGGCATCGCTGCTTGTTCGCCAGAAGACTATAGTTTGGGCAGCGTCGATAAGACACCCGAGGAATTGGTGGAAGGACTGGCCTACACCATCGAGAAGGATGCCGCCAACCCCAACATTGTCTATCTGAAGAGCCTGTTGCCTGACAACTATCAGATTCTCTGGGACCATCCACAGGGACGCGCCCAAGGCAAGGAAGTGACTCTGAAACTGCCTTTCGAGGGTGAGTACAAAGTAAGAATGGGTGTGGAGACACGCGGTGGTGTTGTGTATGGCGATTATGCTACTTTCAACCTTACCACATTCTGCGCCGATTTTGTCAACGACGAGCTCTGGACCATGCTCACAGGCGGTGTGGGTAACAGCAAGACCTGGTATCTCGACCTCGATGAGCAGGCACGCTGCCGTTATTTCGCAGGTCCGCTTTATTTCTACGGCACTAATGACAGCTGGGCATCCGTCACTCTGGGTGAGTCAGTTGGTGGCGACTCATGGAGTTGGGGCGCCGACTGGGCAGGACAAGGCAGTTGGCTCTTCGGCGATACCGGTGCCATCGACTTCGGCAGCATGACTTTCTCACTTCAAGGTGGTGCCAACATCTCAGTGGTGGATCATGCTCATGGCCGCACCATGAACGGTACGTTCCAGATGGATGTGGATAACCACACCATGAAGATCACAGATGCCGAGATTATCCATGATCCAGGACGCGACGCCATTGTCACCCAGTGGGGCAACATCACTATCCTCGCACTTGACGAGAACCACATGCAGTTGGCTGTGCTTCGCGACAATGACCCCAATGAGGGGCCTTGCCTCCTCTCCTACAACTTCATCTCTGAGGAATTCCGCGACAGTTACGATGCCAACGTAGTGCCTGAGACACCTTCTATCTCGCTCATCGACGGTTGGCGCGACTATGTAGAGCCCAAGACACAGAAGCAGATGGTCTTCAAACTCAGTGCCGATGAACTCCCGTACGACTGGTGCGACCTTTATGGTTCACCCAAGGGCATCACTTCCGAAGCACTTGAGGATATAGGCGACCTCAAACTCTCCTTCGACCGCACAGCAGGCACATACACTTGCGAGGCCCCCGACGGCAATAGTATCACAGGAACATTCACCCTTTCCGACGACGGTACGTATTACTTTGAGAAAGGATTGCCAACAGCCACACTCTCAAGCGACGGTCTGGCTCGCTTCAAAGCCAACAGCGACAATACGCTCAAGGTGCTGTCAGTAGCCGTTGATGATTACTCAGGTGGCATCTCCGACCTCTGGCTCGGAAGCGACGAGGTCAATGACCAAGGGGAGACCTATCAGTATCAGGGCTATCACTTCAAGCCATACGTGGCAGGTGGAGGTGAGGTAGTTAGATACAAGGCTACACTCTCGTATTTCGACACGGGCTGGGCGTTCCAGTACAGCGACGATGTCTTTGTCACGGGCGACGGTGACTACACTTTCACCATCAATGGTGCCAGCGGTGAGCCTTACGGTATGTTCCTCGACATCGCCAAACTGTACAAGGACCACAACAACTGCGATATCGTGGTCAAGAGCATCAAGTGTGACGGCAATGAGATTACGTTTGACGATGCGGCCATCGACCGTGGCACTGCTGATGGCGACCTCTCCACCGCTCGTCGCTATATCCTTAATCCTTGGGGTGCCACTGCAGGCGATGCACCTAAGTATGTGTTCAACAGTTCTCTCGAAGTTATCGTTCACGTCACCTTCGATTGCGGCAGCAACGTGATGAATCCTGAAGAATAGCATTTGAAGGCAGGCCTGCTCCTTCTGGGCTGGCTACCTTCATCCAGACAATCAATAATCATAAACAAGTATTCGAATATGAAAACAAAATATTTGGCAGGTGCATTTCTGTTGTCGTTAGTTCTAGCAACCACTTCATGCTCAGATGACGACTACTCCTACGCTACTGGCGACATCATATCTGCTGTCACCACTGGTGACGCCGTGGTCACTGCCACCACTGCTGTGACAGAGGGTACGGTACTCGACCTCTCTGCCTATTCTGCCTCTTCCTATGAGGTGGGTGTGTATTATTCCACGACATCCGCCCCTACCGCCGGTAAGAAACAGACAGGCAGCCTTGACGCTGCCACTGGAGCAGTCACTGCCACTATCACCGGCTTGACCAAGGGACAGACCTACTATTATGCCACCTACGTCACACTTCAAGGCAAGGTGACCAAGTTCGGTGACACCAAGAACTTCACAACCACAGACGCGCGTATCGCTACTGCAGACGCCACTTCCATCACTTCCGTCAGTGCTGTTTTGGGTGGTGTGGCGGATGCTTCCGCTGAACTCATCAACGCTGGTGCTACCTCTGTGGAATACGGTATCAGAGTCAGCAGTTCACAAGACGGTGTGGTAGCCAACGAGGGTGACGAGTATGTCCTCACTTCAGCAGAGAAAAATTTCTCTGTCACTGCCGACCGTTTGCTTCCTGGCCGCACTTACTACTATGCTTCCTACTTCAAAATGGGCAGCAGTGTGGTGTTGGGTGATGTGAAGTCGTTCACCACCCAGACTAAAGAAATGGAATATGTCGATCTGGGCCTGAGCGTGCTTTGGGCTAAGTACAACATCGGTGCTGAGCATGAGTCACAGATGGGCCGCCTCTTTGGTTTCGGTGATGTCACCGGTCTGCTCACTTCTGATTTCAATGGTCATTACGCCACTGAGGATATCTCACAGACTGCCAACGATGTGGCTTCAGCGCTTAGCGCTTCTATTGACGGCGAGGCTACCAAGGTCAGTTACTTGCCGACCCAAGCGCTCTATGAGGAACTGCTCAACGGAACCACCCAGGAATGGACAGAAGTAGAGGGAGTGAAAGGTGTGAAGTTTACGGCCAAGAATGGTAATTCCATTTTCTTCCCTGCCGCAGGTTACCGCAAAGGCGGCAACGTGAATGAGGCATCCGTTCAGGGTCTTTACTGGACAGGAAATGTCAACACCATCAATGGAGACTATGCCAAGACGCTATGTTTCGACAGCAATGGCGCAACAATCGGCAACAGCGAGCGCCATCTTGGTCTCGCACTGCGTTCAGTGCGCGAGGCTGAGCCTGTATTCGAACTCAAGGTGGATAACTCTAAGATTATCTACGGTGACATTGAGAACAATGGTCGTCTTCGCATCGAGATTTTCAACCTCTATGGTGCAGGTACAGCCAATAACCCGCCAATAAACGTGCAGCAGCTCAAATTCTCGAAGAACATGATTGTGACCTTCACACTCAGTGGCATTGAGGCAGAAGGCGTTGATTGCTACGGTGGCTTGGAATATGCTGACGAAAGTTGGGATCCATCGCTTTGGTCGGGTTTCAACAGCAAGTACGACTGCCATGTCACAGGAAACGGCACATATACCGTTTGGATGGAGACTGGTGGCAACACCGCCGAAGGAGCTTCTGTGTTCACCATCGATATTGATGGACTCCATACCGCCCTTGGTGACGGCATAGACAATGTGAAGGCCGAGATCAACAGCATCAAGTTTGATGTGGACGACAGCCAGATGCAGTACTATGTTGATAACTCGAAGGTGCTCTTTAACAACAAGGATGGCAACGGCACTGATGGACGTATCGAGATTTTCAATGAATATGGTGATACCAAGGGAGCTGGTGTGGATGTCAGCGACCTGAGTTTCTCTGGCTACCAGATTATTACTTATACCATCACAGGCATCGACGGCAACCTCATCGACGGCGCAAGCAAGAGCTATAAGACGGAACTCAGTTATGCCACTCCAGCATGGTGGCCAAGTTGGTGGGGAACAGAAAGCCATGATGGTCTTGGATCATCAGTGGTCACTGGCGACGGCACCTACACAGTCTTCGCTCCGCTGGATGGAAACGCATGCACAGGCGCTGTGGTTTGGACCATCGAAATCTACGACCTCTGGAAGGAGCTGGTTGACCCGACACGTGTGAAGGTGAACATCGACAGTGTGATTATCCCAGGAAAGAAATAACCGTCTGACTCGTTACTTTTCAAATCAATCCGTCGGAGTGCAGGTACTCTGCACTCCGACACTTTTTCAGCGAATCATGAAGAATTATCTCAAGGATTTTATCCTTTTCTGCATCGTGTCGTTGTGTTGCACATCTGCGATGTCGTGTTCGTCAGGCGATGATAGCGATGGCGACAACAATTCGGTGGAATTCACTGTGACAAAATCCGACATGGTTTTCTCCACCACAGGGGGAGAAGTCAAGTTCTATGTTCAGGCATCACAGAAACCCACAGTTGCAAGCAGTGTCTCATGGCTGACCGTCATAGCTGAGTCATCTAACTCCGATAAGGTTTATCCATTTACAGCCAAAGTGTCAGAGAACACTGAAACCAATGACCGCATGGCGACCATCACTGTGTCTGTGAGTGGATCCACTAAAACGATCAATGTCACTCAAACCGCTGCCGACGGTCTGGTCATTACTTCTTCCAAGGCTTTGTCTGTAGGGGCTGATGGCGGTAATATCACTATCGCTTTACAGACTAACGGCAACTATGAGATGGTTATCTCCTCCGACTGGATTACACAGGCCAAAGGAGTGAATACTCGTGCTAATATGCAGGACTACAGCGAGACCTTTACCATTGCTAAGAACAATGGCGGTGAACGTAGCGCTACCATCTCTTTCACCCTCAACAATATCACAGAAAGTGTGACTGTCACACAGGCGTCAGGGTTGTCGAATACAGGTATCAACGCCATTGCAATGGAGATAGCCAAGAACATGTATCCTGGATGGAACCTCGGCAACACCATGGAGGCTTCAGGAGGCGAGACTTCTTGGCAGAGGACCAAGACATCGCAGGAAATCATTGATTTCGTGAAGTCTCAAGGATTTAAGTCTGTGCGTATTCCATGCTCATGGTATATCCACAGTACCAACGAAACCATTGACGCCTCCTGGATGGCTCGCGTGAAGGAAATCGTTGATTACTGTGTTGCTGATGGTCTATATGTCATGCTCAACGACCACTGGGACAGTGGCTGGATTGAGGTTGAGGGCTTCTCAGCCAGCACAGCTTCCTATCAGGCTGTGAGTGAGGCAACCATTTCTGCAAAAATCGCCACACTCCAAAACCTCTGGACACAAATTGCCAACACATTCAAGGACTACGATGAGCATTTGCTTTTCGCTGGTTTGAACGAGCCTTTCCAGCAGTACAACCTTTTCAATAACCGCCATAAAGATCTCACACCTATTCTTGAGCGTTATAATCAAGCATTTATTGATGCAGTCCGTGCCACTGGTGGCAACAACTCTAATCGCACGCTCGTGGTGCAGGCACCAGGCACCAATATCTCATCGGCTACCGACAACGGCATAGGTTTCGATATGCCCAATGATGTCGAAGGTTGCACGATGGTCGAGGTACACTACTACGACCCATGGGATTTCTGTGGTGATGGTGGTACCAGTTGGTTCTGGGGAAGCGGGAATCATGTTTCAGGCAGCAGCCACAATGCCACATGGGGCGAGGAAAGCCATCTGAAATCGCAGTTCTCCAAGATGAAGGCGAAGTTCGTCGATAAGGGTTATCCCGTGATTATAGGTGAGTGTGGTGTGAAATGGCGCAAATTGAGTGAAAACCAGACACAGCACAACAATTCCGTTAAGTCGTGGTTCAGGGAAGTATGCCTGCAGGCGGGAAACAATGGTATTGTACCGATGGTTTGGGACATCAACTTCCCGAATCAGAATGGCGAAGAAGGCACAATGACCATCCTCAACCGTTCTACGCTTAGCGTCTTCTGCCAACCGGCAATGGAAGGCATTACCGAGGGTGTGGCTTCGGCTTCCTGGCCTTATTGAACTAAGACGAAAAGTCAGAGTTATTTTTCCTTTTAAGGACGTGACCAGTCGCGTCCTTTCTTTTGTTCTGTGGGTTCCACAATTGATTTGCCTGTGACTTTTTTCAGAAATCTATTTCTTTTTATTGTCGCTATGAAAGATTAGGTGTATATTTGCAGAAGATTACCCATGATGCACACATCGATGGAATTGCTACAGAACTTACTATGCTGATATTTTACAGAATCATTTTGATAACCTTGCTGTCCCTTACTCCCTTTACCGCTATCCGTTCACAGGTAGAGCGGATGCCCTTCTCTGTAATCGGACTGAGCGACGGACTGTCGAACAACCAAATCAACTGTATTTTTCACGACCGGCAGGGATTCATCTGGTTCGGAACTCCATCGGGTCTTGACCGATATGACGGATTCCGATTCAAGAACTACTTCTCTGACCCAGACAATCCTGTCGCTCTGCCTAACAACAGTATAGAACGCATCATGGAAGACAAAGACGGCTGTCTGTGGATCAAGACAGCCACAGCATGGTGTCGCTATAATCCCTTGAACGACTCCTTTGAACTCGGCGTTGAAGACTGGTTGCGCCAGCATGGCATTGAAAACAGTCCTGACGAAATCTTCATCGACCGCCAGAAGAACATCTATGTGATGGTCAGTGGCAAGGGATGCTACTGGATCAGTGCTGAGGATGGCAGCCAAACGCTTATCAAGGCAGGGACAGGTAAGAACATGATTCCTAATGGCGAGGTAAGTGACTTTGCTGAAGAAGACGGGCAAGTCATCATGGTTTATAACGATGGTACATTGGTGAAATTCGATGGTAAGCACCAACGTGTCGTCTGGGTTAACCGACATATTCCTGAGAGTTCCAATCTGTCTTCGATGGAATACGGTATATACATCGACCAGCATCATCTGTATTGGGTCTACAATACCATTACCACAGTGCTATATGATGCTCTGCACGACAAATGGTATAATAACGAGCGTCAATGGATGCTGGAGGCAGGCTACCAACCCCTGGCTTCTCATATTGTCATTAAGGACATGGGAGAAGACTCAGATGGAAGGATATGGATAGCCACAGACCATCAAGGAATGCTGATGCTCGACCACAAGGACCATACGGTGCATCAGCACACCAATATCCGAAACATACCAGGTACACTACCCGATAACACAGTGCAGAGCCTCATGATTGACTCCAATGACGCACTATGGGTTGGTACTTACAAGAACGGCATCGCCTACAATTGGATGGGGATGTCGCTTTTCCAGTTATGGGACATTGGAGATGTGTGCACCATCGCCAAAGATGAATCGACTGGCAATTATTGGTGTGGCACCAACGATGCCGGCATTGTCTGCTACAACCCCACAACCCGTCAGACTCGACGTTTTACCATGTCAGAAACGCATCTTCAAAGCGATGTTGTGGTGAGTTCTCTTGCCGCCAAAGACGGAACGTTGTGGTTCGGTACTTTCAATGGTGGACTCACCCACTACCATGAGGGGGTATGGACCACCTATCTTCATGGTAAGAGTGGACTGGCCAACAACAGCATTTGGTCGCTTGACGAGGATTTGGAGGGAAATATCATCATCGGTACATTGGGAGGTGGATTTCAGATACTTCATGCCGCAACTGGCGAGTTCACAACCTACAGCACCTCCAACTCCACGATATCCTCTGATTATATCGCCTCGGTGCAAATGGGGAGAGAAGGACGGATTTATCTCGGACATTCTGCTGGTTTCAGCGTTTTTGACGTGGCCGCCAAGCAATTCACCAACTTTAGGGGTACCAAGAACGGCAAACCTTTCCTCAATTTGAACACCAATCAAATGTTGGTGGACCATCAGGGGCGATGCTGGATAGCGTCGCTTTCAGGTGTGAACATCTACGACATGAGGACCGACAGCCTTTATACTCTGAATCCAGAGTGGGGACAGGGGAGTTTTGTGGCGGCGTCGATGGTGGAAGATGCTGATAACAACCTTTGGATAGCCACCGACCGAGGTATCATCAAAGTGAAGACCGACTGCGATGGAAAGCGTATGGTTTTCGATATCAAAGTTTACCCTACGCAGAATGGTTTCCTGCACCGTCAGTTCAACTTCCGCAGTATTTTTATGGACAGCCAGGGCAACCTCTATGTGGGTAGCCAGGAGGGAGTGAATGTCTTGCCTAAGGGGACCAAGGATCCTGTTAAGGAACCAGCCGAAGTGTTGTTCTCTGGTATATCCTTCTTTGACAAGTATATTGAAGTCGGAGAGTCCTACAATGGCGTGGTGTTGCTACAACAGCAACTCAACGAAATGAGAGCACTAAGTCTCAGTCATGAGGACAACTCTTTTACAGTGTTGCTCGGTACCAGTAATCCTTTTCCTGCATTCCCCTGTCGTTTCATGTACCGTTTGAAAGGGGTGACCGACAAATGGCAAACCACTGCGCCAGGGATAGGAGAAATCACTTATTCCAACTTGCCTTCAGGCAATTATATCCTTCAAGTTCAGGTTGTTGACAGGGATGGAAAGAAAATGGGTGAGGTGGCAGAGATGAAGATTCACATCCTTCCGCCTTTCTATCAGACTACTTGGGCATATCTTCTTTATGCTTTGTTAATTGGTTTAATGGTCTATTTCATCAACAGCATGTTGCTCCGCAGGCAGAAAGTGAAGTTGCAGATGGAGCAGATACGCCACAACGCCCAGCAGGAACGCGAATTGGAGCAGATGAAAATGCGTTTCTTCACCAATGCAAGTCATGAACTTCGAACACCGCTCTCATTAGTTGTTTCACCCCTTCAGCAACTTGCCAAAGATGAAACAGACGAGCGTAAGCGGAGTAAACTCAACCTAATCTTGCGCAATGCCGATAAACTGCTTCAGCTGGTCAACGAGATGCTCGACTTCCGACGGATGGATATGGGAAAAGAGAAACTCAATCTCGTCAATGGCGATATCGTGCAGTTCGTCAAGTCCATTTGCACCACTTTCAGCGAACTACAGCAAAAGAAGATACACCTCACATTCCACTCGCAGGTGGAGGGACTGATGATGTCGTTCGATGATGATAAAATGGGCAAGATATTCAACAACCTGCTCAACAATGCCTACAAATTCACTCCCGAGGGTGGTAAGGTCGCTGTTTCCATCACGATGGAGAAGGGTGGTGACGCCGATTTACTGGTAGTTGATGTTGCCGACACTGGAGTAGGGGTAGACGACAGTGAAAAGAAGCATATCTTCGACCGTTTCTATCAAGTGAGGGACAATAATATGGCATCGGGAGGAAGCGGCATAGGGCTCAACCTTACCAAGTCATTTGTAGAGATGCACGGAGGTGATATTTCTGTTTCCGACAATGAGGGTGGGGGTGCGCGTTTCACCATCCATCTGCCAGTGCGGCATGACGATTCGCTGAGGATTATTGACACTTCGCTGACCTTTGTCACTCCGATTCTGAAGGATGAAGGGGAAATGAATGAAAACAATGGCAAGCAAATCGTCCAGGATAGACAGCAGGGCGGTAAAGAAGACTACGAAGTGCTGATTGTCGATGACAGCCAAGACTTCCTCGATTTCATGTCAGAGGTAATGTCGGAAACCTATCGTGTGCGTGTGGCACACGACGGAAAGGAGGCGCTCCAGATGATTGCGCAGGCAAGGCCCGACATCATTCTGAGCGATGTGATGATGCCTGAAATGGATGGAGTGGAATTGTGCAGGAGAATCAAGCAGAATTCCTCCACACGCTCGATTCCGTTCGTGATGCTCACAGCGCGCATCGCTACAGAGCAGAAAATCGAGGGGATGGAGGTAGGAGCCGATGATTATATCACTAAACCTTTTAACCTCGACATTCTCGCCCATCGCATGAGCAACTTGATAGGATGGAGCAAAGGTTTGCCTAAGCCGATGATTATGCCACAAGTCAGCGAAATGGAAATAACTTCGCTTGATGAGAAACTGGTGCGAAACGCGACGGAATATGTGGAGAAGAACATGGAGAATGCCGACTTCTCTGTCGAGATGCTCAGTCAGGAACTCGGTATGTCAAGGGTGAATCTCTACAAGAAACTCCTCTCTATCACGGGCAAGACCCCTTCGGAGTTTATTCGTATGTTGCGTCTCCAGAGGGGAGAGCAATTACTGAGGCAAAGCCAGATGAGCGTTTCCGAAGTCGCCTATAAAGTGGGTTTCAACAATCCCCGCTATTTCTCTAAGTACTTCAAGGAGGAATATGGCGAGATGCCTTCCGACTACAAAGAAAAACATGGGAAATGATGTGGATTCAAGGATTTCACGTTCAATAGGTCTCAGGAACCTTTCTCTTTTTTTATCCATTCGCTGGGGGTGCAGCCCTCGAATTTCTTGAACACATTGAAGAAATTGGAACGTTTCAGGCCACACATCTCGCTGATGGCCAAGACGGTGTAATGCGCATAGTCAGGGTCGAGGGCCAGTTTCTTGAAGTGCTCGATGCGGTAGCGGTTGATGAAGTCGAAATAGTTGGTGTGCATGTAGTCGTTGAACATCAACGACAGTGTGCCGGCATTGCTGCCCACTCTGGCCGCCACCTCGGTGATGCGGAGGTTTTTGTTGAGGTAGGGTTTTTCTGCTTCCATATAGGCTTTTACCTTGGCTTTCAGTTCTTTGTATTCCGATGACTTATATTTCATCTTGTCGGCTTTCTCCTGTCGTCGTTCTTCCTCCACCTTGGCCTGTTCTTGCTCTTGTCGCTGGATGTGCTGGCGGACTGCATTGTGGGAAGCCAGCTGTAGCTCTATCTGGTGTTTCTGCTTTAGGATTTTATGGTATTGCCTGCGGCGTTTCAAAATCTGCATCACCATTACAGCCATGATGATTATTGAAATGACAGCGAACAACATGCCATAGAACTTGATAGATGGCAACACTTTCACTTCCACGTCAAGAGCGGTCTCAGGATGACCTGCCAACGCGATACGAATCCGGTGGTTTCCGAGACTGAGGTCTTTCAGTGCTACAGGATTGCCCTCATAGCACAAACGTGTTGCTCCTCCGTCTAAAGTCCACTCGTAATAGCGTTGGGATTGATGAGCGCTGTAGTCAAGTAGCATCGGCATGATGACCAGTTCGTCGGTGCCGAAATACCAGCCGGTGCTTATTGTGTTGCAATCGTCGGAAAACGGATTTGTGATTTGCTCCTTGCGGTCAATGGTGTATCTGTCGATAAACACCTTGGATTTCAGAGATGCAGTCAGTTGCAGTCG
>Ga0247609_10000714_pt1 | contig 43603 bp, 34 predicted proteins | sample 172DNAGHGlowgp2_FD_193487 | JGI IMG/M metagenome (GOLD analysis project Ga0247609, IMG submission 193487) | Sheep rumen microbial communities from Palmerston North, Manawatu-Wanganui, New Zealand - 1728 DNA GHGlow gp2 | ecosystem: Host-associated > Mammals > Digestive system > Stomach > Rumen ... | reverse complement strand
AGATAGTACAGGTCTTGGGCACCTATTAACAAAAATAAAAACTGTATTAAATAGCAAAGCAAATACATCTGATTTATCTGCAGTTGCTACATCAGGATCATATAATGATTTAAATAATAAACCAACAATACCAACAACTTCAACTACTATAACTGAAAATGATTCTAATCCCGTTTCTAGTGGTGCAGTTTATAGTAAATTTGCTGATTTAATTGGTTCTGCTCCTGCAGCATTAGATACATTACAAGAAATTGCTGCCGCATTAAATAATGATGCTGATTTAGCAGGTACATTAACTACACAAATAAGTAATAAAATTTCAAAAGTATCTGGTGCTACTTCAGGTAATTTTGCAGCATTAGCATCAGATGGTACATTAATAGATTCTGGCCATAAACATTCAGATTATGTAACTTCTGTAAATGGTACTACAGGCGATATTACTATAGACACAGGTGTATTAAGTTTTAATGGTGCCACAGGTGATATTACATATAATGCTCCAGTTACATCAGTTAATGGAGCAACTGGTGCAGTTACTGTACTTACTTTACCTATTGTTACAGCAACAGATAATGGAAAAATACTTATGGTAGTTAATGGACAATGGCAATTAGTTTCGCCATCTGTATTATATTCTGGAAATGGAATTCCTAATAATAATTATGGAAATAATGGAGATTTGTTTATACAAACCGATTAAAATAAATATATAAAATATAATAATTATGATAACAATTACAAATTTTATTAATGAAGCTAAAATGAAAAAACGTAATACAACCGATATCAATAATTGGATTACTGATGCTTCAAAAACAGGAAATACATTATCTGATGCTGACTTAGAGCAATTAGAAATTATAATACGTGAATATTTTGTAAATAGTGTTAATTATTCTTCATTAGAATTAGGATTTGAAGATAAAGATTTAATCTGTGATATTGCAGGATATATTATTGAAGCCGCAGCTTATGATGCAATTAAATCAAAACATAATGTAACAAGTAGAGCAGGTAGAGGTTTAAAAATTAATGATGAAAGTATTTATTGGGATTTTTCAATTAATGGAATAGATGAAAAATTTGAAATTAAAGCAAAATGTAAAAATGGATATCATACTGGAGGTATTTCTCCAACTAGTAATCAAAAAACAGATAATAAATTAATATATATCATTATTCCTTATACTGCTACTGGTGTAGGATTTGATATTGATACAAATAATATTAAAGTTCAAAGAGGATATAAAATGAAATAGATAAATTTATAAATTAAAATATATATAGAGAAAATACATTTTATCGATATTAATGGCACAATATATTAAGTTAAATAATGAATGGGTTGAAATATTAGATGTCTATAGAAAAATTGATGGTCAGTGGGTATTACAAACTAATGTTCAATCTAGTATATTGACATCTAATATTTATTTCTATAGTGAAATCAAAATTGATGATGAAGTTATTTATATGATATCTGGTGTAGATTCATATGTAGGCAAATCATTTAATTTAACTTATATATATAATAACAAAATTGTTGCACCAGAATGGTCAATAATTTCTGGTGATCAATATGCAACAATAAATGAACATGGTAAAGTTGATATAGATGTAGGAGTCATAAATGAACCAATTATTGTACAAGCCGTTTATAAAGGAAAAACTGTAACTAAAACAATTATCATATCTTATGATAATCAATTATTAATTGAAGGTGCAGATACTATAATAGGAACATCAGGAAATGTTATTTGTAGATTTAATTCAACAGTTGTTAATCCAGAATGGACACTTGTTGCAGGAAATGGTGTTGCACAAATTGATAATCGTGGTAATATTACAATTATTGATTCAGGAACAATTATTGTTCAAGCAGATTATCGTACTTATGTAACAACTAAACAAATTGAACTTGTGTATGATAATACAGGAACAACAACTGAAACGACTATTGATGAAAATGGTACTGTCATTACTGAGACTACAAATACGACAACAGATCCTGAAAGTGGATCAACTACGACTACAACTACCACTACAACAACTGATGAAAATGGATATTCACAAACTACATCAACTGAGACTACCACAAATGCTAATGGCACAGAAACTACAACAAATACTACAATCACTGATTCAACAGGTGTGACAACAGAAACAACATCAACGACAACCACTAATACAGAAACAGGAACTGTCACAACCGAAGAAACAACATCAACGACAAATCCTGATGGTACATCATCAGAAACAAATTCGACAATAATAGAAAATCAAGATGGTTCTACTTCTACGTCATCAGATACAACACATTACGATGAACAAGGTAATGAAATAGGAAGTACAAGTAATGAAACAACAAATAATGCAGATGGGTCATCAAATTCAACAATAACTAATTATGATGCAAATGGTGACCCAACAGACCAAGTTAACCAATCACAAGATACTTCAGGTAATACATCAACACAAACAATACAATATAATGATAACGGTGATCCTATAGTTACTGGGTATGATATTGATACATCAGGAAACGAAGATGGAAATATGAATTTTGATGGCACAGGTGGTATTAATACTGATTATTATGCATTTGATATGACCCATGGCTTTGAAATGGTTCTTCATTTCACAATTGATTTTACACAACAACCTCCTAATCAGAGTGATAACCATCATAATGTGATGGCTATGAAACGTCAAGATTCACAACCTTGGTATGGATTCCAAATTCGTCAATCAGGAGCAAATAAATATATTCAACTTGGTACACAATTTACAACAGGGAGTAATACTAATGTAACTATTACAACATCAAATGATAACAAGTATAATGGATCTGTAAATATTTATGAATATAATATAAAAATTGTATATGATCCAACACTTTCTTCTAATCAATTTGTTTTAGATGAATTAATTGGTGGTGCTCATATGTCATATAGCGGCACATTTCCAGATATTGAAGCTCTTAAATATATTAAAGTTACAATAGGATGCGCATTAGATGGCAATGGAGATCCATATCGTTTTTGTAATATGGATGTATTTGAATTCTATATAAAGAAATTACATAATATAGATGATCCTGTCATTACTTGTACAGATGGGCAAACAATTACAATAACATGTGCAACAGAAAATGCTTCAATTTTTTATAAATTAAATAATGAAGTAAGCTATACTGAATATACTGGACCAATATCTATTCATGAAGATACTACTATTCAAGCATATTCACAACTTAATGCTGAAAAATCTGAAATAATAACACGTTCATATGTTTATGATAATGGAATAGAATTACCTGAAATAGATACAATAAATAATGCTATAGTATTAACATGTGAAACACAAGGAGCATCAATTTATTATAGATTAAATCAATATGGAAGTTATATATTATATACTGAACCAATAGATATTGAAGAAGATACTGTTATTCAAACATATGCACAACTTAATGGTGAACGAACAGAAATAATTTCTGCAACTTGTCTTTATGATAATGGTATTGAAACTCCTATTATTAGTTGTAATGGCGAAACAATTACAATTGGATGTAATCAAGCAAATGCGGATATATATTATAGATTAAATCAAACAGGTGAATTTATTCAATATAATTCTGCTATTGATATATTAGAAGATACTGTAGTAGAAGCATATGTTAAAGTTGGAAATCAAATTGGCCATACTGCTATTGAAACATGCATATATGATCCTATTTTATTAGATCCTCCTATAATTATTAGTAATGGCCCATCTATTGTTATAAATTGTCCAACTACAAATGCTACAATATTCTATAAATTAAATAACACAGGTAGTTTTACACAATATAATGGACCAATTCCTATACTTGATGATACTTATGTACAAGCATATTCAATGTTAAGAGGAAAGCAAAGTCAAGTTGTTTCTGAAACTTGTATATATAGTGATGTTCATGATTATAGTATGGATTATCTTACATTCCAAATATTAGAAAATGGTGTAATACCTTGGAAGCAAAATACCACAGCAAAAACTATTGAATATAGCTTAAATAATGGTGCATGGACTTCAATAACATCAACAGCAAATGGTGTTATGATAAATGTTTCACAAGGAGATACTATTAGATTCCGTGGTACTAATCAAACATATTGTAATGCTAATAAAACACAATATTCAGGATTTGGATTAGGTGAATCTGGAACAAATGGAGATTATGTTAGTAATGCAGCATCATTCAATGTTGAAGGTAATATAATGTCATTAATATATGGTGATAACTTTATTAATCAAACATCATTTGGTGGTGGTACTTATAATTTATGTTCAATGTTTAAAAAAGCAAAAGTAGTATCTGCAGAAAATCTTATATTACCCGCAACAACATTAACTACATATTGTTATCGTGCTATGTTTAGCTGGGCAACTTATTTGGCAAAAGCTCCAGCATTACCCGCAACAACACTTGGGTTAGGATGTTATTGGTATATGTTTGAATCATGTGCTATAACAACTGCTCCAGATCTTTTAGCTGAAACATTAGTACAAGAATGCTATGGTAGTATGTTTACTGCTTGTTCAAGTCTTAATTTTATTAAATGTATGGCTAATGCAGGATTTAGTACTAAAAACTGTTTACAAAACTGGACAAATGGTGTTGCTGCATCAGGTACATTTGTTAAAGATAGTGGAACTGCTATTCAAAGTGGAAAATGGACAAGAGGTACATCAGGTATTCCAACAAGCTGGCTTGTTTATGATGATGTTCCTGTAGCTCCACCAACTATTACTTATGATGGATTCTCAACTATTACATTGACATGCGATACAACTGGAGTAACAATATATTATAAACTTACTGGAGACACAGATTTTACAGCATATTCAACACCATTAACAATTTCTGGTGATACGGTTGTTCAAACTTATTCAGAATTAAATGGAGCAGAAAGCCGTGTTATAAAACAAACTTGTGTATATGTTAGTGATGTGCCTATTGAAGCATCTAATCGTGATTTGAATAAATGGCAATATAGCGGACAAGAAGTAACTGCTCCATATTCTGTAAATGGTGTTGATGGGCATTCAGCAAGTTATTCAAAAGGAACATTTACATTTGAAACAAACTTTGCATTACGACAAGCGCAACCTGCATATCTTTGGTTCCAACACGCTGACCAATCAGCAACAATATATATTGATGATGTACAAGTAACAAAGCATTGGGGAGGATATACTGCATTTACAGTTGATATATCTAATTATGTTCATGCAGGGCAAAATGCTGTAAAGGTTCAACTTAAGAATAATGAAGGTAATTATCTTGCACCAGCCAATGCGGACTTTAACTTTAATGCAACATTAGGTAAAGTCAAATTATTTACAAGTCCATGCTTACCAGGAACACAATATGGATATGATGGATTCCATGTATATTCAACAGTAACTGCGGCATCAGCAACATTAAATATTAAGACAACTGTTCCAACAGGTGCATCAGTAATGTGTTCAATAAGTGACGGAACATATAGTTGGTCAGATACTATAGTAAGTGATGGAACAGAAATGACATTCACAAACACAATAACTAATCCACATCTTTGGAACGGTAAATCAGATCCACACTTATATAATATAACACTTGAAATTTCTAAAGATAATGTTCTTTATCATAGATTTATAAGACCGTATGGATTAAGATTCTATGATTATGTTATCAATGATACAACTATACTTGCTAATGAAGATCCATACACAGGATTTTTATTAAATGGACAACCTTATTTATTAAGAGGATGCTGTATGCATGATGATATAGCTGGTAAAGCAAATGCATTAGATGATACTGATTATAATAATACATTTGCAACTATACAAGAACTTGGTCTTAATTTCTTACGACTTGCTCACTATCCACATCCTAAAGAAGTTTATGATCGTTGTGACCAACTTGGCATTATAGTTCAAACAGAAGGTCCTTGTGTCAATAAAATGCAAAGTACAATGCCTGCTGATTATTTCACACATCTTGAAACACAATATCAAGATATGATTGAACAACATATGAATCACCCATGCATAATCTTCTGGGGATTAAGTAATGAGACAACAACAGACGATAAAGATTTTGCAAAAGAAAAGATGAATGGATATGTTTCAATTATAAAGAATGTACTTCCTACAGCATGGGTTGGATATGTTATGGCACAATCTGCTGCAGATCCATCAGCTTATTATAATAATCCTAATTGTGATTGGTTTGGTTGTAATATTTATGTAGGATGGTATGCAAGTCCTAATTCAAATAATCCATCTTCTGAACTTAATAAACGTATTACAAATACTATAAGTAATAAATCTAAAATACTTGCATATTCAGAATATGGATGTGGTGGAACTCAATCATGTCACTCAGATGATTTCTTAACCACAACAACAAGAGGTAATAATCCACGACATGATATTGAATATATGATGTGGCTGCATGAAGGACAAATTGCCGCTATTAAGAATTATCCAGAATTAGCATTTACTTCACAATGGCAATTATTTGATATTGCTGTGGCAAATAGAAATGAAGGATATACTGAATGTTTAGATGGTGAAACTACTTCAACAAATGATGAATTAAGAAGATTAAATAATAAAGGACTTGTTGAACGTGATCATGTAACAAAGAAAGACCCATTCTATTTATATAAAGCTTGGTGGAATCCTACACCATTTATACATATATGTGGCAAGAATTACACCAAGCTCGTAGATAGAGTTATCAAATGTTATACCAATACTTTAGGATCATATGATTTGAAAGTTAATGGAACAACAGTAGATACCGCATCAATGTCAAATTATATTGTTGAATTCTCCCAGCAAACATTTGTTACAGGAGATATAATAAGTGTTACAAACGGAACAATAACAGATACATTAACATTTTAATCTTCTAAATATTTAAAATGTCGTTCATAAACATGCAGTGAGCCTGCATTCCAATATAATTTTCCAACATTGACTTGCAAGTCTTTTGCAAGTCTTTGTTGTATATATTTAGCCCATAATGCATCATTATTAAAACCAAACACAGCATCATTACTTCTGAAATTGACTATGCAATCCAAATATCTTTCGTTACCATCTTCATTAATAAAATATTGCATATTCTGGCAACACATAAAATCATGCATACCATTTTTATTATAATCACTATGCATTGATGGTCTATTATAAATCATAATAGCTTCACGTGTATGAGCATCTTCTTTTAATTTTTTTAAACAATTTACATATTGGTTTCCATTTTCTTCTGAGAATATACACCATCCATAATTTGAATTAATAAAGCCATCTTTATCAGCACATTTTTTCCACATTTTTGGAGCACCTTCAGGAATATCATTTACATTTAATGATCCATTCATATACCATTGAAGTTCTCTGAAAAAATATTCCAAATTAGGTTCTCTAATGATCCATGGCTTATCTACAATAAAATGTGCATTTTGAATTTCAACAGTTTTTGATTGCTGTTTATCATTTCCTATGATTCTAAAATCATCTTTATAAAATTTTTCTCTAAGTAAAAATCTAATATCTTCTGTAGTATTCATATCATTAATATTTTATAAATTGTGTTAAGTATATTTGTTTTTAATTACATTTATTATATAGTTCATTATGTAAAAAATTTAAAAATTTAATAATATACTTACTTCATCAAAAATATCTTCACGTGATCTAAATTTGTCACCATCATTAACAAATATTAACTTTTTGTTTTCAATATTAACAATATCAAATATTTCTTTAAATAATTTTGATTCTTTCATTATTTTATCTACTTTCCCATTTGATAATGATTGTCCATCTTCGTTATTTTTTAATAGATTTGCAGATTCGCATAATAATTGAATATAATATATTGATAAATCTTTTTTAGTTGATAATTTAGCATTTATATTATTTATCATATTTATTACTTTATCTTTTGATCTTCCTCTATATAATGTTCCATATACATATTCGCCAATATGACTTCTATTCATAATGATTACATCTGAAGATTCAAATTTATTATTTATAATATGATTACAATAATTATCAAAAAGCATATCTTGTTCAATATCCGCATTTGTTTTTGATTTTGGCTTACCACAATGAATAATTGTAGCTATGGCATATTTTTCCAATATTTTAGATATTAATGTATCCTTGCCCGTATTATCTGTTCCTTCAATAATAATTAATTTCATAGTATCTTGTATGTAATTAATATAATATAGTTTAATGTAATTAATTATTTTTATTTATAAAATTAAAACCAAGAAAAATTTTACTGCTTTAGCATAAAATATGAATTGGTTTATAATTTAATTAAATGCGCCAGGAACTGACGTCAATATGCCTGTTAACAATAAAATTTCTTATAAAGAATTTGCATCGAAGCAGGAAAGTATTACATCTTAGTGTAGTGCTAGTTCATAGTACATTAATTTATATATTTCATATGATATGATAAGCAAATTAAATGAAAATTTTTTAGATTATAGAGACCCATTGGTTATAGCAGAGGTACTTTCAAATGCAAGAAAAAGAAAGGCTACCAAAATTAATGAATCATTATATCAAAAAAATAGATTCATTTTACAAGAAATTAAAAACATTGTTTGGATATCTTTTGATGATCAAAAAAGTATGCATGATATATCAAAAGATTATAAGATAATATATATTAATGATGAAAATGCTAAAGTTAAATACAAGAATAATAATATAGTTGTATATGATGAAAATACTTCATTTGAATTTAATGATGTTAATAGAGGTAATACAATTGTATTTTATAGAAGTGGATATAGTAATGAGATTTTAGCATTTTTTATGAAAGAATTAATCAACCAAGGATATCTTATTATTAATGATCCTGAAATGGTTAACATTTCATCAGATAAATATTTGACTGCAGAAATATTTGTAAAGAATAATATTCCACACCCAAAATATGCATTAGTCACTAAACAAAATGTTTCTATAGATAATCAAAAGGATTTAAAAGAAAATATATTAAAAAAGATATATAAAAATCCTACTGATGAATCTCAATATGTATGTAAGATCTTAAATGGGCATGGTGGCTCAGGTGTATTTCTATGTCATGGAAAAAACATATTAAGTATTTTACAATGTTTATTCTCAATTGATTCAGATACTAAAATATTAATTCAAGAAAAGGAAGAAATAAAAGATGGTGATATTCGTGTACATGTTATTAATTTAAATGGTAAACAGGTTATTATTGATAGTGTTATGAGAAGACATCAGTCAGACGATTTCAGAACAAATCAATCATTAGGAAATACAGCTGTTTCAATTGAATTAACAAAAGAACAAGAAAATCTTGCTAAAGAAGTTTCTAAATTAAGTGGATTAGTATGGGCGGGAATAGATATACTTCCATTAGAGAACAATAAGAATGTTGTATTAGAAATCAATGGATCATCAGGATCTACAGTTGACGTAAATGATTCAGATTTACGAAAAAAGAATGCAGAATTTTTCAAAAAAATTATTGATACCATTAAAGAGTTATGTCAAATATAAATATAAAAAATGTAATTTATTTTTATCCAGGTGATGAACCAAAACCTATTGAAGAGGTAAAGAAAAAGAAAAAAGAAGACTGGTGTTATTCTGACTATCTTACTGATGCTTGTGATCATAATAAGTATAATCTTGTTAAGATATTCAAATATAATGTATCATATGTATTGAATGATGAAATTATAAATATTAATGATACAAATACAAATGTATCAATAAGTCTTAGCAAAGAAAATATTAAAGATACAGTAATATTTCAAGGGCAATCAAATGATGATATCAATTCAGGCTATATAACATTATTAAATACATTGGAAAACTATGGATTCTTATTATTTAATACTATAAATGAAATTGAAACGGCATCTAATAAAATATTTTCTGCAAACTTATTAAAGATATATAATATACCACAACCAAATTATATATATGTAAATAAGAATACAATTATTAATTATGATACTGGTGAAATCAATAAGTCATTCTTTGATTTATTAAAGACATTATATGACAATAATGTATCTATAAATTCTGAACAGCAAAAAACTCAATACGTAGTAAAAACTTTAAGAGGATCATTAGGAATAGGTGTATTTGTATGTTATGAAGAAGAATTGTTAAGCATATTGCAAACAATATTTAAACTTAATGAAAATGCTGAATTAATGATACAAGAATTTTGCGAGAATACTGGTGATATTCGTGTACATGCGTTTTCATTAGATTGTAAGAATTATGAGATATTAGGTGTAATGAAACGTAATCAAATTAAAGGTGATTTCCGTTCAAATGTTTCATTAGGTGCTACAACAAATGATTATGACTTAACTGATAAACAAAGAAAATTAATTATAGATACAGCAAAAGCTACACAATGTAAATGGGTTGGAATTGATTTATTACATTCAAAAGACGGGCGTGATTTAATTATTGAATATAATTCATCTCCAGGTGTTGAAGGAATTTCACAACAATTAAATAAGAATATGTTTAATATCATATTTGATAAGATAAAAGAATTTAGTGGATCTTCTGAGGATACTACACCAAGCAAAGAAACACCTACTGTTGATATGCCTGACGAAAGCGCAAATATTGCATATGACAATATCATTAAAGAAGTCAATTATGAATTGGATGAAGATATGATAAATGAAGATATTGATATGACAGGCGTAAATACATATAAAAACGATGAGTATTTTATAAAAAATATTGTATTAATAGCCAAATCAACAGACATAACTACAAATGATGGTGCTGCTTATGTAACTGCTGTTTGTGAAAAGAATGGAATGAATGCATATTGCTTTAAAGCTATGGATACAGATTGTGAGACTGTAGATGAAGGTGTTAGAATATTTGATGAAGATAATGAAGTAATTCTTACAAAAGAAAATGTAAAAGACACAATAGTTATTACACGTTCATCAGTAATTTATTATGAATTAGCAATAAAAACTTGTTTAAAATTAGAAGATATGGGATTTACAGTATTTAATCCTATAGATACATGTTTGACTGCAAATAATAAATTAAAGATGTGTGAATTATTTAAATCATATAATATACCAAGCCCAAGATTTACATGGGTAAATTGGCATGATGTAAGAAATGGTAGTGATGCTCTTAATGAAAAACTTAAAGACATTTATGAAAAGCCAAATGATAAATCTAAATATGTATGTAAGATATTAGATGGTCATGGTGGAAAGGGTGTATTTAAATGTGATGGTTCTACAATATTTGGAATATTACAAACAATATTTCATTTAGATAAAGAACATAAGATAGTGATACAAGAATTCTGTGACTGTGATGGCGGTGACTTTAGAGTTCATGTATTAACTACAAAAAATGGACAAAAGATAATGGCAGCAATGAAACGTGATCAATTATCTAATGACTTTAGAAGTAATGTATCATTAGGTGCTTCAACAGAATTGGTTGATTTAACACAAGAACAAAAAGAGATAGCATATAGAGTTGCTTCTATTTCAAAAATGCCATGGTGTGCTGTAGATATCATGCCATTGAAAAAACCATCAAAAGAAAAATATAATAACGTTGTATTAGAGTTTAATGATAGCCCAGGATTAGGTGGTATATCTCATATATTGAAAAAGAATATGATTAATTTATTATTAGACAATCTTGATAAAAATGATTTTGAATAATTATGGATGAATGGATGAATTGTGTTAAGAAAATGCATGCATGGTATATTGAAAATTTTGGACCATTTTATGATTATGATCATGGGAAGATTAAAGATAAATTAAAGCCATGCGAATTAATAGATGATAAATTAGTAAGAGCAGATTGTTCAGGATTTGTTAATGCAGCATTAGTATTATATGGAGAAATAGATGATACTTTAAGATATAATGTAACACATGGTAGTTATAATTATAATAAGAAAAGAAATGATGTCAATTATTATGGTTTCATGCCTGATATAAAATATTTTAGGAATGACTTAAAACGATTTAAGCATATAAAAGTTAAAGAAGATACATTTTTTCAAACTGGAGATATTTTATATAATGATTTTCATGTTGTTATTTGTGAAGACAAAATGGCATATGAATGGGGTTCATCAGTTGAAAAAAGAAGTTTAACAAAAAATGGAGGTAAGATAAGATTAGATCATATATTGACACCTTATAAAAAAATACAAAAATATTTTGGAATATGGAGACCAATAGCTTAAAATCATTAAAAAAATATGTAAAAGAATGCGATGGGGCTTGCCCATCTAATACACTTGGAATGGGTAATGTAGCATTCCCAACAGATACTACAGTAGGTTCAGGTGATACATTTCAATTTAGAAGAAAAAAACGTAATAAAAAATTATCATTAAATAAAAATTCTAAATTATTAAAATAATGAAATCAATAAGTAATTATATATATGAACGATTGTCATTGAATTCCCAATCACAATTAACAAAAAATAATTTAACACAAGAACAAATAAAAGAATTTGTAAGTGATCATTTATCTGATAAAAAACAAAAAGTAACAGCAGGATTAATAAGATCATTACAAAAAGAAGTAAGTTTATATTGTGATGATGACATTGATTCAGTTGTATATAACGATGAACATAATCAATCTTCAGTTAAAGATTTAATGTTATTTACTGCAAAGCATTTTAATGTTACTTTTGAAGAGTTATGGAATATTTGTGATAAATCATCTCGTTTATTTAGAGAAATTATTCAAAAAATAAATCCACAAAAATTTATGTAAATTATTATATATGAAGCGAGGCTATGTTTATTTATTATGTGATGGTGAAAGATTTAAAATAGGGATGACAAGACAGGAAAATATAATGAATAGAATTAAAGAATTACAAACAGGTAATCCTAATGAAATTTGGTTGCATTCTTATTTTGAAACAGAATATCCAAATAAAATTGAAAAGATGATGCATGCAAGGAATGTTTCATGCATGCCCATTAGAAAATAAAGAACCAAGTTGGTATGACAAAAATTATGATAGAGCATTATGGAACATATAAATAACTTTATTTTAGAAAGATTGAAATTGAATTCAGATTCAAAATTGAATTCAGATTCAAAAATAAATCAAAGATTTCATCCTACAACTACAAAAGAATTAAAGAAATTAATAGTACGATTATTAAAAGAAAGAGGTCCTAATGCCAATTTAAATGATATTGACGTTAGTGAAATAACTTACATGTCACAATTATTTAAGAATACTGAATTTGATGGTGATATATCTAATTGGGATGTAAGAAAAGTTGAAGATACATCATGGATGTTTCATATGTCATCATTTACTGGTAAAAATGGAGATATCTCAAAATGGAAATTTGATAATATTGAATTTATGGATAATATGTTTCAGTATTCAGATATAAATATAAATTTAGATGCTTGGAATATTCCTGAAGAAACATTTACACGAGACATGTTTGATGATTGTCCTTTAGAAAAAAATCCACCAAAATGGTATAAAAGAATTAGAACATATTGAAATTAAATAATATAATATATGGAGAAAGAGGGCTACGTGTATTTATTATGCGATGGCGAAAAGTTCAAAATAGGAATGACTCGTCAAAATAAAATTGAAAAACGTATATTAGAATTGCAGACAGGTAATCCTAATGAAATTTGGTTGCATTCTTATTTTAAAACAGAATATCCAAATAAAATTGAAAAGATGATGCATGCAAGGCATGCATCATCAAATATAAAAAATGAATGGTTTGATATGTCAGTAAATGAAGTATTTAACTTTAAGAACGAATGTCAAAAATGTGAGGACATTCTTAAAGCTTTAAAAAATAACCCATTCATTTAATAAATATAATTTATCCATTCATTTAAATAATAAATAGTATATTTCATTAAAAATTTAATCAATTATTATATTTTTAATAAAATAATGATTAATCAAATTGGATAGACAATTAGCTATAATAGGAAATTATAAATATTTAGTTGAAAATTATAATGCAGAAACTGATATGCAGAATAATTATTATTCTGCTGAATTTGTTATGATTAGAAATTTCACGGTAATGAATAATCTAATTTGTGATCATGATATTTATATAATAGAAAGTAAATATTTTAATGAATATATACAAGAATTAAAAGAATCAGGTTCTACATCAGGAAAATCAATTGCATTTCCAATAACAGGTAGTAATGTCATATCATATTCAAATAGTTATACTAAATTTAATTATAGTATGAATACTATAAATAATTCATCAATATATGTAGGAGATGAATATGGTATTGATGTATATAAGATTTATGAAAAACAAAACAATAAATTAGTTTCTAAAAAAATTAAGTGTAATAAATTAAGAATATATCATCCATTAACAAGAAAATCAATTAATGCATTAATAGATATTAATAATTATATTAACAATATTCATTTTCATTATTTATGTAAGCCAATAACTGATTATAAATCAAATTCAGAAACTGAAATAAAATATTGTAATGAAACATATTCAGAATATATAGATATATATTATCCAAATATTGAAGATATATTTAAAATTAATGTTGATGGATCATATTCATCATTTTATATTGAAGACTTAGAAATTGTAGCATCTACATATAATAGTAAGTTCATTAATAGTATAATGAGTGATTCAAAAGATTTGATACAATGTGAAGAATATGAAGGAAAGCAAATTGTACCAATGAACTTATTAATTCAACCATACAGAATTGTTGAAGAATATAATTCAAATAATAAATTAAATTACGATGATGATTTATCTAATGATGATAAGATATTTGTAAAATTATATTTAAAAACAGCTGTGTCAATAGAAAATAATTATATAGTATATCCTATTAATGCAACAATATTTCCATATAGTGAAATAGACGATTCCATTAATATGTATATTCTTGATGATTATGTAAATGCTATAACAATATCTTTTAATACACCATGTAGATTTAAACTTATGTCAAGAACTGGATTTTCAGATGGAACAATATCCATTGTAACAATGTTTGATTATCCTAATAAGTCATATTTTTATAATTTAGCAAAAGAATATAATTTATCACATGAATCAAAAACATCAGCTGTTCTTGAAGCATATAAGTATTATAATAATGTAGGTGATAATAATTATAAAATGTTTACTAATGACGAAATAGTTAGACAATTAGAAGATATTGATGCAGTAGATACATTAAGTCCTGAAGCTATTAAATATACAAAAGAAACATTATATTTGCCTGATAATATAGATAAAAACAAAGTTTTAGAATTATGGAAGATTAATATGAAAGAAACTTTGATTAATGAATATGAAGAAGAATTTGGTACTCCAGGAAATTTTCTTGGCTTTAAGTTAGAAATAGCTACAGATAATTTATTTAAGAATATTATATACGATAAGAATTATAGAATTAATTTTAAAGATTTAGATGATTTTGCATTTAAATTAAATGACATATTTAAATCATGGAATCAAAAGCCATCACAACTTATGGCACGTGCAATATTTTATGATAGAATATTAGGCTTTAAAATAACAGGAAATTTAATTGTTATTTCAAAAGAATGGTTTAAATTCATGGTTAATAATAATGTAAAAGGAAGAGTTAATGAATTATCAAATATAAATAAAATAAAAGGATTACTTAATGATAATATGAAAATAATAGATTTAAAAGAAGATAATATAAATTTCATTAATAATATAAATTGCGTTGTTTCAAAAAAATATGAAGGCAACTCTATTAATTCATCATTAAATAATAATCAAAAAATTATATTTAAGCCAATATTTTATAGAACTTCAGATTTACAAAATGTAAGAATTCGTTCTAATGTAACACAAAATATTGGCATAAACTTAATGAAATATATGACTAAAGTAGATACATTCAAAATGAAAATAGATAATATTGAATATATTGAAACTGCAAGAAATGATGCATATGTCATATTTAATATTAATGCACTTAATTTAAAAACTATATCAGGTACATATGATATAACAAATCAGGACGATGAATTTATTTCATCAGGCTCATATATACTATATTAATATATTATTATAATTATGATAGATTTATCACTTGATAATAAAATATTTGTTAATACTGAATTAGAAGCAGCATTACAAGAATTGGATATTTTATTTAATACAGAATACACTGAATTAATTGGATATCCACATTTTGGAACTTCATTTGAACAATTTTCATGGCATTTAAATCCTGAGATTAGTCAAATGGAATCATATATATATGAAAAAATTTCAGAGACACTGTTTTTGTCTAAAATGGATGTTAGTGTACATATTGACACACAATTAGGAGTCTCAAGATTAATATATAACGTTAAAATAAATGTAACGGATTCATTTGGTAAAACGGGAAACAGAAAATACCAATTCAGATAAATAAGATAACTTAAAATATGAAATTATTTAGAACAATTGATTTAAGCTTTGATAAATATGATAACACAATAAGAAAATATCTATCAAAGACATTTAATAATTTGGGTCTTGAATATACGCATACACAAATTTTTGGTGTCATATTTGATGGCATTAAAGGTGTTATGCAAAATATAATGTTTTATATTGAAGATGCTTTTACTGAACAAAATATATTTAGAGCAAAGAGAAAGGATTCAATATATTCATTAGCAAAAATTTCAGGATATGAAGCATTTTATGGATCTGCTGCCATTGGGACAATTATTGGACAATTACAAATAAATAATGGCTTATCAACAAAAACAACAAAAGTCTATTTAAGAAATCATATGAAATTATTAAATAGATCAAATGGACTTGTTTATTCATTACAATTGCCTACAAATAATTATGTATTTGATATATCAAAACCATTAGTGTCACATGAATTTAAAATTATCCAAGGAACATATTTATTATCAAGATATGTTGCAAAAGGAACATATTTAGAAACAATATCCATAAGTAATGTTGAATTATTTGATAGACAATATATTGAAGTATATGTTAATGGTGTTAAATGGCAAGAAGTTGCTAATTTATATGATATGACTGAAAATGGTCATGAATATATTGTAACTATAGGATATGATAATGCATTTGATATTATGTTTGGTAATGGTATGTATGGTTCAGCATTAATTGAAGGAGATACAGTCGATATAGAATATGTTGTTCACATGGGTTCACTTGGAAATATTTTACCAAATTCTGCTACAGATTTTGTTTTTCAAGAATATGCTGTTGATTCATTAGGTAATAAAGTTAATGCAAATGACTATATGAAATTGACTATGCAAAATTGTATTTCTGGTGGTACTAATTCAGATTCAATAAGATTTATAAGATCAATGGTTGGTGCTAATTCAAGATCATTAGTTCTTGTTTCTGAAGATAATTTTAAACTATTCTTTAAACGTTTTTCATTTGTTGGATATACTGCTTGTTGGTCAGAATCAAATTCAATGTTTATAAATGCAACTTGTTTATCAAATGTAAAAAATAGAATAAATGAAATTGAGGATTATTTTAAGATAAATGTAAAAGATATGTTATTATCTAATGAGCAAAAGGAAATGATCTTAAATACATTAGATAAATCACAAAAAACATTTGCAGGAATAACATTAAAATTCCAAGATCCAGTTATTCGTCAATATGCAATTATATGTTATGTAAAAATTGATAGTAATTATAATAAAGATACTGTCATTACATTAATTAGACAATCATTAGGAGAATATTTTCTTAATATTTCAAATGATACAATATTTATTGCTAAATCAGATTTAATTAGAAGATTATCATCAATTAATTCTATACAAGCTATAGATTTAGACATAATATCTGATTATGCAGAACAAGCATATTATAATAGTATATATACAAAATATGAATTAAACTATGTAAATAATTCATACAAATATGTAGAAGTAAATAAAGTATATAATATTAATGAACCTCCTGGATTAGATGGTTTTGGTAATATTAAACTTAATGCTAAATTAGAAGTACCTATATTACATGGAGGATTTAATTATTATCCGAATAAAGAAAATAACGATAAATTAACATCTATAAAAATAGACGATATACAGGTGTATTTCATTTAACATTATTTTATTTTTAATAAATAAATTTATTTATCATTTATGAAATCATTATCAGAATATATTATATCAATTAATGAAGCTTGGGCAGATTATAAACTATATGATTCTGAACTTGAAGATATATTTGCAAAATATGAAAAACAAAAAAATGCTAAACCAAGATCTCGTGGTGGTTGGTCAAGAACAAATCCACACCAAAGAGCAGTATTGACTTTAGCAAAATATCCAATGCAAATACTTATTAATAAAGCAGGATATAAACCAGAAGAAATTAAAACTTATCGTGGAACTGAAATTAATAAAGAATCTTATGGAGTATGGTTAGAAGAACAAATTGAATCTGGAAAAATCAAGAAAGAAGATTTAATTAAATGGTGGAAAGAATATGATGAGGAAGTTGCAAAAGCTAATTGGCATGATGTAAATTATATTGTTAATCAAATTGATCCTACAAAATGTTGGAATCCATTTAAACCTAAAGATGATTCTATATTAAAATCATTTTTAACTACTCCATCAAATATTATATATTATTTAAAAAGACATTTTTGGAAGGAAGAACGTGAAGATTTAATAAGTTTCTTATCAGATCCTGTTAATCAAGATAATTTAAAGAAAGCTTTAAAAAAGGTTGAGAAAAAAATATTAAAAGCAAGACCAACATTTGCCCAAGGCACAGTAGAAAATATAAAAGAATTAATAGCACATTGTGATTATTCAGGTGGTAATCTTGAAGAAATGTTAAAAAATGAATATAAATCTAATCATGGTCGTAGATATTATCAAGGAGCAAATGATTATGAAGGGTGTACAGCTTCATCAGTTGTTAGTTTAATATTACAAGTAATTAATAAATTATATGGATTTGAAGTATGGCATTCAATGAGTGAATCTGATACAGATGAATATTATGATAGGGAAATTAAACAAACAGCATCATTAAGAGGAAAAGTATCTGATGAAACATTAAGTGGATTTTTGGATGATGCAGATCATTTAAAATTTATTGTAAAAGATTTAGGTCGATCTAAAAAAGGAACAGAACATAGTTCAGTATGGAACTCTTCATTCCATACATTTTACAATCATGATTTCGAAGTAATACTTAAAAAGGATGGTGAAGAAATTTTCCATCAAACATTTACGGATATAACTGTTGGTTCATCATATTATTCAGGTGGGTGGAATTAATAGAATTAAAAATAAATTAATATAAAATGCAATCAATTAATAAATTTTTGATTGAAAAACTAAACCTTAATAAACAGTCTAAACTAAAAACAGATGGTCCATATACACCTATACAAGGTGAACATGATAGTAGCCGAATTTATGATGATATATGGAATGATATTAAAGATGATTTAGAAAGATGGGGTGCAGGTCCAGTATATGGATGGAATGGTTCAGAAGGTGTTTCATTTAGTGTTTCAAAAGGTAAACGACTTGTTGATAAAGATGATTGGATTGTTATAAGATATAATAAAGAATATGATGATTTTACAATATTTTTAGTTAAATATGGAGATATAGATGATACTAAAAATATTAAAGCAAAAGCTGATATGGTATATGCTGGGCAAGAATCAGAAATAATAAATGAAATACTTGGCATAAAAATAATAGAAGATAATTATGAAATCAATGACAGACATAGCAAATCAAATTAATGAAGATTTGACTTATGATAATATAATTGAAAAATTAATGGAAGCAAAAGAAAATGATGTTCCTATTGAAGAAGGAATTCTTGGTGCTATAGGAGGTGCTATCTTGGGAGCTTCATTTGGTCCAAAACTTGGGGCAGCAATATGTAAAGCTTTAGGAGTAGATCAAAAAGGAGCATTTGGATCATTATTGACATCACGATTAGTAATGGGTGCAATTGGTACTTCAATGGGATGGAAAATATAGAAAAATATAATTGTTTTTGAAAAATTATTATTTTTATTAAAATAAAGCATTTCTTACTTTATTTAAATACATTCTTACTTTATGTAAGAATATGAATAAGACTATAAATATAACAAATATATAAAGTATGAGCACAAAATTATTGACAAACCTTAACTTTGCCGAACTTATTACAAAAAATGACGCTATAACTGAGGCAGGTAAGGAAATGCTAAAAGGATATAGAGGATATATATATTCAAATCCAGTATCTTGTTCTTTAGTAAATAGCTTTATAGCAGAAGCAAGTAAATTCGGTTTCGATGCAGGTTTAAACAATATTTTAGAATCTGTTAACAATTTTATAAAAGAAAACAATATTTCGTGGAAACTTGCATCTGCATGCGAAAGCATTAATGCAAATAATTCAACATATAATTATATTAATAAAATTGGTGTTGAGCAAGTTTCTAAACTACTTCAAATGAATGAAGCAGAAATAGTAAGTTACATTAAAGCTGGTTCTTTAAAGAATATTCAGTATATTCCTGAATTTAGAGCTATATGTAAAGAAGTTTATAAAACACAAGTAACAGAAGCTCAAGCAGTAAATTATTCTGTTGTAAATCCAATTTCATATGTTTATGAAAATGGTGATGAATATTATTTCAAGACTTATGGAACAATATTTAAAGTAAATGAAAATAACATTGAAATTGTAGGTACATGTGAAGATGAAACATTTAATCAAGTTAACTCATTACTTGAAAGCTTTGGTCGTAATGGTGAAGAAATTTTCTATGAATATAAAGGATCACGTGGTTTATATAATTTCTCAATTAATGAAGATGTTTTAACATTTAAATCACCAAATAATACTGTAAAATTTGATAACGCAACAAAATTCATGGAGCATTGCGATACATTATCAAAAGTATTAGTACCAAATGAAAAACTTCAATTAATGAAAGTTGCCTCTGTAGTAGCTAAGGTATTTGAAAATGTAAACAATATTCTTTTAATTGATTGCTGTAAAATTTTGAATTCACAAAATGCTACATGTGCAATTATTGAAAGTAAAAATAATATTAATGTAACTGTATTTAATTCTATTCATAATGGAACATCCACAAAGAATTATGATTATGTAGTTGAAGCTCTTAATGATGTTATTAAAGTTTCAGGTATTGATCTTAAGTATATGTATGAAGATCGTATTAATGAAGATATGAAGAAATTAGATCCTCAAGCAAAAGAAATTAAAGAACAACTTGAAGCTAATCGTACAGAACAATATAATATTCGTAAGAGAAAGATTGCTATGTTAGCAGAACAATGCAAAAATGATCCTGTAAGATTAATGTTATTAAATCGTGCTGCTAAAGATTTAAAAATGTTAGAGGAAGATAAGAAATAAATTAACATTATGAAAGATATTAAAACTTTTTTATTTGAATCACAAAACAACTATGATTTAAATGCTGAAGATTCACCAGAAACACAAATTCAAGATTATTGCGGTGGAGTTGAACTTCCCAATATTCCTGAATTAATTAAAATGTTACATATAACAGACTTTATAGATAAAGGATCAAAATGGTGTATTGTTGGAGAGGATAATTTTGGTGAAGATGCATTAGAAAATGCAGATAATTTGGATATACCAGTAATTAATTATTCTTATGGGCCAAATCAAGAATCAGTACTTACATATTCTGAATTAAAAAATATGTGGGATAATGCTTCAATGCAAGAAAAGAAAAATACTATTAAGCAATTACTTGGTAAATAAATAATAAAAAAGGGAAACTTCTGTTTCCCTTTTTCTAATTTTCTTCTTTTATATGTTTAGCATATAAAGACATAAAATATGCATCAGCTATATCGTCGACTTTAGGCAATATAGTAGATATATCTTTTTTAACAATTTTAAATAAATCAATTATTTGCTCCTTTTTACAATTTCCAATTCCTGTTGCGAATTTCTTTATGTGTGTTGGTGGAGTAATAAAAAACATTATTCCATCCCTATCAATAAACTCATTACGAATCATATAATTCAATCCAGCTAAGTCAAACACTGATTTCGTTCTTATTGATGATCCATAACTAATTCCTTCTTGAACAATATATAAGTTATAATTTTTACCTTTTAATGTATCATATATACTTTCCTTAATCTTATTGACAATGTTTATCATATTAATAGTTTTCCAATATTCAGAATATAAATTATTGTCTTTATATAAACTTAAGTCATGTTTTTCATATATGACATAATCAAAATTCAATAGTTTCTCTTGAGCTTCTTTTTCTTTCTTAGTCAATTTATTAGGTTTCACAATATAAAACATATCTTTAATAAATTGATCTCCTTCATAAAACTGCATACAAATTCCAGTACTATTTAACGATGGATCTATTCCTATGTATACATTCATTATTCATTTATTCTATTTTTTTCGTTATCAATTAAGGAATCACCTTGATATCTAATACTTCTATATTCTGCTTCTGTCTTTGATTTTGTTGTATTATATATCTTTTGATTTGCTTCATCTCTATGTTTTTTAAATTCTTTAAAGAAATTATTTTTTTCTTTTTGAGTAGCTAAATGAATTGCTTGTTGAATTTGTAATATTTCTTTACGATTTTTAGATTGTTGTGATATATTTTTATTATTTTTATCATATTCTAACAAATCTCCATTATTATGCATACAATAAATTTTATTGAATTCATCAAAATTTTCTTTATTGTCTTCTATATAGTTTATAAGAGCATCATTATATTTGATAAATTGTTCTGATGATAATTCATCCCACCAAGTAATATATAATATTTTATTAAATATCCATATTCTACCTAACTTAAATCTTTTTGCAAATTGATTTAGAGTTTTCCATTTTTCATATGATTTATAAGATTTATCTCCTTTAATATATCTTAAATCATATATTGTTCTACCATTATTTTTGATATCATATAAATTATCAAAATTTTTTAGAACATTATTAGTATAATAAAATATATCTGCATGTGAATCACTTTCTTTTGAAAATAAAAAAGAATTTAATTTAACACTATAAATAAAAGCATAAGAATTATTATCACGCCAATCAAGTTTAATAATTTTTTTACGACATTTTAAAATTTTATTTCCATTTTCATCATAATTATTAACATGAATACTATCGGGAGAATTATATGAAGTATCCGTTATTCTTTCATAAATAAATTTTTTTAATGAATTCATTTACATGTTTAACTATTTTATTAAAAATATAAAATAGATATATGTTAATATGAAATTCTGAAATTCATTGAAAAAACTTTTCAGTTACAATAATGAATTTAGCATTATGCTTATGTGCAAATTCATTAGCTGCATTCCATTTGTCAGTATTCTTTATCCATGCTTCTTTAAGCCATCGTGAATCTTGTGCAGATGGTTTTATAGTTTGAGCATAAGGCTTAATCTCAACAATAATATGATTGCCTTCTGTTGTCTCTATAACATAATCAGGATAATAGTTAGCCATTCTATTGTCAAGTCTACTAAAATATTCAATAGCTATAGGTTCACTTGCCCATTGTTTTATTTTTGGATTATTTTCGCAAAACTGTATGAATTGTAATTCTAATTGTGATCTATAAATAATTGGTTCATTTTGACAACTGCAAAAACATTTTTGTATTTTTGACATATCTAAATAACCCTGATGATACCTTGAATTTTTTCGTGGTTTAAGATTTTTTATCTTATTATCAACTGAATTGCTCATTTGTTATTCTTCTTATTTAATTTAACAATTATTAATATTTGTTCTATTTTATTTATATAACATTATTTTTATATAAAAATAAATTTTATTATTTAGCAACTAGGTTTTCAAGAGTCAAATGGAGTGACATTTGCACAGAAAGTTGTGTAAAGTTTGGCTAAGTCGAGCATTCATTTGTAAGGCGACAAACTAAATTTAAAACAATAATTATGAAACAAACTAACAACAAGAGATTTAAGAAAATCGAAAAAATCAAAAACAAATTTGCATCAGTAATAGTAATTTTAATGATGATGAGCTTTTTGTTGATAGGCACTAATGTTAATAGTAGGCCAATCAATACTTCTGAATATGCAACATATGTAAAGCACCAAAATGTTCATAAAGATAAACAACAAATAAAAGAAGAATTGATTTTAGAAGTAAGTAAATATATAAAAACAGTTACAACAAAATCAAATCAATTTATTCCAAAATATATCGTACATGCTGGGCTTAATCATGACATAGATATATGTTTTATGTTAGCACAAACTAAAATTGAAACTGCATTTGGTACAACTGGAGCGGGAAGACCAACATCAAGACATTCATTATTTGGTGTAGCGTCAAAAAGATATCCTAATTATGAAATAGCTGTAAATGATTATTGTGCTATATTAAAGAAATCATATTTAGTAAAAGGAAGAACTGAGCAAACACTAATGACAAAATATACTACAGCTGGTGGAGCAAGGTATGCAGCTAATAGAAATTATGAAAGAGAATTAAGATCTACTTATAATGAAATTAAACGAAATACTAATATATATTTGTTGCAACAAGAATATAAAAAATGTAAAATATAAATTTATGGCAAATTCTATATGAAAGATGTAATTGAATTATTGAAAAAATATTCTGCACATATAATATATATACTTATTATTATAGGATTATTAATATGCTTGAATTTTTCAATATCAAAATGTTCAAACACAAGTAAAGAATATAAAAATAACATAGAAGCTCTTACTGATACTATTAAGTATTATAAGGACAAAAATGGAAATTTAGTTGCTACAAAACTTGGATTTGAATCAGATATCAATACATTAAAAATTCTTAATAAACAACTTTATGATGAAATAGAAGAATTAAAATTAAGAAAAGGTAATGTACAAAATATATATCATATAGAAGGTGTCATAGATCATGGAAAAAATGACACGGTTTATATTGTCAAGCATGACAGTATAAATCGTGGTTTTTCTAAAGAATTTAATTTCAATAATGATTTTCGTACTTTAGAGGGAAATATAAGTTATATTCCTGATAGTTTAAAATTCAATATTGAAAAAGATTATATAAAATTTGATTATACTTTAGCAATGGATAAGAATAATAAAATTTATATAAAATCAGATAATCCTTATGTACAGTATAATGAAATAAGTGGATTTACTATACAAAAAGAAAAGAAAACACATTGGTCATTAGGTCCATCTGTTAATTTTGGTTATGATCCAATAAATAATAAGCCAACATTTTCAATTGGAGCCTCATTAAATTATGGAATAATAAAATGGTGATAAATATATAAATATATATAATATGTATATAACAACAGATAGCAGTAAAATAGGAATTGGAAGCAAAACAATTTATCTCAATGAAGAAACTGGACAAGTTAAATATTATGACGAACTAGGAAATGAAATAATTCCTAAAGATAACCAAGGACCTCAAGGTGAACAAGGTCCACAAGGCGAACAAGGTGAAAGAGGTATGACTGGGCCAACTGGTCCACAAGGACCTAAAGGTGATACTGGTGAACAAGGTCCAATAGGTCCAACTGGTTTACAAGGTGAACAAGGTCCACAAGGTAATAGCGCCATATTTGATCCTAATACTGGAAATATTTTAGAAACTTTAGAAAATTCAGTGGGATTTAATGATGTTACACCAATGACACAAAAAGCTATAACTAATCAATTAATAATTGATAAAATATCTTTAACTTCTGAAGTAAATGATACTACAGGACGAAGTTTAGCAATTAATTCATCAAGTGGAATTTATGTTCCTACATCAAGTTCAGGCTGGTATAGATATCGTTGTTGGAAAGTAGAAGCAGGTCAACCTTATTTTTTAGAATATTATGATAACACCGACACAATATCAACAACGAATAGATATATTTGTTTTGCGTTTTCTCCTACAATATTAGAACGTGGAGATTCTGCTCAAACATTTATATTTAATAATTCTGCTCCAATTGAATATGAATCATTAGAAGTATCTGCACCTGATAATGGCTATTTATATGCATTTTATAGAACAGCAACAAATAATATAATAGGAACAAAATGTTATAAATATATTTTAGCAAAAGAAAATATAAATCAATTAAATATGCAAACGTCTGAAATAACATCAGAAATAAATCATATTAATACATTAATAAAAGGTGAATATGAACCAGAAACGACATGGACTAATGGATATGTTTTACGCTATATAACTGCATCTCAAAATCCTGCTGAAACTGCAACATATTTAAAAGCTGTAACAGGATATAAAGTAAGTGGATTTATTTCAGTAGAAAAAGGTGATACAATTATTGTTGAAAATGTAACAGGAAAAACATTATGTGTAATTGCATATAGTCCTGATACATCCATGGCAAATATTAGACAAAAGGTAGGTAATTCAGGTACACAAGTATATAATGCAACATATAAATGGGTTGCTATAAATGATGGCTATGTAAGAGTATGCGGAAGTGAAGATACTATATGTAAAATATTAAAAAATAATGCATTAGCTACAAAAACAGATATTGATGAAATTAAATCTAATCTTTCTAATTTAAGTTTGCCAAATTATTGGATAGAATATTTAGATGGAAAAAATACTATAATAAAAGAAGATGGACAAGATCATAAAACTGAACAATTTATATTTATTACAGATATTCATCCATCTGAAAATAATAAAAAATCAGCAGCAATAATTGATTATATTGAAAGTAATACATCATTAATAAAAGTAATATTTGGCGGAGATGTTGGTGTTACTGGAAATGTTACATCCGGATCATATGAAAGCAGATTAATTAGAAATATGGCATATAATGAAGAAATAAGAAATGCTGCAATCAAATTAGGAAAATATTATGCAATACATGGAAATCATGATTTCTTTGAATATGGTGGAAGTCCAGCAACAACACAATATTATATTAATTATCTTAAAGCAGCAGAATATATAAAAAATAAAAGTAAAAATTTCGATGTAGTAGAAAATAACGATGTAAATGGTTCTTATTATTATGTTGATAATCCTGAGACAAATCTTCGAATCATTTTTATAGATTCTTGTTGTGGATCAAATACTGGGCATTTAAGATTATCAATAGCTCAACTTAATTGGGTAATACAAACAATTTCAGAAAGTACAAAAGACATTGTTATAATTGCACATTGTCCAGCAACACCAAGATTTGCTACAACATCTGAACAAAATTCAGATAATTTTAAATGTTTAAGAACAGTTATTCTTGCTGCCAATAATAGACTACAAGGTACAGTTAATTATAATAGTTCAGATGGTAATAATGATCCAGATTATAATAGAACAGCTAATTATGATTTTACTAATTGGAATCATAAAATAATATTATATCTTAATGGACATAGCCACCTTGATAATCAAGTATATAATGATGGAATTCCTTTTGTAACAGTTATGTGTGATAAAGGAGATAATCGAGCATTTTCACCATTTAATGAAGGAACTATTGCAGCAGTTACTGATAAGCAAAAAGAAACAGTAAATGAACAAGCATTTGATGTTGTTAGTATACCTATAAGTCATGATGTTGTTAAGTTTAGACGTATTGGTTTAGGATTTGATAGAATATTCCATGTTGGAGAAATATCATTATCTATTGGAGATACAATAACATTCCCAACTGATGATATATTTACAAATTCTGTTCTTATTAATAACACTGATTCATCATTTACTTTGACTTCATCAGATTGTAATATAGGTATGTATAATAAGGGTTGGAATTACCAATCAAATATACTTAATATAAATAACAATATAATAACTGCACGAGAAGCAGGCGAAGCATTTATATTTATAGAGGATGAAGATCATAACAAAGAATTTTATTCAATTAAAGTATCTTAAATAAAAAATTATTTACATATAATAAACATGGGTATAAATATAACAACAGATAGCAGTAAAATAGGGTTTAATGGTAGTAAAACTATTTATTTAAATGAAGAAACTGGACAAGTTACATATTATGATACTACAGGTGCAACAATTAATCATCATGGTATAATGGGCCCAACTGGTCCAACTGGTCCCAGAGGCGCAACAGGACAAAGAGGTTTAATGGGTGCAACTGGTGCAATAGGTCCCACTGGACCACAAGGTGAAAAGGGAGATCCATTTACATATGAAGATTTTACAAGTAATCAATTATCATTATTAAAAGGCCCAAAGGGTGATACTGGAGCAACAGGCCCACAAGGCCCAAAGGGTGATACTGGAGCAACAGGCCCAATTGGTTTACAAGGAGCAACAGGTCCACAAGGTCCACAAGGTCCGCGTGGCATACAAGGCCCTCCAGGAGAACGAGCAGTAGTTTATGATAGTGATATTTTATTATTATTATCACAATCTATTGGAGTTGAAACAGATAAAGCCGTTACACCACTTGCAGTTTTAAAAGCTATTTTAAAAGATAAACAATCATTAAATATTGATAATATATCTAAAGTAAATGCATATATAAATGAATCAGGAAATTGGGAAGAATCAGAAACATTCCAAAGTATAAAATTAAATGTAGATATAAATACTATATGGAGAATATCTGGAGAAATACAATATGCATTCTTAACAAATGAAGATATTACTGAAGGAGAAGCAAGATTTTCTATAGGTGATAGTTATATTGAATCAAATGGAAGTACATATATAATTATACCTGAGAATACTCAATATCTTTATATAAAATTATTATCTGATAACATTGAAATAACTGAAATGATTAATCCACAGATAGTACAAGAATCAGGTAATAGTAATACAGATATAATGTCTCAAAAGGCAGTTAAAGATTTTTTTAATAATCAATTTCAAGAATTAAATAATGAAGCTGAAATGAATTCATTAATTGATTCAGGTACATATATACCAAATGTAATATATTATATAGCTGAGGAGGATTAATCATGATTTATATTAATGGTAAAAAGATATCTACATTAATGTTAAATGGCAAAAAGATATCAAAAATGTGGCAAAATGGAAAATTAATATATACATCAGTGCGTTCATGTTTTAGTAATGGAACATGGAAACAAGATAATCTATGGTTAGATAATGAAACATGGAATAATTAAAAACAAAAATAAATTAATATAATTATGTCAAATATAGAAAATTTTGATGAACAATGGCATGGTCATACAGGTAAAGAAGTTGAAAATTTTATTAAAGAACAATTTAATAATACTAATACAACTATTGTAAGTATTTCAAACAATATACCTGATAAAATACCTGTAAGTATAGATGCAGAAACATCTAATGAAAATGTTACAATATATTTAAAAGATACTGATGGAACTGCAATTGATTCTGCAACATTCCAAATAAAAGCAGATGATTCAAAAGATAGAATTGATTTTGTAGTTAATTGTCCAGAATATATAAAAAAGAATGGTGTTATAAATACATTAAATTGTAAATTTAATTTATATATACAAGGACAAGAAGTACCAAATCAACAAGGAACATTAACAATTAGTGTTATAAAAAATAGTATATCAAAATTTAATAAATCATATGAAGTAATTTCAAATAATAATATGTTTATAAATGATGCTGAATTTAATGATTTATTTATTGAGTCAGGAAAATTTAATGTATCATTTACTATTTCAGTTCAATATAATGAGAATGAACAGCCAATTACCAAAATAATATATAAAACTATTGAAGTTATAGATTTATCAATTAATTCACGTTTTAATTATCAAGTTGTTCAAAATAACACTAATATTAATGTTCCATTCACTGTTTCTGGAACAGGAAAACGTAATGCATATTTATATATAGATAGTGAACAAGTAGATTCAAAACAAACTGCAATATCAGGAAATTGGTCTGCCCAATTTACTATTAATGATATTACACCTGGTAAACATTCAATTCAATTAATAGCAGATAATGGTACTGATAACGTTAAATCAAATTCTATATACATGGATATGTATGTAGCTAATAAATCTGATTCTTATAAAGATGTTGGTGTAAGTTTTATATCAGATAATGGTAAAATTTTTGCAAAGAATGAAATACTTGTAATAGAAGGAGAACAATATGAAAATGTATCTTTTAATTATACTGGGTGGTTTAATGAAGGTACATCAATGAATGCTATATTATTTATTGGTGAAGAAGAACAACAAATATCAATAAATCAAAATACTTCAGTATTAAAAGAATATACATTTTATACAGAAGGAAGATATAATATACGATTCATAATTGATGAAAATAATGAATATAATTTATTATATAATATTAAACCAAACACAGAACTTAATATTGAAGAACGTAATGATTATATATTAAAATTAGATGCAATTGGGCGTTCAAATACTGAATCAAATCCTGCAAAATGGGGTAATAATTCCATATTTGAAAATTTTGATTGGAACACAAGTGGTTGGAGTACTGATACAGTTGATGAAAAAAATATTAATATTTTAAAAGTTAGAAATGGCGCAAAATTAACAATTGGAATGCAGCCATTTAATGAAATTGATGTATTACATAATGGTTTAACAGTTGAATTTAAATTAAAAGTATTTAATGTAACAAATAATGATTCATCGTTAATATCATGCGGACATTATGGAAATGATAATAGTTTTATTGGAATTAATATAAAAGGAAATACATTAGGATGTTATACTGGTATAGTAAAAGAAATACCAACACCTGAAGAAGATGAATATGGTAATCCAATTATTAATAGAAGTAATGAAGGTGTAGAAATGAGTTATACCGAAAATATGTGGATTAATGTTGCATTCATTATTCATCCTAAGCAAAATGATATATCTAATAAAAATGGATTAATAGAATTATATATTAATGGTGTACGCTCAAAAGTAGATAATTATACTGATACAGTATGGTCTATTGATGATCATATTATTATAGATTCATATGCAGCAGATATATATATTCAATCAATAAGAATATATAACACACCAATAGAAGATCATGATGTACTTAATAATTATATAATTGATCATAATGACGAAAGTAAGATTAGACAAATAATTGAAAATAATAATATTCTAAATGATAATAATGTAAATTGGGAAGCTATTAAAGATAAAGATCACGCAGTTATGATCTTTGTTATGAATAACGGAATTGAAGATATAAATTTAACAAATGATAAAAAAGCTGATTTCCTAGTTAAAAAGGCATATTGGTTTGCACCTGGCGGAGAAGGAAATGGAGAAGACTTTATAGCAGAAAATTTCAATATACGTATTCAAGGTACTTCATCAGTTAATTATCCTCGTAAAAACTATAGAATGTATTTAGCAAAAACACAAGAAGGATATACTTCATCTTTACAAGTTGGAAAAATAGAAATAAATGAACAAGGCATTTATAGTATTGATAATCCTACTATTTATACTGGTAAGAACGCAAAATATAAAATGAGAGCAAATTCAATTGATTCTAATTTATTTTGTTTAAAATGTGATTTTTCAGATTCATCAATGGTTATGAATACTGGTGGAGCTAAATTATATAATAACATAATGAAACAACTTGGATTGTTTACCCCACCTCAAAATAATGCATATGATTCACCAATTAGACAAGCTATAGATGGTATTCCTTGTGATTTATTTATAGCATCTCAAGATAACTTAAGTGATATTCAATATATAGGCCAATATAACTTTAACAATGAAAAATCAAAATCAGATAAGATTTTTGGTATGAATATTGATTATAGATCATTTAATCCTCAAGAAAATGATGAACGTGAATATTGCCCAATTGCTCTTGAATCACTTAATAATGGTAATCCATTCTGTTTGTTCCAATCTGCAGGTAGTGAAAATTCAGATGCTCTTAATAATCAATTAATTCAATATTTTGATGCAGGTTTTGAATTTAATTATCCTGAAGATACATTTTTTAATCCTGCAAATATTAAAGATCCTGAAAAAGAGAATGAAGCAAATGAACAACAAAAAACTGCAATAAAAAAATTAATGGGTTGGATTTATGATTGTGTTGAAGAATCTGAAGTAGATCTTAATAATCCTGATTATGGAAATAATTCAACTGGTTGGTCAGCTGAAAGTAAAGCAAAATGGGTATCATCAAAATTTCAAAATCAAATTAATGAACATTTCGATAAAAATTATCTTCTTACTTATTATTTAATTACTGAATATTGGGGTAGTGTTGATCAACGTGCAAAAAATATTCTATGGAGAACATGGGATGGCAATATTTGGTATCCTACTTTCTATGATGGTGATACCGCTATGGGTGTAAGAAATGATTCATATCTTGTATATAATTATGATATGAATAGAGATACTTGGGATTTAGATCATAATAAATATGCATATGAAGGTCACAATTCTTGGTTATGGTGTTTAGTATTAGCTAATTTTGAAAAAGATCTTGCAACTTGTGCAGATAATTTAAGAAACAAGTTAACATATGAAACAATGGAAAATATGTTTACTAAAGAACAACAACAAAATTGGTGTGAAACATTATATAATAGATCTGGTGAATTCAAATATATTAAACCATTTATTGAAGGTGTACAAATTAAAAAAGATGGAGTAATAATTACTGAACGCCCAAATAGAATGTATGCATTAACTGGAAATAGAGAAGCTCAGCGTAGTTTATTCTTAAGTGAAAGATTAAAATTAATTGATGCAAAATATAGAATTAAATCATGGAGTGACACAAATAACGCAGTAAACTTATATTTAGGTGTTAATACTGATGAAACTGTTTCATTAACATTTACATCAAATGGTGATTATTCTTATGGTATTAAAAAATTAAATGGTGTTGATTGGGTAGCTAATCCTGTTGAAGTAAAAAATAATAAACAACATACATTTACAATATTTAATTCACAATATTCAGCAAATGATCCAATTAGATTTATAGGTGTATCTAAAATTAAAACATTAAATTTATCAAATATAATTGAGCATCTAGGGCAAGAAATTACATTAACTAATTTTAAATTACTTAAAGAATTAGATGCTCATGTTAATGTTTTCAATAGTACAACAAGCCCATTCTTTAATTTTGAAGGTTGTGAATCTGTTGAAAATATTAATTTAAATAATTTGAAAAATACAAATACTATAAATGGATTAGATGGTTTAACAAGATTACGTATATTTAAAGCATCAAATACAAATCTACAAACATTATCATTTTTCCCAAGTGCTCCAATAGAAGAATTAATTATTCCTCAATCAATTAAGACATTATATTTAAAAAATCATATATATCTTAATAATGATAAATTAACTATTGAGGGATATGATAATTTAAATAATCTTATTATTGTAGGATGTAAAAATATAGATGTAAAATCAATATTAAACAATTGTAATAATTTACAAAGAATAAGAATAAATGTTAATGATATTATATCATTAGATTTATTAAATAAATTAAAAACTATAAAAGGATATAGTAGTAATAATTCTTCAGTAGATTATCCTGCATTAGTTGGAGAAGTATGGCTTGATAGATGTGCGTCTGAACAAGAATTATTAGATTTACAAAATATATATAAAGAATTAACAATTCATCAATGTGAATTCAGTCATTATTGGTATGATGATTTACAAGATGATCCTGCTAATATAACTAATGAAGATAATAAAACAGGATATGCTTATTATGATCCAAATACATATGTATTACCACCAAATGCAGGTATGGATTTAAGTGAGTATTTAAGATTACATCCAAATGGATATATACCATCTGGTCATATAAGTATCATACATGATAATGTTAAACCAGTGTTTGGATCATATAATTCAGTTGGTAATAAATTAATGGTAACTTCATTATCTAAAAATAATTTTGCTAAAAAAGAAGATAATGAAACAGATGTAGATATTACAGATCATAATCAAGATAAAGACGTATTTATTTATATTCCTCATTATTGGTATAAAGGAATTAATGATTATAAAAACAATAAAAAACATTTCTTCTTATCAGCAAATGAAGAATGTCCAAGACCATCATATAAGAATATAATTAAAGTTACTTTAGGTGATTTATTAAATACAAATAATTATGGCGGTCAAATATATGTTGGTAAAAGTACATCAATTTATTTAATAACTGAATATGGAGAAAATTTAATAATTGAAAATGAAAATTCATTAGCAAATTCTGTCGGTACTGAAGTAGTTCGTATTAATGTTTCAGGAATGAAACAAATTAGATACCCATCAATAAATAATGATACTATATGCTGTATATTTACTGATGAAAATGGTAAATATATCAGTAACGATGATCCATTACGATTAACTAATATAAATCATAATTTCTTTGCAGATGATGCAGATGTTAATTATTCATATTCAATAATTCCGAATGGAGCAATATATTGTTGGTTTACATGTTCTAATACAGCACCTGATGAATCATTAATAATTTTAGTTGATACTACTGAGCTTGATGCAATTGAACCTGATTGGGTTGAACATAAAGCAGAATGCGTTGGAGCTTATTTAGGTTGGTTTAATAGAGACTCAGATGGATATCCATTATCATATGTACGAAGTTTAAGTAATAAAGATATAACAAAAAGTTTTTATCATTTAAATCAATCACCATCAACAATTTACTGGCAATTTACTAATCATAAGCCAAATAATATACACCAAGATCCAACAAAAATTAAGTTTAAAATGGGTCATGCTGAAGATGCAATTTATATGTCACAAGGCAGAGGCCCAGGATATTCAACATTATATTATGATACAGATAAGAATTTGGTTAATTTATTTATGGTTTATTTTGGAACAAGAAAATTAGATAATTTTAAATTAAACATTCAACTTAATCCAAATGGATCATATCTTACAGGTACTCATAATTCTGATGGATTAAGTGATATACCTAATAATTTAGCAAGAATATGGGGTATAGAATATTTTTGGACATCAGGTTCAATAACTACTGTATTTGATGGAATATCATTTGGTAGAACATGGGAAGCTAATTTAAATAATGAACGACAAGATTTTAATCCATCACGATCTGACCAAATATGTGGTATTGTTAGAAATGATGGGGCAATAAATACTATAAAACATATAACATTATCATCGTGCGCACAAGCAACAAATAATATGTTAAATCCAAATGGAAATGTTATAAATATAAAATTTGGAAGGTATTGTGATACTTTACCTGTTCGTGTATCAACTACAACTGATTTTGTTACCTATTATGGCTCAGGTTCAGGACAATTACAACAAAATACATTTGTAAAAGGTGGTAATGTAAATTCACAAGGATTAATAAATTATTGTTGCTATGTATTTAGATATAATAATGTTGCTATATATCAATTGCCACGTTTATGCTATCAAGGAACTATTGAATTTGAATCTAATTAAAATAGAAAAATATACATTTAATAAATTATATGGAAAAAATTTATGGTATAGAAAAACGAAATGATAAAATCGTAAGATTTACAACTGGAAAGATTATTTTATTTTGGGGATTTTTTAATGAAATAGATAAAAATAATAATATTATACATTATCAATATCAACATACATTTTATACCAATCCATCAAATAAAGATATTGTAAAATTTTTAATTGATTTTATTGATGAAAATACGAATAAAAAAATATTGACAGGTTATGTATGGAAAAATATAAATGTATATTTATCTACTGAAAATCAATTTAATTTTAAAGCTGCATATGATTTAGCTATACAAACTGAAGGTGAATCATTGCCTATTACATTTAAATTGGGTGAAGATGAAAATAACATACCTCAATATTATACATTTAATGATATGGAAACTTTTAATGAATTTTATATAAATGCCATATTATTTATACAAGAAACGTTAAAAAAAGGATGGGATGAAAAAGATTTAGTATTAAATACCTTTAAATGAATATGAAAAACATCTTAAATTATATTTTTGAATCAATAGAAAAGAAATATGTAAATATTATAGTAGTATCTCCTGAGAATGAAATCCTCATACTTCGTAGAGCTAATTATATGAAAAAGTTCAAAGGACTATGGGGATTTCCAGGAGGTTCAATAGATGCAAAAGATAAAGATTCTAAGAGTGCTGTAATTAGAGAACTAAAAGAAGAAACAGGAATCGAATTATCTTGGAACGAAGAATATAAATATTTAAAGAAATTTGAAACTATAAAAAATAATGATGGAAGCATTTCAGAATATTTTATAGTTAAATTAGAAACAAAGCCAACAATTAAAATATCACGTGAACATTCAAAATATGATTGGTTTGATATAAAAAATAAAACAAATTATAAATGGATGCCTGATATATTTCAAATAATACAAAAATATTATGATAATTAAATTATGTTTATAACTACAAATAGCGATAAAATATTACCAGGATCATCAGGAATATATTTTGATACTGAAAATAATGAAGTTGAATTTTATAAAAATGGCCAAAGAGTAGAACAAAGTAAACCAACTGCAAAAACTGTATCTATTGGCAGTAATGAAATTTCTCCATATTTATCAACAACATCAATACATAAAGTATTATTAGATCATAACAATGCACTTAATGAATTACTTGATAATAATACTGATTTTATCGATGGAATAGAATTTAATGAAACAACTATTACACAAGAAGATTTTTATGAAGAAAACGCTAATTATATAATAAAGAATACAGTTACTTTAAGTGGATCTGAAATTACAATTCCAAAAAATTGTACATTATATTTTGTAAATGGAATTTTAACAAGTAATTCATCTTGTACATTAGTAGGACATAATACAAAAATTGTTGCAAAATGTGAACAAATATTTTCTGATAAAATAGATATAGATGGTGATTGGGATTGTCAAGCAAGACCAGAATGGTTTGGTGGACGAGCAGATGGAATAGATTATGGATCTTGGCCTTTGAGAATATATGGGGCAATTTTAACAACAGATGTTAATATAGAAACAGGAATGCCACAAGATTATAATAATGATTATCCTGCAGATCCTGATATATATTTTAATCCAACTGTTTATGATACATTATATGAACAAGGTTTAGCTCATAAATATAATGCACTTACTGTATGTTACGATACTAATAGAGAATGTTTCTTGTTTAATATTAATAATGGTAATACTAGTCTTTATTATTCTATATGGAATAATTCTAATGAATGGAATGACTATTCAGATCCAGATCATCCTAAAGCAAGAATGGATTGTGTATTTATTAGCAGTTCAGAAGTAAACGGAAGAACTTTTGGATCAGCATCAGGCACTCAAACAGTCGCTCACATATTTAAATATATGGAAGATGGTGAAACAGGTGCAACTGTTTTAAGACCTGTATTTATTGATGAAATTACATATGATGATAATAGAATTCCATTTCAAAAGGCAATAACAATGGGTCAAGGTAATGTAATACTTCAAAAGGATGGAGTATATACATTTAAAACTATAGGAAATAATAATTCTTATATTAATTTTTATTTTGATAATATATATAAAGATATCATATTTGAAGGTAATGGTGCAACTTTATTCTTTTTACCAAATAACTCAGATAAAAAATGTTTTTGGGTTAATAATATACCTAATGATAATATACCTAATAATGATGCTCAATATAAAATTCAAAATTTAAAATTTACTACTATAAAAGGTTTTAAAACTAGTGATAGTTCTAGTTATGTTCATCCAGATTGCACATCTTCTTTTCTTGTAGGTTTTTGGGTTCAACGAGGACATTATATAACAATAGAAAATATGTCTTTTTTAAATATGCATGAAGATTTTGATATTAGATGGTCATCTAATTTAAGTGTTCCTGGAAAACAGGTCAATATAAAAAATTGGAAAAGTAGAAATGCTTCACAGCCTTTATATTTTGGCACAGGAACTTTACAAGTAATTATAGATAATGCAGATATTATAACAAGAAGATATGGGCAATACGGACATCATATTTTCTATTTAAATTATGGGAGTGCTACAGCAACTAGAAAAACAAGTGTTATTTGCAAAAATAGCAAAATAATAGTACCCGATGGATTTATGGATGTTTTAATAGATGCAAGAGCACAATCAGATACAAATGAATATATGAACAAAGGTTGGTCTTGCGAATTATATAATTGTAATATTGAAGGCCCACAATTAGGTAGTTTTGGTCCTGGTATTAATTATATATTAGATAATGTTAGATTCTTTAAAAATAGTGATATTGTAATGAATAACACTATGTCAGCACCACGAACAATAGATTATCCATATATAATTAGAAAAGGAATGACTGCACCTGGGCATATAAAATTAAGTAATTGTACATTTGAATGTGATAATTATGGATTAATTACTAATAAAAAAGATAATCATTTATTACAAGATTCATTAGTTATTGAATATTGTTCTGTAAAATCTGATTTTGGAAAAGATACATATAATAACGGAACAGCAAAAACACTAAATGGTAATTATGCAGGAGTTATTAATGTTAGAGGTAATGTTGAAATAAAAAATTCTTCTTTTAATACCCCATATTCTCCATTAATTACATTAGGAAATCTTACAAGAAAAATGTACTGTACAAAATTTATAATTGAAAATAATATAGCTTTATGTTCAGGATATTTTTTATATGCATTTAATGTAAATACAACATCAGGAAGTTCTATAAGTAATAATATTGTTAATATTTCAAAAGATATAATTAATAGATCTGCTGGTAAAGTAGGCCCATATTCTGCAATGTATATGGCTGCATTAGTCGCTGGGTATAACGAAGCAGGTAGTGATCTTAAGAATGTAGCTATTGGATATAATAATATGATAACTGTTCAAAGAACATTTCCTACTGGTGTAACTTCTACATCAATATTAGATACAGCTATAACAAGTGGAATAAGAAATGAAAATTATATAATGTATGCAGGTAATACTATTGATGGCAGTGCAGTTGGACCTGAAAGTCAACAAATTCAACCATTATCTCAATAATAATTATTTATTATTAAATAAAATATAATTGATATATATGATAAATCGATTTGTAAATTTTATAAAAAAATATTATAATAAGATAATGACATTTTATACTACAAGTGAATCTAAAAAGAATGAAGCTATATCTAAACAAGGAACTGGGATATGGTTAGATATAAATAACAATGAAATTCATTTTTATAAAGATGGACAGGAAGTTTCTTGGATGCCTTATCAACCGTTAACATTTGATGATTTAACTGAGGAACAAAAAGCACAGTTAAAAGGTGAAAAGGGTGATAAAGGTGATAAAGGTGATAAAGGAGCAACTGGTGCTATTGGTCCACAAGGTCCTAAAGGTGACACAGGAGCAACTGGAGCAACTGGAGCTACTGGAACATTTGATGATTCTATATTAGACGATTATGTTAATAAAGATGAATTAACTGATTTTTTGGGAAATGTACAAAATTATGTTGAAGATACTGGAGAATACCCAACTTCTGATGATATAATAGAATGGGAAGATAAACAAGATGTTCTTGAGTTTGATTATGATTTAGATGGGTTATTTACTGAGGTTGATTTATATTTACCAAGATATATACAAGAAGTTGGCGTAACAAATCTTGGAGATAAATTTAATAGTACTAATTTAACTTATAATGGTTTATCATTAGATATAAATGGAGATCATGAAATTACTGTTACAGATACAGTAGAATTAACCCGTAATTGTTTGAATTGGAAAAATGCTTCAAAAGTTAAATTAAAATATAACGAAATGAAAACTATTAATGTTTATAATATCATTAAAGCATTAGCTAATTCAAAACATCATTATCCTACATATGATGAATTAAAAGATTATTTAAAAATATTAAAGTATGATTATGATGGTGATGGTATAATTGGTGCTACAGATCAAAAAATGCCACTTATGTTCCAAACATATTTTAGTTATATGGAAAATGATCCAAAATTTAATACAACTGAAAAAACATATAATGGATGTCCTTTATTAATTGAAGATCAAACAGATTTTGATACTGGAAATATACAAGCATTAAATGGACTAATAAATAATGCAAAAGAAGATGAGTTATTATCTGCATTAATTGATTCTTCAGTAGAGAATGACAATAATGATAATAAAATTCGTAATTTTATTCAAACCTATAGATATTATCCATCACTTAAAGATTATTATAAATTTTTCTATGCTGGAGAATATAGATGGCGTGCAAGTGATTTAGTTTGTGAATACACAACAAATGATATTTATGGAGAATCATTTGATCAACATGGTATAGAATTATTTAATCCAAATATAGATATATCTACAATAGTTGATAATATTTGGCTTATTAATGTTGATTTATCACAAACAGAAATTTCATTGTCTGATATTGGTGATGGCGTATATCTATTTGATAAATATGAGTATGAACCTGCAACATATAAATTTAAATTTAATTTAAAAGATAATACTAAAATACCTGCTTCAATGTTCGAAGGTTGTGCTGATTTAAAAACTGTTGTTCTTCCAACTAATGTAACATTAATAAAAAATAAAGCATTTAAAGGTTGTAATAATTTAAAAAATATATATATGCAAAGTGAAAATGTTATAGATTGGACTGATGGTGCTGGTGGTACTAGATCATTTGATAATTTTAAAAATAATAGTGAATTAAAAATGTGTGTTACTGCCCAACTTCTTCAAGAATATAAAGATACATATAATGGTATTAAAACACAATATAATTTTGATGATATAATTTAAAAAATATTATAATAAGATAATGACATTTTATACTACAAATACAGAAATAAGAGATGCAGCCTTAGTACAATATGGAACAGGTGTATGGTTAGATGTAAATGAAAATGAAATTCATTTTTATAAAAATGGAATAGAAGTTTCTTGGATGCCTTATCAACCATTAACATTTGATGATTTAACTGAGGAACAAAAAGCACAGTTAAAAGGTGAAAAGGGTGATAAAGGTGATAAAGGTGATAAAGGAGATACCGGTGAAACTGGTACAATTGATGAATCAATATTAGAAAATTATGTTGAAAAAGATTATCTATCAAATGTACAAAATTATATAGATGATAATGGCACATATCCAAGCGTAGAAGATATGGGAGAATGGGAAGATAAAAAAGACATACTTGAGTTTGATTATGATTTAGATGGATTATTTACAGATGTTGATTTACTTTTACCATCATATATAATTTCAGAAGGTGTAGCATATCTTGGAGATAAATTTAATAATACTAATTTAACTTATAATGGTTTATCATTAGATGTAAATGGAGATCATGAAATTTCTAATACAGATACAACAGAATTAACAAATAATTTAATGAATTATAGAAATTCTTCAAAAGTTAATATTTCTATATTTAATAATGTATTTAATAAAGATACAAATTTGTGTTTAGCCGCAATTAAAAAAGTAATTCAATCTTTTGATGAAAATAATAGACATTATCCAACATATGAAGAATTTAAAGAAAAATTTTCAATATTAACATATGATTATGATGACGATGGTATATTTAGTATAACTGATTTATATATTCCTTATGCATATGCTTCTAATCAAATAAATAATGATCCAAGACTTGATAAATCTAATTTAACATATAATGGCCATCCATTATTAATTGGAAATAATACTATTGCTGATAGAAGTAATTTTAGATCATTACTTACATTAAAAAATTCAACAGTCAATAATGGTTTTAATAAAATTTCTTCTATTGATATAATAGATCCTGATATATTGTCATCTTATGATTTTGATAAAATTAATAATTTTAATAGAACTTTTGGACGTATTCCATCACTTAAAGAATATAATGAATATTTTTATTTTGGTGATTATAATATTAAAAATTGGGATATACAAAATTTAAATTTGACATGTGAATATGTTACAAATGAAGATGGGTATGGAGATAATTTTGATCAACCAGGTATAAGTTTATTTAATCAATTTATAAATGTAACTGAAACATTTAATCATATTTATATAAATAATGTTGAAATTTCTTTTGATGATATATCTGCTGGAGATTATGTAGTTAATGAACAAGGTACATATATGGTTAGTTTTGATTTAAAAGATAAGACGTCTATATCTGCAAGTATGTTTAATGGTAGTACTTTAAAAACAATTATTTTACCAAAAGAAATTACTAATATTGGCAGAAATGCATTATATAATATACAAACTCTTAAAAAGATAGTTATATTAAATAATGAGGAAATACTTGATATTAATAATGATCGTGCATCAACTGATTATATAATTTATGTAAATACGAATTTATTAGTTAATTATATTAATGAATATTGTTATAAATCTGATGAAGGTATGGCAATTAATGGTTATAATTACCATTTTGGATTCTTTAAATAAAATATATTAAAACATATATAAAGGGTGGTTTTATAAACTGCCCTTTTATTTTTGTATTTAATTTAATTATTTTTATTTAAATAAGACGTTTATGATTATAATTTTTTAGTCATAGGCGCAAAGTTACACTATAAATATAAAAACATATAAATATGAAAAATATAAATAGAATTAATATTTATGTTGGTGAAGTTGGTTCGGCATATATTGATGTTGCAAATACCCAAAAACAAATAAATGCAGTACAAAAAGATATACAAGATATGAGTGAACTTTATACATTAGCTACATCAACTCAAACAAATATAACTACTGGTGTTACCGCTGCAACTAATGCTTTAAATGGGGCAGAGGAAGTACGTACAAAATTAGAAAATGCAATTAATGAATTATCTGAAGATAATCCTAAACGTGCGGCCCTTGAAGAATTATTAGCAAATTTAACTGCTAATGATTTAGATAATAATGGTCTTAACGGTGGATCAACAGAAACTGCTCAAGATAATATTGATAATTTAACTAATTTATCTACAAAAATACAAGATATTATTGAAGAGATAAAAGGTTATTATTATAAAGATCCTGAGACTGAAGTTGAAAGTGGATCACTTTATGAAGAATTAACATCATTAAAGGCTCAAAAATCATCAGCAGAAGCAACTTTCAATGAATTAATTGAAGATGATGAAGATATTGATAATAATGGTACTGATGATGTTGAAGATGATTTAAGAAAACAAATTAATGCAATCAATAAAAATGTAAATACCATTAATAATATAATTACAGCTATTGAAAGCACATCAACAGAAACAGATATTCAAATTGATAATATTTTAGATGGAGAAGTTGTTCCTCCTCTAGTTAAACAATATACTATAAAGATATATATCTTAAATG
>Ga0247609_10000711_pt1 | contig 43667 bp, 42 predicted proteins | sample 172DNAGHGlowgp2_FD_193487 | JGI IMG/M metagenome (GOLD analysis project Ga0247609, IMG submission 193487) | Sheep rumen microbial communities from Palmerston North, Manawatu-Wanganui, New Zealand - 1728 DNA GHGlow gp2 | ecosystem: Host-associated > Mammals > Digestive system > Stomach > Rumen ... | reverse complement strand
CGGTCATTTTAACTGCTTATGTCAAATTGGCTGATGGTATCAATGAAAAGAAATTGGACGATATTGATTCGGAAGAGTACTGCTACGAAGGAGACGTTGAAGGTGATTACCGCATTTATGATACACCCGTTCCGATGGAGTTGCGGCTGAAAGTCGGAGCACAGGTGATATTCTGCCGCAACGACTTTGGCTATGGTATAGTAAATGGAACAATAGCCAAGGTTGTTGACTTGAGCGATGATTTCATAAAAGTGGTGTTGGAAAACGGCAATGAGATCAATGTGGAAAAGATGAGGTGGGAAAAACGCGAAAGCGTGTACAACAAAGAGACCAAGAAAGTGGAAACAGAAATCACAGGATCGTTTACCCAATATCCGTTGAAGCTTGCCTGGGCCATCACCATCCACAAGTCGCAAGGCATGACCTTTGATCGCATGCACTTCGACCTTACTCGTGGGACCTTTGCGCCCGGTCAGGCTTACGTGGCAATAAGCCGTATGCGAAGCCTTGACGGTCTAACCCTCAGCAACAAGATTTGTCACAATCATATTTTGCAAAACACAGAGATCAAAGCTTTTTCCAATTCGTTCAACGACGTTCTTTTGATTGATGATGAACTAAATCATGGTCGTCAACTCTTCAAGCACCTTCAAGACAAGGACTATGACAGTGCCACCAAAGAATGCCTGCAATGGTCGTTGGAGAAAATGAAAGCAGGGGATTACCGCAATGCGGCCTTGTTGGCAAAAAAGATGTTTGATGTGATGCTCGATGACAAATGCCTGAAAGGTTTGACAAAAGATATTGCCTTGCTGAAGGATTGCAGCATGACGTGCAATTTTCTCAATGCGGTTGTTTGTTTGTATGGCGATCGTCTGGAGGAGGCCATCGGCTATGCAGACATGGTGCTTGACCGCCGCGCCTGTCTCGAAGCTATGTTCATCAAAGGGAAAGCCCTGCAGGGACTGAACCGCTTTGAAGAGGCTATGGAAATAGCCAAATTGATTCGTTCTGCCGGTGAAAAATCGGATGACAGAATAGTTGTTGATAAGAAACAATACTTGTTCGAAGCAGAACTCAATGAGCAACTTGGCAATCCGAATGTTGATACGTGTTTGCACCTGATCAAAATGGTGCCCAAGTATCTCCCGGCATATCGGATAATCCGCAAAGTAGCCATGGCCAACAATGTAATCATTGAGGTGAAAGAAGATGAGGAAGAGAACAAACTGGTTGTTGCATTTAATGATATGGCCGTGTCTGAAGCTGATTTCATGACAATATTAAAAGACTCTGTCAAAGAGGATTCAGTGTTCAAATCGTTTTCTTCAAAAATTCGAAAAATAAATTTGTCGGCTTGTTAACCTTTGACGGTGATTTGTCATAAAGAGGTATAACAAATAAAAAAGAATAAAATGAAAAAAGAAAAAATGACCCCTGAAGAAATCGCCGAATTCAACTCCAATGTGGAATTCAATGAAAGTGTCGCCAGTTGGGTGATAGACATCCTGTGTACTATCATCGCATGGCCAATGATCATACTGGCTATCCGGCGAAGAATGAAATATAGCGAGAAAATCGAAAATACACCTACAAATGTTGAACAATAAAATGGATTTGATATGAAAATGAAACTCGTTGATATGACAAAAGAGCAATTAGTGAACATCATTTTGAGGAAAGATGATGTTGAAATAAGGTTAAAGCAGGAGATTGTATCACTAAAGCAAGAGAAAGAACGATTGGATAACGAATATAATAGATTGAAAAGGAGAAGAATAATCACTATTTGTCTCATACTTGCAATCACTTGTGTTGTCTCCGTGGTATTCTTCTTTTCTTGCACCGCATCACCAAAAACTGCCGAAAAGACCACGGAAGTGCGTTTTCGGGATTGGGCGGCGGATAGAGCGTGGCATAGCCCCCATGATTGTCAGCAGTTACAAAAAGACTGAGAACCCTCTCTTTGCAAGCCTTGCAAACCCCTCCCTCATCACCTGAAATATCGTATTTTTGCCCCGGTTAATAATTGTAAGTAAGAGTGCTCATATTATGAATGATACACCATCGAAAGTAGTCCATCGTCAGAAGGCGTTGTTCAGCCGGGACCTGCCTTTTAAGCCTCAATATGGCATGATGCTGTATGTCGAGGCGGGCGCGAATGAGGAGATCAACGGGTATTTTCACCAGAATATGGGGAAAGCTGTCAACATTTTGGGCGAATCGTTTACCTATTTGCCGGCGATGTTGGGCAAGCTGGCGCAAATTGTGGAGTACAACTGGCCGGAGACCGATCCCGCATGGATTGAGAAGGCGAAGTCCGATCCGTCGTGGATTCAGGACACCTATCGGGAAATCCTCTCCTACAGGATAGACAAGGAGGGCGAAATGCCCGAATTGCCTCTGCAAATCGTGGAATTACCCATGCTAATGCGCCATGAAGAGACCTCTTTAGACGGCCATGTTTTCACACTGTTTCCGCTTCTGTACAGCAACGACGCTCAATTTGAACAATTGTTGACCGCCATCGCGCAGGTGCCTCGTCCTGATTCGAATACATTTCATAGTACGCTTATTGAACAGCCCCTGCGTTATAGCCGTTTGCGCGAAAATGTGGATGTGGACCCCAGAGACAACGCGGACCGGGGGAGAATCGATGTGCTGGCGGACGAGATACGGCAGCGAATCGAGGAAATGCGCTCGATTGGGGTGTCCGATTTTGTCATCAAGAAACTGATTGCATTGCCCGATCCCAAACTGAGCACGCTTCGCATCTCCAAGGATTACGGCATTTTCCTGCCCGACTACAACGATATGGAAATCTCCCTGCCGACACTCTCCAAGGTGGTCTATTTCTTCTTCCTGCGCCATCCCAAAGGATTGCGGTTCAAAGAGTTGGTGGACTATCGCGGGGAACTGCTGCGGATTTACTGCCGCATATCGAAACGTGAGGATCTGGATAAGATGGAGCAGAGCATTGACGAGCTGGTCGATTCCACGCGCAACTCCATCAATGAAAAGTGCAGCCGCATCCGCGCCGCCTTCGTGAGCCGCTTCAGCGATGATCTGGCCAAGAACTACTACATCACGGGATCTTCCGGTCAGGCAAAATACATCCCCCTCGACCGCGGTTTGGTGATAGATGAGGCGGGGATACTCACTCAAGTTTCGCAATGACGCGGCAAAACAACAAAAATAACGTCACAAACAGCTACCGTTTTCACACGTGGCTCAAACAACCGAAAATGTGGTGTGGATACAATATCTACAGGGTTTACTATTTCAATTCCTCACTAAACTCATCAAGTGTCAGTACATTCACTTTAGGAAATGGAATCGTTTTGAGCACTCGAAAATGGGAATCCTCGCTTACAATGAAGTCGGCGTTGGCAATGATGGCGCAATCCACAAATTTGTTGTCATCAGGATCAGACTCGATAAGGTTGAAATGGAACTGCGGGTCGAAACGGAGTACGAAAGGGCTGCGCAGAATGGCACCGACAATGTTTTCGGCAAATGAGGGACTCACTTTGTCAGTGAGTATCTCCAGGTATTCACTGACAATCTCATTGCTGACACAAAGGATGTATTTGCCGTCAAGGAACGACTCCCACGTCGGACGGTATTTGCTACGCATGGGAATCATGCGCAGCAGACAGTTGGTGTCAACTACTACGAACCTCGTACCTTAGCCGCGTCTTGGTGATAAGGTGTCCGCATGTGCTCATGTTTCCAAGACTCAAGAGTCTCCTCGTTGATGGCGCCTTCATTCCACAGTCGCTCCATCTCACGGTCGGCACGGTCGGCGAAGAAACGCGCAAGAGCCTGCTTCAATTCAATCAAATCGGCCTCTGTGTTGAGACTTGCCATCGTGCTAAGCAGTTCGAGCTGTGCGGGATTGAACGGTTGTCTGACAGTTGTTCCCATAATCGGATTTCTTTTTTATTATTTCAATCCGCAAAAATACTAAATTTCTCTGCATGACGTCATCGTCGCAAAAATATTTTGGACGATAAGTTGACAAACGAAAACTACAGGTTTGAATCCAGAGTGAAGGATATCTCGCCACCGATTACTCTTGGATGTTTGTAAACAAGCCTCTCCCCTCTTTGCAAGCCTTGCAAACCCTCCCTCAACCCCCGAAATATCGTATTTTTGCCCCGGTTAATAATTGTAAGTAAGAGTGCTCGTATTATGAATGATACACTACCCAAAGAAGTCCATCGTCAGAAGGCTTTGTCCAGCCGTGACATGCCTTTCACGCCTCAGGGTTATCTGATGCTGTATGTCGAGTCGTGCGCGAATGAAGAGATCAACGGGTACTTTCACAAACAAAGGATGAGGCAGGGGTGCCGAAAACTGCAGTATAGAGTAGGCGAAATTAAAAGTTGCACCCGACACGGATTAGGGTAAAGGATGGTACCACCGCTATAGATATGGCCGACATCATGGTGGAAAAGAACGACTTTGGCGATACCGGTGATGTGCGCATGCACTTTGACAATCATGTCAGCTTCAGAGAGATAGACTTTCCATACACCAGACATTACCCCCGACAATAGTGGATTGTTTCTCGTGCCACTTTCGCATGAAAAGAAATTTTGTACCTTTGCACTCGGAAAAGAATAAAAAAGAATAAAGGAAATTAAAGCATTCCCGTCTGTCAGAACACCCTTTGAATAGTACCGACAATGGCCTCGTGGAATAAAGAATGGTTACCTAAGGAAAATGGCGAACGGATTTGGATGCAGGTGCCGGAAATTGTCTCTGCGAGCCGAAGCACCGACATCCCCGCGTTCTATGCCGACTGGTTCTTTCATCGGCTGAAGGTCGGTTATTCCGCCTGGACCAATCCGTTTAACGGCACCAAGAGTTACGTCTCCTATAAGAACACCCGCTTCATCGTGTTTTGGTCGAAGAACCCGAAGCCGCTGCTCGGACATCTTGACGAACTAAAGGACAGGAACATCGGCTGTTATATCCAATACACGCTGAACGATTACGGGAAAGAGGGGTTGGAAAGAGGTGTCCCACCATTGGAAGAGAGAGTTGACACATTCAAGAGGCTGGTTGACAAATTGGGCAAAGGCCGGGTGATCTGGCGTTTCGACCCCATGATTCTGACCAACCAAATCGGTTTGGATGACTTGCTCAAGAAGGTGGAAAGCATTGGTGACCAGCTGCAAGGCTACACGGAGAAACTCGTTTTCAGCTACGCCGACATCGCCACATACAAGAAGGTGAAGTCCAATCTGGAGAAGAGTCGCATAAACTATCGGGAATGGACGGAGCCGCAGATGGAAGAGTTCGCCCAAGGGCTTTCGGAGCTCAACCGGAAATGGCATTGCCAGTTGGCGACCTGCGGCGAAAAGATTGACATCGGGCGATACGGCATACAGCACAACCGTTGCGTGGATGACGACCTGATGATTCGTTTCGCGCACCGCGACAAGGCTTTGATGGACTTCCTCGGCGTGGAGATAAAGACGGTGGAAAACTCCCTGTTTGGCACGGAGCCGGTCCCCGCCAGCGCCATCAAGTTGAGCGAAACGCAATACGCCCTCAAGAAGAGGGACAACCGCGACAAAGGCCAGCGTCAGTTCTGCGGCTGCATCCTGAGCAAAGACATCGGCGAATACAACACCTGCCCGCACCTGTGCGAGTACTGCTACGCGAACGCGAGCAAGGAGGTGGCAGTGAGGAATTATAAGGAGCATCAAGGAAATCCATTAGGAGAAACAATTACGGGGAGATAGTCTGTTTTACACAAAAACAAGGTATATGAACAAACCAACAGTATTCAACAAAGCTGAAATTCTTTATCCATCGGTCATGACCGACAAATTGAACACAAATTCGACAATTGCAATTGGCGATTTCCAAAATAATGATAATCAAGTAGTTGAAAATTCGGCAATCATGATTGCCGAATTGCGCGACCACAACAAGCCCATGGGCGTAGCGACTTACAAGACCACAGCCGAGATGCCAGAGGAACTGCGGAAAGTCTTGCCGGATATTGAAGAATTGAAGAAATTGCTGTAAAGAATCAAACACTGAATGATTATGATGATAGAACAAGACACACCCTATGCTTACTTGCTTAAATACATGGGAAATTTAACCTTTGATAATATTAGAAACCATGTCGTTACATCCATCCGCAAAACAATGCCCCAGTCATTGCAAGAAATACTATATGAGGAATTGAACCGCGGACTTCGCATATTGGATGATGAATCACAGATGGATATTTATCTTTATGCATTCGGAAAGATGCACCAAGCAAAACTAAATCATGCTTTCATTCATTTGCCGAAAATCTTTCTGGAACAACATGAAATCAATATCATCGACTATGGCTGCGGTTTTGGATTGGATCTGATGTGTTATGCGGATTATTTTCGTGATAATGACTATACTCAACAAGTGAAGACCATCACCTTGATTGAGCCTTCTGAAATTTGCCTGAAACGTGCAGCACTTCATGCTTCAATGTTCTTCCCCGATGCTGATATTGTTACCGTGAATAAAACCTTTGATGAGTTAGATGAGACCGATATTTATTGTGATCAAGATACTCCTACACTTCATATCCTTTCCAATGTCTTGGATATTTTGGATTTTGACATAAAGAAATTTGCAGAATTGATTTATGGACAAACCAAAGGATACAACCAGTTTGTCTGTGTGGGGCCATATTTCAATAATTCCGAAAAAGATGGCAGAATGGAGCAATTCTGCTCATTGTTAAACGGAGAAAACTATTATAGCAAGTCATTTGACAAATACGAGTTTGACGAACAAAATGCTTGGACAGCAAATGTACTATGTTTTGTGGTTAGGAAAGCGCATGTCAATAACCTTTCAACAAAAGTTACTAAAGCAGAGATTGTCAAGGGTGTTGAAGACGAGTATGGTGTAGTTTATAGCAAAGATGGGAAGAAGTTACTAAAATGTAGAAACCGTGAGCTTATAACATACTCGATAAAACATGGAACAAAATTGATTTGTGACAGTGCTTTTGAAGGTTTCTGGAAATCACAAAGCATTTGCATTCCAGATTCTGTTACCATGATTGGAAAACTATCTTTTTGTGGATGTCAGTCCATTAAAATTATTACCATTCCCAACTCTGTTACAATGATTGGGGATAATGCTTTTGAAAATTGTATATGTTTACAAAAAGTCAACTTTTCTGACGCTATTACTAATATAGGGAATAGGATTTTCGTATTTTGTGAATCCTTGCAACATGTTACAATTCCAAGTTCTGTTATTGAAATCGGCACAAATCCATTCATTGGCTGTAGAAACGTTGAACTAAAAAGTTGTTCTTCTCGTTTTATTGTAAAAAAAGGATTTTTAACCGATAACCAAAGTGAAATAATTTCATTTGTTGGGAAAGAGGAAAAAGTAATCATACCAAATACTGTTAATACTATTGGAGAATTTGCTTTTTGCGGATGCAAGACCATTCGACAAATATACATACCAAATTCTCTTACGATGGTTAGAAAGGGAGCGTTTGCATCAAGTTCCTTGCAAAGAATAAATCTCCCAGAAACAATTACGTCGATTGAGGAATATGTGTTTTGTTTTTGCGATTCATTAAAACAAATCACGATACCTAAATCTGTTACTCAATTAGGAAATAATGCTTTTTATTGTTGCAAATCCATACAACAGATTCATATTCCAGACTCTGTCACAAAGATTGGTGATGGGGTTTTTTATCAATGTGAATCTTTACAACAGATCAACCTTCCTGGCTCTATTTCTAAAATTGGGTATAATGCATTTTGGGGATGTGGATCTTTGCAAATAATCTCAATTCCACAAGGAAGCATAGAAAAATTCAAAAAAATGCTTGATGAAAACTTGTGGGATAAGCTTGTGGAAGAATAAGACCAAACTATCAAATGAAAAAGTATTATAAAGCTCTAGTATTTTCGAATTCGGTTTTGAAAACCAGTTTTAGATTTGAAGACAAGTTTCAAGTCTTACCTATTGATATGCGAGGAAAGCCACAAAGTCCTGCGGCTCGTCATTTTCCGTTATTTCTTGAATACACAATAGACTATCAGAACAATGAACCAACTGACATTTTTATACTTGGTTCTATTAAACACAATGCAGAAAAAGAGATACTTAATCTCTTGTCCTGTTTAACAAATCATAGATTTTTCAAATACGATACATCGATGATTGGATGGGGTATAGAAATTCCGGACAAGTTTGTAGATGACATGGCCGAGAAGGAAAAGCAAAACATAGACAATCAAGAAAGTTGTATGTTTATGGGAGTCTATTACTATCCTGGATTAAAAGAGGACTTAATAATAGAACAATTCACAGATTTCAAACCCACTGCATCTTTTAAAGAAGCGCAGATGCATGAATACTTTACTGACAATCCCATTGATGATTACAGTCATGAGGTTTGTTTTCCGAACACCCTATACACCGCTCTTCACAACTATTACAATCTTTCTTCAGAAACAAGAAAAAAAGTAAATTCCTGCATTTATCTCGCGTGTGATGGAATGGATATTTCCTTAAATAAACGTAGTTTGTCTTTCCTATCCTATATTTCTGCTATTGAAGGTCTTGTTGAATTAGAAGAAGATGATAATGAAATAACTTTTGCTTGCAGAAGTTGTAAAACAATAGAATCGTCACCGTATTCATGTCCACAATGTGGACGTCCGATTTGGGGTGTGAAACAAAAGTTTGTTAATTTCTTATCGAAATTTGTCGCTGGTAGTACAAAATCTCAGAAAAAGTACAAGGATATTTATAACTTGCGTAGTAGAATAACACATTCGGGCAAATTGTTTCAGGGCGATTACGAATTATCATTTGATAAAGACGATGAAGAGAAAAGTTATAATGATTGGTTAATGAGATTAGAAACTCTTCAATTGTTTAGAATTTCACTTGATAGTTGGTTAAGGTATACAGAAAAGAAAAGACAATAGACATCGTGTCACAAAACATTTTTAGTTAAGGTATTGAAATATGACAGATAACGAAAAAGCAATGCTCCACAATTTTGAAATGGCAGCACATTCACCAGGGACAGCACAGTTTCTATACAATTTGTTTGGTGGGGGCGCTATTACCAAGCGACAGACAAAGGAAACAATCGATTTTTGCATTGCCAAAATGAAACGCGACATTGAAGACAATCATTATTTGTCACAAGAGCAAAAAGAAAAAGAAATTGCCATGAGAGAATCTTGGTTTAAAGCATTGAAACTATCAATGGGGTTGACTTGATCCAAAGCAACCATCGAGACGGATGAGGAGAGAACATATTTCCTGATAGACATTCCTTGCCATCCGGAATTCTTGGAAGAAACACTATTGGTTGACACAAATGTCACCAAAGATGGCGTAAAAGGTGGCGTAAAAGAACAAGATGTCACCAATAATGTCACCAATAATGTCACCAAAGAACTAACTAAAAGACAGTATGTTATATTAGGAATGATTGCTGAAGATTCTTTTGTAACAATACCAGAAATGTCACTAAAGACGGGTGTTGCGACGAGAACTATCAAACGTGATATTGAAAACCTTCAGTCAAGGGGTGTCCTAATCCGAAAGGGTGGTCGCAGAAATGGCGAATGGATCGTTTCTCGCCAATGATGGCGATCGAAAAGACAGCACTTGGGTGATTTTGACAACATAAAACAAATTGGCGTAAAAGAAAAAAATGTCACCTAAGATGTCACCAAACAACTAACTGAAAAACAGTTTACTATATGGATAATTTTATTACTACGGAACCCAACAACGACTTCTCCCACATCATCGTCCGCGATGCAACCGAGAACAACCTCAAGCACGTCAACGTCAGGATTCCCAAGGGGAAGATCACCGTGGTGACGGGCGTGTCGGGGTCGGGGAAGTCGTCGCTGGTGCTGGACACCATCGCGGCCAAGTCGCGGCGCGAGCTCAACGACACCTTCCCCTCCTTCACGCAGCAGTACCTGCCCAAGTACGGGCGGCCGCACGTGGGCGACATCCGAAACCTGCCCATCGCCATCGTCATCGAGCAGCGCAAGCCGGCCTCCAACTCCCGCTCCACCGTGGGCACCTACACCGACATCTACGCCTTGCTGCGTCTGCTCTTCTCGCGCATCGGGCAACCCTTCGTGGGCTACTCCGACGCCTTCTCGTTCAACCACCCCTCGGGCAGCTGTCCGCGCTGCGGCGGATTAGGCGAGATCCGCGAGCTGGACATCCACAAGCTGGTGGATTTCGACAAGTCACTCAACGACGAGGACACCATCCACTACATCGCCTTCGGCAAGGGCGGCTGGCGGTGGATACGCTACGCCCACAGCGGCCTCTTCGACCTCGACAAGAAGATCAAGGACTACTCGCCCGAGGAACTCGACCTCTTCCTCAACTCGCCGCAGATCAAACTGAAGAACCCGCCTTCCAACTGGCCCAAAACCGCCAAGTACGAAGGCCTCATCCCCCGTATGTACCGCAGCATCATCAACTCGGAGGAGGGACTGCTCCACGCCGCCGTGCTCAACCCGATGCTGACGATGGGCACCTGTCCCGACTGCGGTGGCACGCGCCTCAACGAGAAGATACGCTCCTGCAAGATCGGCGGCCTCAACATCGCCGAGGTGACGGCCATGAGCATCAGCGACTGCCGTCAATGGATGGAGACCATCGACAATCCGCTGGCGGAGGACATCAAGCGGGCAACCACCGAACGGCTGGCGGCGTTGGAGGAGATCGGACTCGGCTACCTCACCCTTGACCGCGCCATCGGCACCCTCTCCGGCGGCGAGGCCCAGCGTTGCAAGATCGCCAAATACATCAACTCACCACTATCCGACGTGATGTACATCCTCGACGAGCCCAGCGTGGGTCTCCACAACCACGACATCCTGCTGATGCAGAAGTCGGTGCAGAAGCTCAAGAACCACGGCAACACCGTTATCCTCGTGGAGCACCACAAGGAGATGATCCGCATCGCCGACCACATCATCGACATGGGCCCCGGCGCGGGCATGAACGGCGGGGAAATCGTCTTTGAGGGTAGCTACGAAGAACTGCTGCACAGTCAGACGCTTACGGGCACGATGCTCAGCGCGACGAGTGCCATCAAGGAGCAGGTGCGAACCCCCAAGGACTTCTTCCTGTTGGAGAACGCCAACCTGCACAACCTGAAGAATGTTTCCGTCAAGCTGCCGTTGGGCGTGATGTGCGGCATCGCCGGCGTGGCGGGCTCGGGCAAGAGTTCGCTGATGGAATGTTTCCGGAACGCCTATCCGCATCCCGAAGACATCGTCTATATCAGCCAGAAGAGCATCGGCATCAGTCTGCGCAGCACCCCGGCCACCTATTTGGATGTGGCCGATGACATCCGCAAGCTCTTCGCCAAGACCAACAAGACCAAGGCCGATCTCTTCTCCTTCAACGGCAAGGGCGGCTGTCCCGTCTGCCAGGGCAAGGGTATCATCGTCAATGACATGGCCTTCATGGATGCCATCGAGACCACCTGCGAGGCCTGCGGCGGACTCCGTTACTCGCCGGAAGTGCTCTCCTACAAGGTGAACGGCCTCAACATCGCCGAGGTGATGGACCTCACCGCCAACAAAGCCTCCGAGCTGTTCGCCGGAAGTGTGATTGCCGAGAAGCTGGAACCCTTGCGCAAGGTCGGCTTGGGCTATCTCCACCTCAACCAGTCGCTCTCCACCCTCTCCGGCGGCGAGTTGCAGCGCATCAAGCTGGCCTCCTACCTGAACGCCTCCCTCATCCCAAATCACCAGTCCCAAATCCCAAATCACCAATCACTAATCACCAATCACCAATCACTAATTTTCATCATGGACGAGCCCTCCGACGGTCTTCACGCGGGCGACATCAAGCGCATCCTCAACCTTTTCGACACGATGGTGGAGGCGGGCAACACCATCTTCCTCATCGAGCACAACATCGAGATGCTGAAGTCCTGCGACTGGCTCATCGAGCTCGGTCCCGGCGGCGGCGCGATGGGCGGCGACATCATCTTCGAGGGAACGCCCAGGGCGATGGCGGAGGACACGGGGTCTGTTACGGGGGTGTATTTACGGTAGTTTCCACCACACTGCGCTTCTTGTGTGGTGTTAGTTGCACTGCGAGCGTGTCGTCTCTCCGAGAAGTTGAAAATTCACGATCAATGAATTTCCATTCTGCGGCGAACAACATCTGTTATACGCAGCGGTATTCAAGCCAACTTTTGATGCGAATATTGCGTTTATTTACTTCGTATCATATCGCGTTTGATAATTTTTGTATTTTTGCAGCGAAAAAAGAATATTATTTATTTCAAATATTGATATGAAAACTCCTTATTGGATATGGCAATATGATGAATGGCCCCATTTCTGTTGGAACAATGACAGCATCATTGCTCCGCTGGCACGGGTTCGGGAAAAACAAGGACGGCTGCTGGGTCTGATGGATGGCTTGGGATTTGATGTGCAAAGCGCCTCTTCGCTCGAAGTGATGACTGAGGACGTGTTGCGCAACAGCGAGATAGAAGGCTTGCTCCTCAATGTCGAGAATGTGCGTTCTTCGGTGGCACGACACCTCGGACTTGACATCGGCGGATTGTCCCATTCGGATCACTATACCGAAGGAGTGGTGCAGGTGATGATGGATGCCGTACAACAAGCCGACACTCCGCTGACCGAAGAACGGCTGTTCAACTGGCACGCTGCCTTGTTCCCCACCGGAAGAAGTGGCGTCACACCCATCACCGTGGCGGCATGGCGCACAGGCGAGGAACCGATGCTGGTAGTGAGTGGTGCTATGGGAAAGGAGAAAATCCACTACGAGGCACCGCCTTCAGACGATGTGCCCCGTCAGATGCAACGGTTTATACAATGGTTTAACAGCGAGCCCACCACCGATCCCGTGTTGAAGGCCGCCATCGCACACCTCTGGTTTGTCAACATACACCCCTTTGATGATGGCAACGGCCGTTTGACACGCACACTCACCGATATGCTATTGGCACGGGCCGACGGATCTCAACAGCGTTTCTACAGCATGTCGGCGGCCATTTTGCGCGACAGGAACAACTACTATGATTTGCTGGAGTATATGGGCAAACATGGGTTGGACATCACCCGATGGCTTTTGTGGTTCCTGCAAACCATGGAAGACGCCATCGACACCGCGGTTGAGAAAACCCAACGGGCAATAAGGAAATCATTGTTTTGGCAGAAGAACCGCACCGTTGCGTTGAATGGACGGCAAATCAAGGTCATCAACCGGCTTTGGGATGGATTTGAGGGCAAACTCAACACCAGCAAATGGGCAAAGATGACAAAGACTTCCACCGCCACCGCCTTGCGCGACATACTGGACCTTGTGGATAAAGGCATCCTTTGTCGCACCGAGGAAGGAGGCCGCAGCACCAATTACAGATTGGTTGAATAAGCTATGAAAATTCGTATAAGAGTTGAGGTGCATCAGGGAACTGGCTATGTTGCGGAATTTTCATTGTGTTGCAATTCTTTGAACGGAATTCGAAATAATTTGTACTTTTGCAAGTTCAAAGAAGAAACAGATTATGGAACAAACAAAAAACAAAAAAGAAGAGTACCGTTTTTCGATAGAGTACTATATCTTCAGGGAGGGTGACAACCTGATTGCCTATTGCCCTTCACTCGATATCAGTACCTCGGGCAAGGATTATGGCGATGTGGTAAAGAATTTCTTCGAGCGTTTTCAGATATACGTTGAAACCTGTCTTGAGTTGGGCACACTTTGGGACGATCTGCGAGACCACGGCTGGAAAGTCACGGAGAAAAAACTCACCCCGCCAGCATTCAGCCGCTTGATTCGCAAGCCGGAAATGTCCAAGTTGCTTAGCGGGCACATTAATTACGAAAAAGTGTCAACTCCGATGCGTATAGCAGCAATGGCATGAAGAAGTTATCCAACATTTCGGTTAAGGAATTTCGCGACATCTTGACTCGGTTAGGCCTACAGCCTTTGCGTACTGCAGGTGGTCACGAGATATGGACAAAGAATGGTCTGAAACGTGCCGTCGTTTTCCAAACGCATGTAGAACCTATTCCGGAATTCATTGTTCGCAACGCTATTCGCGATATGGGAATGTCGCGCGATGAGTTCATTAGTAAGCTTGAGGAAATGTAACAGGGCTTATTCTTCACGCCCTCTAACGACTGACTTATTCATTGTTTGAATAAGAGTTGGGGTACATCAGGCGGAAGGCGGTTGCGCATGGGGACAATACGACCTTTCGTGGTATTATCGGAAAGGCATCGGTGTGGATCAAAGCGAAGAATTGGAATTTTTCTGGGCTATGAAAGCGGCTGAACAAGGCGATGATTATGCGCAAAACACCGTTGGAACCTTCTATAGTGGCGGAATCTCTGTGAAGAAAGACAGTGAAACGGCCATGCAGTGGTTTCGTCGTGCGGCCAAAAAGATGCATATAACATAGCCATCCTTTATGAAGAAAGCGACGGTGTGGAGCAAAACTACAAAGAGGCTTTGCGATGGTATCGTTTGGCCGACAAATGGGGAAAAGAGGGAGTGGAAGAGGATATAAATCGCCTGAAGGCACTCATCGGGGCATAAAATAGCCACGACAGCAATATCACATACTTCCGGGCTACATCTCAAAAAAATCGAACTTATCCGCACCTCGCAGAGCTGGAATGGCGCGGAATTTTCTTTTTTGTGCTGCCCATTGAACAAATAATGTGTATTTTTGCAGCCTAATTTAAAATGCGGAAACGTATGAGCACTGAGATAATGAAAAAGATCATCGCCGATTATTTCAAGACGCAGCCCGTCCTGAAAGCATGGCTTTTCGGTTCCTTCGCCCGAGGCGAGGAGACACCGCGAAGCGATGTGGACATCCTTTTCGTACCCGACTATTCCGGCAAGCCCTTCACCCTCTTTACACACGGAGGTATGTTGATGGATTTGCAGGAACTGCTCGGACGCGAAGTCGATTTGGTGGTGGATGGTACGCTCCGTCCGTATGCCGCAGAAACTGCTAACCGTGATAAAATACTGATTTATGAGAGAAAGAGTTAGGGACAAGGGCTACGCCGTTGACGATATTGCTGAGATTACGGGCCTGACAGTAGAGGAGATTAAGAGGATTTGAAAAACTACGATAAAGAAGGTACTCATCGAGACATAAAATAGCCTCAAAAACAGTTTTACATACTTTCGGGCTATATCTCAACAAAAAATCGAGTTATAGCCCGCAAGTCTGCATTTTTATTTTGTTGTGATTTGATGTTTTTCGTCCAAAGAAATTGAAAAACTATTACTTTTGCCGCTCAATAACAAATAAAGAAATGAGCACGCAAAAACTTGAACTTATCCGCACTTCGCAGAGTTGGGACGGTGCGGAACTACCTGATTACCTGCAAGGAAAACCCGAACTAGTGGTTATGAAATACGTCTTTCCCGTCGGAGAGAAGCTGGACTGGCACCACCATCCTGTGATGAACTACGGGGTATTGGTGGAAGGCGAACTGACCATCATTGCCCAGGACGGAGCGGAGAAGGTCGTCCATGAGGGGGAAGCGGTTGTCGAGATGGTCGGAACCGTCCACCACGGCGAAAACCGAGGCACCGTACCGGCCGTCCTCTACATGTTCTACCTCTCGCAGAAGGGGCTGCCGCTGTCTGTGCCGCACCCGGAGATGGAACAGAGACAATCAAAAGTACTCATCCCATCATGAATCGCATTTTTGACGAATATTATTTCCACAAAAAAAAGTATTTTTGTGGTCTTAAATTATTAAAATATGAAAGAAATCTACATCAATGCCGAGAGTGAAAACGACATATACAGCACCTTTGGCGGTCCGGGGAATCTTAGTGGGGAGTTCAAAGACTATGTGATTGACAAGCTGAAAGACTCCGATACTCTTGATTCGGTGCAACTCACTTTCGTGTCGTCAGAGCCGGTGGACGAGATGCGTGTTCGCGAATCTATCGGGATATGGATTAAAGACGAGGCGCACGACCTTCAACGCGAGGAACATGCGATGAAACTGCACCAGATGTGGCTGCTGATTGTCGGTGTGGTTTTTGTGGCAGTCGGCATCGCGGTGGAGTTGTTGGTCAGCGAGTTCTCGTTCACCGTCCTCTCCACTATCGGCGCCTTTGCTTTATGGGAAGTCGCCAACGGTTGGATTGTGGAGAATCCGCAAATGCGCCTCCGTAAGCTTTGGGTGAAGCACATGAACGACAACTACACCGTCATTTTTAAAACGTTGAATGATGAATAGTGAATGGTGAATAGTGAATGGAGAATGGATACATCGAAATGGCTTGAATCTTCTTCTATGAAAAAGAAACGGGCTGTCGTTCTGGTTGCCTTATTGATGCTTGCGAGCCTCTGCCAAGCCCAAGAGGAGTTGCCCGAGTTTCCCGCTGACCGTCCCGGGCACACGTGGGGCGCAGATGTGCTTCCGCATCACAAAGTGTCATGGGAAAACGGTTTCGGTTTCGAGTCATGTCCCGACGGTTCGCGCACCATCACGTTAACCAGCACAATTGTGCGCTACGGTATTTTCAAAAATGTGGAGTTGCGCATCGGAACGGATTTCCAGCTGCACAAAGACGGACCGGATGCGAAATATGCTTTCGGCGTTGCACCACTTACTGTTGGGGCGAAGTTCAAGGCGTATGAAAGCACCAATTGGCTCCCGTCCATCGGCCTTCTGGCCGAGCTCCAGTTGCCGTATGTCGGTTCGAAGGACTTGGTGCCGCCGCATCTTGCCCCTTCGATGTATATCCTGTTTGATCATAGTATCACAGATTGGTTCTCGTTGTGTTACAACGTGGGCGCGATATGGGACGGCGAAACCGCCATACCGCAGACTTTCCTGTCTTTGGCCCTCTTTTTCAACATCACAGACCAAGTAGGGGCTTTCGTCGAGAGCTACAACTACCTCCATCCCGACGGGAACCAATTCATGACCGATTTTGGCTTTACATGGATGCCATCGCGTCGCGTCCAGCTTGACATCTCGTGTGACCTTGATCTTCTGAACCTTGGCAAGTATTATGCCTTCGGTTGCGGGGTGTCTTGGATGATCAACTGACGCACGCAGCCATCGTTTTTCCAAAACTCACAACCGAAAAAAATGTATTTTTGCCGCCGCGATGAGTGCACGTCTGAGACAGATAACCGCGTGGGTGCTGCTGCTCGCGTTTTGCGGCATGACTGGCACCAAGGCCTTCCACCACCACCACTGGACGGCGGCGGAGGATGTTGTCTGTCCGTTGGACGGCGTTACGATGTCGCATCACACACTCGCGCACACCCTCCTGCAATCCGTTGATGAGGATGACGACAGCGATTGCGCCATCTGCCATTTCACCGTCACGAAAGTTGTTCTGCCGGTGTGCCAACATTTTTCTGGCGGAACATTCGCTCTTTTCCTTCATCCTTTTGTTCCCACACCCTGTGAAATTCTTTCAGTCAAGGGTGTGAGCTTGTTACGGGCACCGCCAGCCCAGTTAGTAGTCAGAAGTTAGCAGTTAGCAGTTGGTAGTTAGCGGCAATGTTAACCTTACCGTAAACTATCCATTCACGCAGATCTCTAATCACAATTCACTGATCACTGACCACAATTCACTGATCACTGATCACTGATCACAATTCACTGTTCACTAACAGACAAGCAAACAAATAATGAAAAGACGCATAAACTGCGCCCTGACGCTTCTGTTTGGGGTGCTGGCCTTTGGTGCGGGGGCCCAGGATTTGCCGCATCATGAACATGACCACGAGCACGACACGCTGCACGTGGACGAAATCACCATATCTTCGAATCGCGAGCAGACCCTACGGCGGCAAGCACCGTCGTTGATTGACATTGTCACGCCGCGCACGATGGTCGCCACCAATGCCGTCTGTCTGGCGCAGACTCTCGACTTTATGCCGGGCTTGCGCGTGGAGGACAATTGCCAGAACTGCGGTTTCACACAAGTGCGCATCAACGGGCTGGACGGCCACTATTCGCAAATCCTCATCGACTCAAAACCGATATTCTCCTCGTTGAACGGCGTTTACGGTCTTGAGCAGATTCCGGCGGAGATGATTGACCGTATTGAGGTGATGCGCGGCGGCGGCAGTGCCCTGTTCGGTGCATCAGCGGTGGCAGGTATCATCAACATCATTACCAAGGAGGCCACGGAGAACGGCGGCGGCTTCGGCCACACGTTCAGCAATTACGATTTCACGCGCACCTTCGACAACACCACGCATGCATACGCCTCCGCAGTCACCCGGAACCGCAACGCGGGCGTTTACCTGTTTGCGCAAGACCGGCACCGCGCCCCGTACGACCGCAATGACGACGGCTATAGCGACCTCCCGAAACTGCGCAATCTCTCCGTTGGGCTGAACGCGTTTGTACGGCCTACGCGGCTGTCGAAACTGAGTGTCCGTTACAATATCGTCAGTGATGAGCACCGGGGCGGCAACAATCTCGGTCTGCAGCCCCATGAGTCGAACATTTCCGAGGGCGCGGCGCATCTTATCCACAGCGGTCACCTCGACTACCATATTGACTTCGGGCACCAGCATGTGGAGGCTTATACTGCCCTGCAGCACATCCGCCGCAACAGCTACTACGGCGGCATTGGCGAGGGTACGGCAGAGGAACGCATAGACGCGTTGAAGGCTTACGGCTATACGTCCAACTTTACCCTCGCCACCGGTGCGCTTTGGCGCTATCACTTTGACAAACTGTGGTTTATGCCTGCCTCTCTGACTGTAGGCGCGGAATACAATTTCGACCACCTGACCGACTCAATACCGGGTTACGCACAATATCTTCATCAAGATGTGCATATCGGCAGTGTTTATGCGCAGAACGAGTGGAAAAACGAAAAATGGTCGCTACTTGCGGGTGTGCGCATGGACAAGCACTCGCTCATCCGTCGCCCGATTTTCTCCCCGAGGTTGAACATTCGTTACAATCCGATCCGAAGACTTTCATTGCGAGTGAGTTACGCCACGGGTTTCAGGGCGCCGCAAACCTATGACGAAGACCTGCACGTCTCTTTGGCAGGCGGCGAACGCATCATCAGCACCCTCGCGCCGGATCTTAAAGAGGAACGTTCGCATAGTGTCTCCCTTTCCGCCGACTACTGTCTTTACAAGGGTGGGGTAGATGTGGACCTGACTGGCGAAGGCTTCTACACCTACTTGAAGGACATCTTCGCCGAACGGCGGTATGAGGATGCCGCAGGAAACGAGATATCAGAGCGTTACAATGCCGGCCGCGGGTATGTGGCGGGCGTACATGGTGCGGTGAAGGTGGCCTGGAACCGTTGGATTTCCGGTCAGCTTGGTGCCACTTGGCAGATAAGTCGATACACTGAGCCGGTGGAATGGAGCGAGGACGCGGCCCCCGAAATCCGAATGCTCAGAACACCGGATGTTTATGGCTATCTGATTTTGGAGAGCAATCCTTGGCGGCACCTGACCCTGAGCGTCACGGGCAATTTCACGGGTCCGATGCTGGTTCCCCACGAGACCGAACCGCCTGTTTTGGTGAGGTCTCAGTCGTTTTTCGTTCTCAACGCGCAGGTTTCCTACGACTTCCATTTCAAAATCAAGCGGAAAGCTGAAAATCCTATGATACAGCGCCCTTCTGAGGTGGGCTACAACGAGATCGTGCTTCGCCTGACTGCGGGCGTGCAGAACATCACCAACGCCTACCAACCCGACTTGGATTACGGTGTCCTACGCGATGCGGGCTACATTTACGGTCCGAAGCAGCCGAGGAGTGTCTATTTTGGCTTTAATGTAAAGATCTGATAGATTGCGGCTATCCCTCACTCCGCCATCCCGATATCCGAATTGGGGCGTTGAGAGCGGAAAAGAAGCAGACAGTTGACGGCCGTTAGAGAATAACCTTGATTCTGAATCCTAACTTAGTAGGTTCTTCGACAATCTCCTTCGCGAGGGCTTTGATCGGTTCCAACACCTTCGGGTCGAAGCCTTCGGCTTGGAATGGGGAGGTGGTGAGATCCTTAACCATGAAGTCGATGGCGGTGATCTCCTTAAGCTCGCCGTAAGTGAGGCGCACGGTCATCGGACGGTAGTCATAGAGCACGTTCGTGAGCATTTCTGTGGAGATTTGTTCGATGACATCGCGTTTCTCCGCAATATTGTATTTAATGCAGAACTTCGACATGTCGGACAGCATGCTCAGGCGGTCGGCATCGTCTCCTTCCAGCTCGAACACGAGCTTGTGGATGCGTTGCACGAAGGCCTTGGTCGCACTGTGTACTGGTTCCTCGAAAATCTGGTGCGGGGTGCCATCCTCGTGGATGTATCCACCGTACATGAAGAAGATGCGGGTGCTGACGTCTTGCGCGAACTTCATCTCGTGGGTGACGATAAGCATGGTCATGCCCTCTTTGGCAAGCTGGCGAATGACGCTCAGCACCTCGCCGACCATCGTGGGGTCGAGAGCCGATGTGGGCTCGTCGAAGAGGATAACCTCGGGGTGCATGGCCAGGCAGCGGGCGATGGCCACACGCTGCTTCTGTCCGCCGGAGAGATCCGCCGGCATGGCGTTGGCTTTCTCGGCCATTCCCACCTTGCGCAGGAGCGTGAGAGCCTCCTCTTCGGCCTCCTGCTTGGTAATGTCGCGCAGCAGAAGCGGCACCTTGGTGACATTGTCAAGGACATTGAGGTGCTCAAAGAGGTTGAAACTTTGGAACACCATACCCACTTTCTGACGCAGTTTGTTGAGGGGATAGCCTTTTGCCAGGATATTCTCACCGTCGAGGATGATCTCGCCCGAGGTGGGCGGATCCATCATGTTGAGGGTGCGCAGGAAGGTGCTCTTTCCGGTTCCGGAAGGGCCTATGATACTGATAACCTCGCCTTTTTCAATCTCGCAACTAACGTCTTTCAACACCTGATGTGTAGAACCGTCTGGATCGGAGAATGTCTTTGTCAAATGGTTTATGGTGATCATTTTTGGTTGTTTTTTTGGATTTGACGATGAGATCGAGTGCTTTGCCCAGCAGCCATGCCAGGATGAAATATAAGATGGTGACGATCAGCAGGGGGAAGAAGGCGTCGAAGGTGCGGGTGCGGATGATGTCGCTGGCCCGCGTCAGGTCTTGGATGGCGATATAGCCGACGATGGAGGTGTTCTTCACCAACGAGACGGCCTCGCCCTTATAGACGGGCATCACGTTTTTGACGGCCTGCGGCGCGGTGATGTGCCAGAAGGTCTGCCATTTGGTGAGTCCCAGCGCCAATCCCGCCTCGATCTGTCCTTTGCTGACGGACTGGATAGAGGTACGGAACATCTCGCTGACGTAGGCGGCGAAGTTCATGGCGAAGGCCAATACGGCGATGGCTGTGCCGCCCAGACCGGTTTTGGCGAAAATCACGTAGAACATGATCATCAGAAACACCAGCATCGGGATGCCGCGCATGAGGTCAATGTAGATTTTGGCGATCTTGGAAAGTCCTTTGCTGCGGCTCATCCGCAAGGCGCAGACTCCGGCGCCGAACAGGGTGCCTAAGAGGAGGGAAAACAAGGAAATCTTGACCGTTTCCCACAGACCGTCGGTGATGTACTTCCAGCGATCCTCCACCACGAGGTTGTTATAGAACATGTCTTTCAGCTTGTTGCCAAAGCTGGCAGTCTGTCCGTTTTCATCTTTTACATGGTAAGCGGCGCGGACAGAGAAGTGGGAGGAAGTGAAATCCATGGTCTTTTGTCGCTCCTCTGTGATGAAAATACCACCGATGAAGATGTGGATCTTATTGCTCTGGAGGGCGGAGATGGCGGAGGAAAGAGGGTAATGTTCGAATTTCACAGGGCGACCCGCATAGCGGCCAAAACGTTGGAGCACTTCGGGCTCGAAACCCTGCCAATCGGAGGCGACATGAAAGGAGACCGGCGGCAATTCTGAGACAGCTCCCACGAGGATGGGTTTTCCTGTCGGCTCGGGACCGAGGTCGGGAATCCTCACTTGTGACGGGGTTTCGGCCAAGAACCACTTGTCGTGGATTTCCTTCATCTCGCCCGTAGCATTCAGGGAATCAATGAAATGGCTCAGGGAGTCGCGCAGACCGTTATCTCCCTTGCGCAGGGGGAAGGCGCATGGAATGGCTTCATCGCCATAGAAAGCAACCTTGATACCAAGGCGTTTCTGTTCATCGAATGGAATGGAACTCTCATCTTCTACAAGCACGTCCAGTTTTCCTTGCGAGAGTGCCAGCAAGGCATCGCTTACGGAATTGTATCCCATTTTGACGATGTCATTGCGGGAGGAGAGCTGGAGGTCATACGTGCCGCCCGTTCGCACGCCCACCCGAAGCCCCGTCAGGTCGGCTTCGGAGTGCAGCTCCTTCATGGGTTGTTTTTCCGGCTGCTTCTTCGCGCAACCGACCATGCATAAGGCCAAGAAAAAGATATATAGTTTGTTCATCTTCATAAGGAAAAGTCTGATGGCAAAAGTACAATTTTTACGGTTAAGGTGTGTTTCAGGTTTCAGGGTAGCACCACCTTTATCCGGTATCCTCGCTTCGTGGGTTCCTCGATAATCTCCTTGGCGAGGGTGCGGACCTCGTCCATCAGATGCGGGTCGAAATCATCGGCCTGAAGCGGGGAAGTCTCCAAACCTTCGATCATGAAGTCTATCGTGGTGCGCTCATACAGCTCGATGTAGGAGATGCGCACCGTGAGCGGACGGTACTCGGCCAGCACAAGCAACACCATCAGGTTGATAATTTGCTGCATGGTTTCAATTTTGTCCGCGATGTTGTATTTGACGCAGAACCCCAGCATCTGGGTGTGCATCTCCACGATGTCAAAGTCCAGACCCTCAACGACGAACGGCAGTCTGTAAATCTGTTGCACGAAAGCTTTGGTGGCACTGTGGATGGGGTTCTCGAAAATCTGCTGCGGGGTGCCGTCCTCGTGGATGCCTTTGTCATACATGAAGAAGATGCGGGTGCTTACATCGCGGGCGAACTTGAGCTTGTGGGTGACGAAGAGCATGGTCATGCCTTCGTGGGCTAACTGCCGGATGACCGTGAGCACCTCGCCGACCATAGAGGGGTCGAGGGCGGACAACGGCTCGTCGAAGAGTATGACTTCCGGATGCATGGCTAAAGCGCGGGCTATCGCGACCCGCTGTTTCTGTCCGCCGGCGAGGTCAGCGGGCATCGCGTTGCATTTCTCGTCCATACCCACCTTGCGTAGGAGGGTCATGGCCTCCTTTTCCGCTTCCGCTTGTCCGACACCTTTCAACTTCATGGGTGCCAGCGTGACATTCTCCAGCACCGTGAGATGTTCGAACAGGTTGAATGTCTGGAACACCATCCCCATCCGCTGCCTCAGCTTGTTGATAGGGTAGTCTTGGGCGAGGATGTTCTCCCCTTCGAAGAAGATTTCGCCGGAGGTGGGCTTTGTCATCAAGTTGATGGTCCGCAACAGGGTGCTCTTGCCATTGCCCGACGGACCGATGATGCTGATTACCTCTCCTTTGTGGATGTCGCAGCTGACATCCTTCAGCACCTCCAATCGGCTGCCGTCAGGATTGACGTATGTTTTGGAAAGATGTTTTATGCTGATCATATCTTGATGGCGATTTTGAAGATGTAGTCCAAAAACTTGCTCATGAGCCAGGCCAGGATGAAATAGATGATGGTGATGAAAAGGAGCGGGAAGAAAGCCTCGAAGGTGCGGGCGCGGATCATGTCGCAGGCGCGGGTGAGGTCTTGGATAGCGACATATCCTACCACGGAAGTGTTTTTGATAAGCGCAATCGCCTCGCCCTTAAACTGTGGGAGGGCGCGTTTGAGTGCCTGCGGCCCGGTGATGTAGCGGAAAATCTGGATTTCGGTGAAGCCCATGGCCTCTCCCGCCTCGCGTTGCTGATTGCCAACAGCTTGGATGGCGTTGTCCATTGTGGCCGCGAAAGAGGATGCGAAGGTCATGGAGAAGGCTACCACGGCCACCCCGACACCGCTGAATCCGACCAACACGATGTAAAACAGAATCATCAACAAGACCACCATGGGGATGCCACGGAGGACGGATGAATATACCTTTGCTGTTTTGTTGAGCCAGCGTCGTTGGCTTCTCCGCATGGCTAACAGCCCGATGCCGAGCATGCTGCCGAAGATCATGGAGAGCAGGGTGATCTCCAACGTCACTTTCAACCCTCGTGCCAGGAAAACCCAACGATTCTCGACTATCAAGTTTTTGTTGAAGGACTCCTTGAAATTGACGAAATCAGAAGCCTCGTCCTCTGTTTTAGCGGACAGGTCTCGTACGAAAAAGCCGCCGTGGCAGTGGTAATACACGTCGGTGAGCGCCAATTTTTTTTGACGCTCTTCTGTTACGAAGATGACCCCACCGGCAATGTCGATTTTTCCCGACTGCAGTGCCGGGATAATGGCGGCGAAGTCGAAAAGATGGTATTGGACGGGTCTTCCTATGTATTCGCCGAAACGGTTAAGTATTTCGATTTCAAGACCGTACCATTCGTTGCCAATCATGTAGGAGATGGGAGCAGTGGTATAGGAGGTGCCCACGATCAACGGCTCGCCAGGAAGACTATCGCTCTGGATGTCGGGCATTTCCATGTGCGTGTAGTCGGTGGCGTTCATCCACTTGTCGGTGATGTTGCTCAATTCACCGGAAGACTTCAACCTGGCCAGGAATTCGTTAAACTTGTTCACCAAATCCAGATTCGATTTGGTGCAGGCGAATGCGCAGGGGTAACTTTTCTCTGTGCTGAAGGCCATTTTGATGCCGTACCTGTGGAGCAGGGTGTCCGGTAAGCTGATTTCGTCATATAGGATGGCGTCAATGCGGCCTTTGCGAAGCGAGGCGATAAGGTCGGAGAGGGTTGGCTGGCGTACTAACCGGAAATCACTGCGACCGGCAAAGTCGATTTCGAAGCAGGTGCCGGTCAGAGTGCCGACCACCTTGCCTTCCAGATCCTTTTCCGTCTGGATTTCCTGGTTCTCATTCGCCTGTTTTTCCTGTTTTCGGTTGCAGGAAACCAGACAGAGCGTGATACAAAGAAGATAAAACAACCGTTTCATACAGGGAAGGGCTAACAGGATTTCTTGGCTGGGCCGAAGGTGATGTCAAGCAGATGCAGGTATTCCTCGTAGGGGGCTGTGCCCGCTAAATCGGATAAGGCTTCGGCCAGCTGGTGGTAATACCAAGCCACATCCTCCTTGCCGTTGGGCGCTTTGAACCGTTGCCATAGGGCGTCGCCGATTTGACGGTAGTCGGCGGAAATTGTGCGGAGGTTGGATAGTTTGTCGCCCATGGCCACGATTTTACTGTCGTGGGGCGCATTGGCAAGCTGGTCCAGCTGCGCCTGCTTACGGTCGTGCCACGGGGCTCCTTTGGGGAGGGGACAACTCTCATTGAGTACGAGTCTGGTGACCCGTTCGCCGAACTGTTCGCGGATTTGTTCGGCTGTCACATCCGTGTCCTCCACTGTGTCATGCAGAATGGCGGCGGCCAGTATTTCGGGGTCGTCGGTGAGGGAGGCCACGATGCACACGGCCTCCATGGGATGGAGGATAAAGGGATACCCCTTGCCTTTGCGCGGCGTGCCGGCATGGGCGTCCACGGCGAACTTCGTCGCCCGATTAAAAAGGTCTGTATTAATGGTGCTCATATTCTCTATTGGTTTCAAGTTTCGGCCCCAAAGTCTTAAGTCTCAAGTCTTAAAAGATATTCACCTTCTTCGCCTGTTCGAAGATGCGCTCGGCGCGCTGGGCGTTGTAGTCGTTTTTGCCGTAAAGGGTGTCAAACATATTGACGAGGCTGGCCACGCCAAAGCCTTTCTTCAGGATGTAGACGATGCAGAGGTTCTGCAGTGCCACGGAGCTGGCCAGGATGTCAAGTCCCGTGCCGGCCAGTTGCACAAGAGCCAGCTGATAGGCACTCTCTCCGTAGTCATCCCTCAGCCGGACGATGTCCCCGATAGTCTGCATGTTCAACAACCGCAGCACGTTGTAGTAGGGCATCAGACTGTCCTCGTAAACCTCGGCTTGGTTGATGGCGGCCATCTTGTTGACGAGCCGCTCGAAGGGGTTGAGGGCGATGAAGGAGCGGAAAGTGTCGCCGTTGAAAGGCACTTCGTCGAAATTGCCGTCGGCCACAAGTGACTGTACCTTGCGGCGGTATTCGGTGATGTCCTTTCGGATGTTGCTGAACTGTTCGTCGGCAAGCTCCAGCATTCCCGCCAGACGGCTCATGTTTCGCTGGTATTCGCGGGGAATCTCGACATCGGTCTTGTAGCCCATGTCGTGGTACATGTTGGCCCACACATGCTGCAGGACGCTGCGCATCTGGAGTTCGAAACGCACCTCGTTGAGCTCCGGCATCGCCAGGTCATCGCAGATTTTTTGGGGCAGCCGGCAAATATAGTGCAGCGACATGTATCCGAAACGGTCTATCGCCATCATCTTGCGCTTGTCGACGGTGTTTTCCCAGTCGATTTCGAACAACTGCTCGGCGAGGGCGGAGATGACGTCCACTTCGTCGCTGAAGAAAGTGACGACGCGCATGCCGACAATATCGGTGATGTCATCCAACGTGCGGTACTTGTAGCCTTTCAGTTCCAGCTTTCCAGTAAGGCTTTCCTCGGTCTTGATGCGGGAATTGATGCTCGCCACCACAATCTTGTTCTCGTTGAGACAACGTTCTATCCGTTCCATCGCGATAGAACGGAGCTTCTCGAAAAGAGGGAGTCTCTCACGATACTCGTCGAGAATCATCTCACAATGCATGTCCAGTTTCATTTTCACTGACCTTTGACCTTTGACCTTGACTTTGACTATTGACCGTTGACTGGTGGCAGTCGTAGCGGAAGAGCTCCCGGCAGAACCTTGACTTCGAAGTGGGAGCCGGTGAGAAGCTCGCCGTCGAGATAAACGTCGATAAGGTCCTTGCTGCTGACTTCCACCTCCCGGGCCTGCCGGTATATGATTTTGTTCTTGCCCAGTCTGCTGCCGATGTGTTCGCCACTGCGGTAGAGGGGGATCAGCATCAGGAGCCGCAACAGGCTCATGCCGCGGAAGAGGCACACGTCGATGAGGCCGTCATCGATTTTCGCATTGGGTGCGCAGTTGAATTCGCCGCCCACGCGCCGCCCGTTGGCGAGGGTGCATAGCACCATGTGGCCTCGGGTGATACGCTCGCCATCCACTGTTATCTTGATGCGGTTGAAGCGGCTTGTCAGGATGGCGTTCACCACGCCCCGCGTGTAGGCCTCGTGGGCTGTCTTCCCCTTGGCGACGAGCTCGTTGGCTCGGGAGGCCACCTTCGAGTTGAATCCGATGTTGCACACGTTCAGGGAGTAGCTGTCGTTCACCCGGATGATATCCACGGGAGTCACGGTGCCCGCCAACATCTCCTTTACACTGAAGAAGTTGCGTCCCGGAAAGTTGATTAAGAAATCTTTCGTGGTGCCACCGATGTAAAGAATGGCCATGGTGAATTTCGATTTTTGTTTCTTGGATTCAGAATTGAAGGCGGTAGCCTTTTGAGAATACGACGCCAGATATTCTGAATATCCCACCAAACCCGTGGCTACCTCGTTGATGATGCCGTTTCCGCCACAGGCCACGAAACAGACCTCCTCCTCGGGGTGCAGGTCGCAGTAGAGCCGCACGAAACGCGTTGCGTCGCCCTCGCCCAAGGTAGTGTAGACCTCGTATGGGTGCGGTATTTCCTTCAACTGGTCGTAGAACTCCTGATATTGCGGCACCTTGTCGGCCCGACCATTGGTAATGTAGATGTATTTCATTCGTTTAACGGTTATACAGTTAGCCGCCAATGGTCAATGTGGTGAATCCAAATACATTTCGTATAACCCCATTAACGGCTAACTCCTGACTACAAACTGCTGACTAAATAATGGTGATGATGTTCGAGAAGCCGGTGATGTCGAACACCTCCTTCACCTGAGGGTTCATGTTGCGAAGTACCAGCTTGCCACCATGCTTCATGACACTTTTCTGTAACATGAGGAAGGTGCGGAGCCCCTGAGACGAGGTGTAGCTCAATGCCGTGCAGTCGATGTCGATGTCAGGATGTTCGTCCCCCATCAGCTCGTTGGCCGCCTCCTGAAACTGGTTCACGGTGGTGGTGTCAATGCGCCCGTCAATCGCCACGAAGGTTTTGTTGTCCTCTTTATATATCTTTATGTCCATAATTGATCTTCTAATTGTCCAATGCCTTTTAACTGTTAACTTTTTTCGTCATGGTGAGCACATTGTTGCCGTCCTCATAGCGGTATTCGATGTTGTCCATCATCTTCTTGCACAGGAAGATGCCGAGACCGCCTACCTGACGCTCTTCGGCTCCTTGGTTTATGTCGGGATCTTCTTTCTCCAGGGGATTAAAGGGCATGCCGGCATCGCGGAGCTCAATGGTAAGCATCAGCGCGTTCTGGTCGAAATGGATGTCGGCTTCCAGCCAGCCGATGCCACCGTCGTAGGCGTAGCTGACCACGTTCTCGACGGCCTCTTCAATGGAGAGGCGGAGTTTGAATTGCAGCTCATCGTCGTCCGGAATGTCGGGTGACGACATAAGATATTCTATGATCTCGCTGCTCTTGTCTTTAATTGGGTTGAAACGTTTCTTCATATTTGAACTTCGTGTTAATTACTTCGTGTTAATTACTTCGTGTTGGTTACTTCGTGTTGGTTACTTCGTGTTAATTACTTCGTGTTGGTTACTTCGTGTTGGTTACTTCGTGTTGTTAAACGGTCAGGCTAATGATGGTGATGTCATCGTTTTGCGGGTTGCCGTTGGCGAAAGCCAGCACTGAGCGGTGAATCTGATCCACGGCGGTTTTGTTGTCCATGTCGTGGCCCATTTTGCCGACTTCCTCCAGCAGGCGCTCGTTGCCATACTGCTCCATTGCGGCATTCTCGGCCTCGGTGACGCCGTCGGTATAGGCTATGAGACGGGTGCCGGGTTTTAGGTCTATGCTCTCGGTTTCGTAAGGGAAGTTCTCGAAGAGACCCACTGCGAGGTTGCTCTTGGCTTTGAGAAAGTAGGGCTTGCCGTCGGGTGGCGCAACGACCAGTGGGTTGTGTCCGGCATTGCAGAAATCCATCCGAAGCGTTTTCAGGTCGATGCGGGCGATGAAAAGGGTGACGAACATGTCGCTGCTGTTGCCGTCGGCCACACCGTTGTTGATTTTCCCGATTGACTCGTGCAGCGGCAGGCCCAGGCCCGCCATGAAATGCAGCGTGGCCCTTGTGATAGCCATCATGATGGAGGCAGGAACGCCTTTTCCGCTCACATCGCCGACAGCGAAGTGGAGGCAGTCGCCCTTGAGGATGAAGTCATAGAGGTCGCCGCCCACCTCGCGGGCGGGAGAGACCATGGCATGGAGGTGCGGCGGGAATTCGGTACTCAGCATACCCGACTGGATCTTGCGCGCCACGTTCAGCTCCGACTCCATGCGCTCGTTTTCGTTCTTGGTGGTCTTCAACTGGTCGATGTAGTCGGTGATGGAGTTCTGCATGTAGAAGAAACTGTCGTGCAGACGCCGCATCTCGTCCTGGCTTTTGATTTCCGGCAACTTGGCCTTGAAGTTGCCCTTGGCCATGTTGAGGGCGGATACCGAAAGCTCGGTGATGGGACGTGTCATCCGGCGTATCACGAGACGACAGACGAAGAAAATAAAAATCAGTCCGACAACGATTAAGACGAGCAAAGAGAGGAGAACGACACTCTCTGAAACGGACTTTCCAACGACGAACTGTTGGTAACCCCACCCTGACACCAAAAAGGTGAGAAAAAATATGACGGAGACAACTCTGATGATTCTCCAAGTCAGCCTGCTTGAAAAAGATCTGTTATTCATTGCCCGATGAATTTAATGATGAGTCCATGGTCAATGTGACGTTAAATTGATAGTTCTTGTTCATAAGGATACCTGCTTTTACTATGAATTTTTAGACGCTGCAAATATACACAAATTTCAAATATATACGGGCATTGAATAAATCATCACATAAGACGGTCGTGAGATGCCGTTTGGTAGTCTGGTGATGCCCGATAATCCGCCCTCCTCCATGGTATGCCCTTCACATGTCGCATTTCAATCAGGATGACTGGTAAAAGTTACCGGGTTGAAAACGGCTCGCTTGTGCGAATGAAGGAAAAAGACGGGTTGCTGTAAACAAAAAAATGTTAGTTTTGCGGCGGCTTAGGAGTTGCGGCATTCCTGCCGCGAAAAGAATCGCCAGGAATGGCGATTATCCTACAAACTGTTTAATAACAGTCGTTATATAAAAGAATCATTGCGGAACATGAAGAAATGCCCGTGATAATACCGAAAAATGGACACGATAAAGGATTATTCGTCATTTGGACCGGCATACCGGAACTTCAAGGTCAGGGAAGAAGTTTACGTTCCTGAACCGGTGGAGGAATTCTCGGGGGACAATCCGTTCACGAGGATGGCTCCGATACGCGGGGAACTCAAGGATATCAGATTTGACGGGACGTATCCCTATCTTGATAAATCCCTCAAATTCAAAATAGGGCATTTCCTCGTCTATCTTGCTCTCTGGATTGTCGCTTTCCCTGTAAATCGAATCCGTTATGGTCTTGAGATAGTAGGTCGTGAGAAAATCCGCCGGAACCGTGAACTTTTCGCCAACGGGATGATGACCGTGTGCAACCACGTCCACCGATGGGATATGATTTGTGTGCTGCAAGCGATGCGCTACCGCGAGGCCTGGATCCCCATGTATGCCCAACCGTTCCGTGGCAAGGACGGTTTTTGGATGAAAACCATCGGCGGCATCGCCATTCCGGAGGAACGCAGCGGACTCCGGGAATTTGACAAGGCCTTGGAAGAACTTCACGAGAAAAAACAGTGGATACACATCTTTCCGGAGAGTTGTAGCTGGAAATTCTATGCCCCGCTTCGACCTTTCAAAATAGGCACGTTCAACATGGCCTATCGGTATGCGCTTCCGATCGTCCCCCTGATGATCACCTTCCGGCCCCGCATTGGATGGCGCAGACTCTTCTGCAAGGGGGAACCGTTGCTCACCATCCACGTGGGCGACCCGATAGTGCCGAACCTTGACCGTCCCCGTAAAGAAGAGACGGCACGTATGTGCGATTTGGCCCACAAGACCATGCTCGACATGGCAGGTATCGTTTCCAACCCATGGCCGTCCAGTATTGATTGAAATTTCCAACATTATGAATGCAATAATAGATCCCGTACCGGTAGAACTGATTAAGTCGGAACTTTCAAAATCCAAGAAGCTCGAAGACACCAACAAAGGGCACAATGAGCTTTACATCGTCACGTGGCAGGATTCTCCCAATGTGGTCACGGAAATCGGCAGATTGCGTGAGTTGGCTTTCAGGGAGGCCGGCGGTTCCACGGGCAATGCGTTGGATCTGGACGAGTATGACAAGATGGAGAAACCGTACAAGCAGCTGATTGTCTGGGATCCCGAGAATGAGGCCATTATCGGCGGATACCGTTTTCTTTTTGGCTCCGATGCGACGTTTGACGAGGACGGTCAGCCAGTGCTGGCCAGTTCCCACCAGTTCCGCTTCTCCCAGAAGTTCATTAAGGAGTATCTGCCGCATGTCATCGAACTCGGACGCAATTTTGTGACACCGGAATATCAGAGTTCCAAAGGTGGCGCGAAGTCCATATTCGCCTTTGACAACCTGTGGGACGGTTTGGTAGCTATCATCATGAAGAATCCCGATTTGCTCTACTTTTTCGGAAAAATCACGTTGTATCCTTCATACGACTATATTGCCAAAGATCTGATATACCATTTCTTATGGAAACATTTTGGGGACAAAGACGAGCTTGTCCGCCCCTGGGAAGACCAGACAATTCTGCCCGCTTCCGACCCTGGACTGATGGATTTGGTTTTGAACAAGGAAGACCAGCTGGAAGATTACAAATTGCTTAAAGGGGCAGCCAGAATGCGGAATGTGAATGTTCCACCCAATGTGACGGCGTATGTCTCCATTACTTCTGAAATGCTCATGTTCGGAACGGCGGTGAACCGCTTGATGCAGAATATTGAGGATACGGGCGTGCTCATCCCGTTCGACGCCATCTATCACGAAAAGAAACGGCGGCACATAGGGGCGTATCTCCGTTTTGCCCGCTCGGAAAGGCGAAAGAGAGGGAATCCCAGCAGTCCGGAGTTGGAGGAAGAGATGATCGAAGAGTGGCTGGTCAAGCGAAGCCGCAAGGTCAGACGCCTGCTCAAGAAAATCGGTCGGAACATTTAGCATATCCATTTGTTGTATAGTATTTGATGTAAAGATTTTGACTATGATGAAAAACTTTGTTGTTGTGCTGATGGCCAGTTTATGCCTGGTGGTGCTGCAGTCCTGCCAGAGCGAGAGCAGGGCCATCCGTCACATGTGTGAGAATGTCCACAAACAGTATCCTCAAGCTGACTTGCAGGATATTTACAAGACTTGTTATCAGGATTATTTTGGTTCCAAGCATTTAGTGACCGACACGGCCTCCGTCCGGTATTATATTGAGAAGGAGCTTTCGGAATGCCGCAACATGGATCTGAGTGCCATGCCCCGGCAGGAGCCCACGGGATTCCGTCACCGCTTCACGCGCGTCAATTTGGCGTGTGTTATTGACGGCGAGCTGACTGAGGAACAACTTCTTGAACTGTTTATGGAGGCGGCAGGAACGGACAATGCCTTCGGTGACAACTGGGCTGACGAATGGCGACGAATCGAGCAGATTGCCCTGCAAGTCAACCCTTCCTGGGCCGATGCGGCGTTGCAGTCCAATCTTTGGGAGGCTGCAAAGAACAACCAGGCTGTCGTGCATAGCAAGACATTTAGGGATGCCTATACTCCCCATTACCGTATTGTCCGGAATAAAAAGTAACGGGTTAGGTGACCTGTCGCAATGGATATTCTCTTGCAGATTTCGCAGATTTACGCAGAACATTGTCTGCGCGTTTCTGCGAGGTCTGCTGGAACGTTTTTACAGTACCCTTTCGAAATCCATGCGCCGTTTGATGATATCGACGGCTACCACGCGCACGCGCACCGGGTCGCCGAAACGTAAGTTCTTGCCATGGTGCAATCCCACAAGCGTATAGTTCTCTTCGTCAATGTAGTAGAAGTCGTCGTCGAAACTGCGCATCGGAATCATACCCTCACAATGCGACTCCTTCAGCTCGGCATAGACGCCCCATTTGGAGATGCCCGACACCACGGCGTCGAACTCCTGCCCGATCTTGTCGGAGAGGTACTCGGCCTGCTTGTACTTGATGGAGTTGCGTTCGGCCTCCATCGCCTGCCGCTCCATGTCCGAACAGTGCTTGCAGTAGTCCTCGTACTGCTCTTTGTTCACCGACGGCTGGTGCGCTAAGTAACGGTCCAACAGTCGGTGCACCATCAAGTCAGGATAACGGCGGATGGGCGAGGTGAAGTGGGTGTAATAGGGGAACGCCAACCCATAGTGGCCGATGTTGTCGGTAGTATAGACGGCGCGCGCCATAATGCGGATGGAGAGTTTGCTCAGCATGTCGTAGTCGGGCTTACCCTTCTCCTCCTCCAACATTTTGTTGAGGGAGCTGCTGAAGGCTTTCGTTGACGATGTTTTCAAGTCGAAGCCCAACTTCTTGACGAAATTCTTGAAGGTACCGAGCTTCTCCTCCAACGGCTTGTCGTGCACACGATAGACGAAGACGTTTTCAGGCTGTCCGACGTTGCGTTTCTTGCCTATCTTCTCGGCCACGCGCTTGTTTGCTAACAGCATGAACTCCTCGATGAGCCAGTTGGCCTCCTTCTGTTCTTTGAGATAAACCCCGATGGGCTTGCCGTTCTCGTCGAGCTTGAACTTGACTTCTTCGGTTTCGAAGCTGATGGCGTTGTTGTCGAAACGTTGCTTGCGCATCACCTGGGCGAGCTTGTGCAGCTGCAGGATGGCCTCGCTGAGGTCGCCCTCGCCGGTCTCGATGATTTGCTGTGCCTCCTCGTAGTCGAAGCGGCGGTTGGAGCGGATGACGGTGTGGCCGAACCACTCCTTGTGGACCTTGGCCTTGTCGTCGAGGTCGAAGACGGCGCTGTAGCAGAGCTTGTCCTCGTTGGGACGCAGGGAGCAGAGGTTGTTGGAGAGCGCTTCGGGCAGCATCGGGATGGTACGATCGACAAGATAGACGGAAGTGCCCCTGTTGTAGGCTTCCTGATCGATAAGAGAGCCCGGCTTGACGTAGTAGGAGACATCGGCAATGTGGATGCCCACGCGGTAGAGTCCGCTCTCCAACAGTTCGAAGGAGAGGGCATCGTCGAAGTCCTTGGCGTCGGAGGGGTCGATGGTAAAGGTGGTGATGTCGCGGAAGTCGCGGCGGCGCAGGATCTCCTTCTCGGAGATTTCCGTAGGGATTTGTTCTGCTTCTTGTTCCACGTTTTTGGGGAAGGAGACAGGGAAGTCGCTCTCGGCGAGGATGCTGAGCATCTCCACATCGTTGCTGCCGGGCTTGCCGAGCACGTTGAGGACTTCGCCGATGGGGTTGCGGTGCTTTCCTGACCAGTCGAGGATGCGGATCACCACTTTGTCGCCGTTCTTAGCCTTGCGCAGGTCCTTGCCGGGGATGATGACATCGCGGCGCAGGATGGTGTTGTCGGGCACGAAGAAGGCGACACCCTGCTTGATGTGGATGGTGCCGACGAGCTGCCGTTTGCTGCGTTCTACAACTTCAACCACCTGCCCTTCAAGGCGTTTCCCTTTTCGGGCGGGGAAGAGCACCACTTTCACGAGGTCGCCGTTGAGGGCGTTGCCGAGGTTGCCGTCCGCCACGAAAATGTCATCGATGGTGGATTCGTCGGGTGTGTCGTCCTGCTTGCCCTGCGGGATGACGAAGGCCATGCCGCTGCGTTTCTGCTCCACGCGGCCGATAATGTAGTGCTTGCCGGTGGTCTTGGTGTCCTGGAACTTGCTGTTGAGCTTGTATTTGCCGCGGCCGGCCTTCAGCACGACCTTGGCGTTGACGAGCTTCTCCAGCTCTTTCATGACTTCCGCGCGGCCTTTCTTGTCGAAGATCTTCATCTTGGCCGCGATCTGCTTGTGGTTCAGTTTCTCGGTGCTGTTCGAGAGCACCTCTATGATTTGTTTGTTTAGTTCGTTCATGTTTGGTTTAGGGTTAATAGGTTAATAGGTTAGGGTGTGGGGCAAAGATACACTTTTTTTGAATAACTGCGTCAGAATTTTTGTAATTTGATTAGATACCATTGTTCTCATTTCAAAAGGAGTAAGAGTGTCAATTACTATTTGTCATTCTTGATTTTTTTGCCTTGTTTGTCAATATGAAAAAAACTCTTGCCATCCAAAGAAACAAGGGCTTGACCATTTTGGAAAACAGATGCTTGGTCGTAAACCATAGGAATCACAATTTCGCCATACCTGTTGATGTAACCATTTTTCCCATGAAGTTCAACCAATGCCAACCCTTCATGAAAGGCCTCAATATCATCGTATTCCGGTTCAATAATGTATTTCCCTTTTTTGTCGATGAGTCCCCACTTCCCGTTCATTTTAACTGGGGCATCCCCGTTGCAGAATGGATATGCATCATCGTACACCGCTTTGATTACCAAATTTTTATCCTTGTCAATATACCCGTGCTTTCCTTCTATTTCAATTATCCCAAGTCCTTCTTCATCAAGAAAAATTCTCTTCCCGTTGTAGTCAACTTCATCAGCGTAAGGAATATCCTCTTCGTCGAACACCCCAGGGCACGTCTTGTTCCTTATCATTCTGAAAGAAACCTTTGAGCTAATGGGTTTTTAACTAATAAACGTATTAGTTGTAGATATATTGCATGGGGCAAAAAAAAGATTATCGCATTATCGTGAACTTTCCGTCCTCCTCCGCAACAATGAACCACGCCTCCAATTCCGGATGCTGTCTCACGATTTGCGCGGATTTCTCGTGGCCGAGCACCATAAAGGCGGTGGCGTAGGCATCGGCGGTGGCGCAGTCGGGGGCGACGACCGTGACACTCAGCAGGTTGGTGCGCTCGGGCTGGCCGGTGCGTGGGTCGAGGATGTGGGTGTAGCGCACGCCGTCCTCCTCGAAGTAGTTGCGGTAGTTGCCGCTCGTGGCCACGGCGCGATGGTCGGGTAGGGGAAGGCTTTCGAAGCTCTCCCGCGCGCCGTCGGCTGTTTGGGTCGGCACCTGGATGCCCACTTTCCAGGGTTTGCCGTTCTTGTTGCCGCGGGCCGCCACCTCCCCGCCGATCTCGACGAGACAGTCCGCGAAGCCGTTTTCCACCAACCAGTCGGCCACCCGATCAACAGCGTACCCTTTCGCCACGGCGTTAAAGTTCAGCTGCACGCGCGGGTCTTTCCGAAATATACTGTCGCCTTGCAAGTCAACAAGTTGGAAACCGATGAACTCGCGAACCGCTGCGAGGGTGTCGTCCGCCACCGTGTGCCTCACGCCGTCCTTGCCAAAGCCCCACAGTTGCACCAACGGCTGCACGGTGCAGTCGAAGGCACCGTCCGTGGCATTGCTCACCAACTTGGAGATGTGCAACACCTCCAGGAAATCTTCGTTCAGTTCGACATCCTCACCTTTATTCCACCTATAGATGATAGAATTCGTGTCGAAAATGGAGAACGTGTGCGACAAATCCGCCAACAGCGAGTCGATTTGCGCGTGCGGTAGCGGACGCTTGTCTTCAGGATTTGCGACGCAGGTGATGGAATAGGTGGTGCCGAATGCCTGTCCTTCGAAGTGCTTGACGGCCCGCTTCCGCCGGTCGCAGGAGCAGATTAGAAGGAGTAGGGCGAAAAAGACCAGAATGCGATATTTCATACGTTTTGGTTTCGGGCGGCAAAAGTACACAAATTTCCCGACAAGCCTATATATGACTTACTGTCCAACCTCCCGATAAAGCAGTTTCGTCACCTCGGCGGGGTTGAGTGCCCACTCGTAGGTGTATGCCTCGTCGGCCTCGTCGGGATTTCCCACTTTGGTGAGACACTGCGCTTGGGCTTTGATGTCGAGCAACTGGCCGATAGAAAGCTTGGCCTCTAACTTGTGGAGAAGTGCTTCGATGGAAGTACTGTCTACGCCGCGGACCGTCTGGGAGGTGAAGGGCATCTCAAGCCAGATAATTTCGCGCTTGGCAACGTCAAGCACGCCGAAAACCAGTCCTTTGGAGAGATTGCCTTCGCTGATGCGGACCGCATGCTGGACGCAGGAGGGGTCGTAGGCCACGCCCGTCTCCTCGGAGATTTTCATCGGGTTGGCGGAATCCATCCAGCCTACGACCAGATTCGGCGAAAGTGCCCCTTGGGAGTAGGCGTTGCTTGTGAATGTCACATATCTTGCGTTGGCTTTTTCCAGTTCTGGAAGCGAAAGTTCAATGTATTCGGCGGTGCCGACCATGCTCGGGATATGCCGGATGTCGCCCGAATGCTTGGCGCCTGCGCATGTTAAGTTGAAGAAGCCGCACTCTTCGACGATACCGTTCGACAGAGCGATACGACAGCTCAGGTCCATGTCCAAATGTTGTTCGGGTAGTCCCTTGCCCCACTGCATGAACAGGCGGACGGCGTCTCCCTCGACCGGGAAACGAGTTCCCATCAAGGCGCAGGAGGCATCCTGGATGGTGGTGACCCGGTCGCCCACGCTGATTGGGATGTTGTAGAGCGAGGGGTCGATGTAGAGCGTCTTCGACGTTGTCTTTTGGGCGGCAAAGCTGCGCGTGATGGATGCTTTGTAGAGGTCGTTCACCTCTTTCACCATCGCTTTGCGGGCTTCGTCGCCGTAGAGTGCCAGCAGTTTGTTGGGCTCGATGGCCTTCATCACGCCGGTGATGGGACGGACGACACGCTTCTCTTTCGGGTCGAAGTAGGTCTCGGCCGCATTGCCGAGGGAAAGCAGCAGGCGGGCCGGCAGCTTATCGGCGATTTCGTTGAAGGCGGCCAGTGTCTTTTCGCTTCCGAAGCGGAGCATGGAGGCGAACAGGCAGCGGGCGAAAAAGCCGGGTCGTTCCTTGAGAAGTGCCAGCGTTTTGTCGGCATCGTTAGTGTTGCGGGCCTTGTCCACGCGACCTTGCCAGGTGGTGTAACTCTGCTTGTAGAAAACGTCGAGGATTTCTGCCAGATGCTCGAAGCCCTTCTTGCGGGAATACTCGCCCAGACGCAGCGCGTGGATCATGCGCACCCACATACCTCGTTTCGGGTTCATGTTTTCGGCGGCCTGTTTCGCGGTCAGCGGGATGGCGTTCATCCATCGCGCCGCACATCGGCAGGTCTTGCGGTCGTACTTCAGCATCAGGTTGCTTTTCATCTCCTCGGCAGCGTCCAAGCCTCTGTCTAACGGTCCCCAGATGTGGGAATAGAGCTTGCGGGCGTGAGCGACCAGCGTCCGGGGCTCGATAAGCTGGACATAGCCGGTCTTCTCGTACCAGAGATAGCGCAGCACATCGTTGGGGGTCTTCAGCAGTTTCGAAGCTTCGTCGGCCATGCCCTGTTCCGCCAGCATCCGGACGACCAACATGGCGGTCTCCTTCACCGTGATATTGGGGTTGTCCGGTAGCGGGAATTCACGGAGCAGCAACTTCAGGGAATCCTGTTGGGTGCCGTCAAGCGGGGTGGCGGAAGTCAGCAGCGACGAGAACAGGTGTTCCATGTCTTCGACTGTGAACAGGCGAAGCTCCTTGAGCTTGCTTCCCTGGCCCTTGTAGACGAAGTCGGCTGTTTTGAACGGTTTACCGCAGAACGGACAGCCGTTGTAGCGCTCAAGGGGGAAGGTTCCTTGCGGTATGAAATGGCCGCAGGGCAGGGTAGTTCCTTTGAAACCGGCCTTCGTGTTGAAAAAGAGGTTTACGATGAAGGTGATGAGGTGGTCGCCGGCGGTTTCGCCGGTGGGCACGTTCCATTCCTTGACAAGCGGGGCCCAGTTGAGGTCCAGCCCGAATACCTCGTTGACGCACTCCGCAATCACCGCAAGGCGGTAGGGCGAGACGGAGTTCAGGGCATGGAGGAGTTCCTCGTTGGCGCAGAATCCGTTCTCGTTCAGAAGCTGGATGAATGCCGCGACGGGCACGGTGATTTCAGAATGCATGTTGATGTCCTCGCGGCTCAGGTCGAGAAACACGGCGCGATGGCGCAGGGCTACGTGTGTCAAAGTGTTTTTGTCCATAATACCACAAAAGAAGAGGTAATTGAGGAGCTTTTCTCAGTGAAGGGTCAGAACCCCTGTAGTAGTAAGCTCCTCTTGGACCTCTTTTTATTTGTTATCCATTGAGATTCATGAATACGATTTACTTAGTTTTCGGCGGCAAAGATACATTATTTTTTATATCGTTTCTCGATAATTACGGATAGTCCCTAATTAACCAAGTATTCCCCCACCGTCATGGTCTCCCGCTCGAAGGCCACGCCAACTTTGACGACCTGGCGGCCTTCGGTTTGATAGGGTAGGGCGTAGTTGTGGCTGTTGATCTGGTCGATGGCTTCCTGCGCGGTGCCGTTTACCTTCAGTTCAAAGACGTAGGTGGTGTCGGGCATCTGAACCACAAAGTCGATGCGGCCGCCTGCGCATTTCACCTGCGTGCGGGCATACACATTCAACATGTTGAATATCAACCAGAAGGTGTATTCGTAGAAGCCTTCATAGTTCTTCACGTCTTTCAGCTTTTCTTTGAAACCCTCCACATAGGGGATTCCCGCCAGGAATGCTTTCATCTCTTGCATGGCGGTGTGGAGGTCGTTTTTCTTCAATGCGCGCCAGAACTTCAGGGCGAAGCCATCCTGCACGTAGCTGCCGTCCAACCCGATGTAGGTGGGGGTCAGTCCATCAATGAACCCCGTGCGAACCTCGTTGTTGGGGATGGCCAGGATGTAGGAATTGGACTCTCGGTCGTAGTCCTTGATGGTGAGGTGGCCGGTCTGGTAGAGCAGCGGCAGGGCGGTGTTCATGGCCTCTGGGGGACGGTCGAAAGCGGTGGCTGAGGCTTCGATGCGCTCCAGGGTGGTGATATCGGTGCGAAAGTGCTGCATCTGGCGGATGAGGAAGGTGGGCGTTCCGCTATCGAACCAGTAGTTGGCTACTTTTTGTTGCAAAAAGCATTTCAACAGGCTAAAAGGATTATATACATCCGGTGATTTTTCCGAAAAACGGTATCCATCGTACTGCCGTTTCAGCTTGGCGTGCATCTCTTCGGGGGTGCACTCGTAGGCCTCGGCCAGCATCGCAATGTCGGGTGCCATCTGGGTGGCGAACTCCTCCTCCGTGATGCCGCAGATGGCGGCATACTTGGCATCCATCGAAACGTTCGTGAGGTTGTTGATGGTGGAGAAGATGCTGAGTTGCGAAAATTTGGTGATGCCCGTGATGAAACAGAAGCGGATCATGGCTTCGGAAGCTTTCAGCGGTTGGTAGAACTCTTGCATCACGCGGCGGAATTCCGGCAGAAGTGACTCTTCGTGCAGCACATCCAGCAGGGGGGCGTCGTATTCGTCGATGATGACGGCCACCTGCTTGCCCGTTTTCTGGTAAGCCCGGCGGATAAGCCCCTGGAATTTTTCGCCGGGAGTCTTCTCGCTTTCTTTCGAACCAAACGTCTCCTCAATAGGTTCGAGCAGCAACGATAGCTTTCGTTGCAATTCCTCTGATGAGGGTTTGTTCTTGGCGGTGCTCAAATCCAAATGGATGACAGGATATCGCGCCCACTCCGTTTCCAAATCCATAATCTTCAACCCCTCGAAAAGCTCCTTTTGGCCTTTGAAGTATGCTTCTAATGTAGTGGTTAATAATGATTTGCCGAATCTGCGGGGGCGGTTCAGGAAGACAAACGGGCTCTCCTTGGTCATCTTCCACACCAAGTCGGTTTTGTCGATGTAGAGGTAACCTTCTTCACGGAGACGGGAGAAGGTCTGTATTCCAACGGGATATTTGCGGGCAGTGCTCATAACAAATGAATTTTCCGCAGCAAAGATAGACAAAAATTCTAATTTTTCCTGTCTTCAGTGTCAATTTTTTTTCAGCGAATCCACATCAGATATATGTAACCTTTTTGTATTTTTGCATCTTCTTAGTGATTAGAGATTGGTGATTGGTGATTAGTGATTAGTGATGGGTATAATATTTTCGATGTTGTTTCGTTAAGCGGGATAGATATGAAGGATTCTATAATTCGTAAGATAATGAAAAAGAGTTTATTACTGTTGTTGTTTTGCGTGTCGTTCGGACTGGAGCTGTGCGCGCAGGAGGATGCCTCCGACTGGCGCCAGACGTTCAATCGGCACGAGTTTTCGCTCAGTGTCGGCGATCCGACGATGGCGAACTTAACCCGAAAGGGGAAATTTTCAGGAAACGTTATGACCTCCTGGTTGGACGTCCCTACCTACACCAATGTCTATACCACGGCACCCATCACATTGGGCTACCGTTTCCGGCTGTTGAAGTGGCTGTGGCTTGGCGGCGACATCACCTATTGCGGCTTCTTCGGCACCTCCCGCAACATCTATACGGAGGAACCGGTTTATAAGTATCGCGATAATTCGGTGAGCATCATGCCCTCTATCCGCTTTTCCTATCTCAACCGCGAGCACGTCACCCTCTACAGCGGTTTTACGTCGGGATTGCGGTTCGGCGTGTCGGAAGCCTACAACGAGAAGCGCGTGTATGTCCGGCTGCCCTTCCAGGTGACGCTCTTCGGCGTTTCCGCCGGCAGTCAGAGCTGGTTCGGGTTCGCGGAGCTTGGGGTCGGTTTCCAGGGAATCGCCAAGGCAGGCTTCGGGTACCGTTTCAACGGGAAGAACAAACAATAACCTTAATATCAATACATTATGAAAAAGATATTCCGAATATTAGGCATAGCTATCTTGTTGACGGCCCTCCTGAGCAGTTGTAAGGTGGAGGACAATTCCGTCAAACAGTTGAACGAGAACGGCATGAAGATCACGAGCTATTGGCAAGCGGCCACCCACCAATTGCTGATGTCCACTCCGAATACGGTGTTCCATTTCAACGCCTGGCTCTCCGCGCCGGAGGAGGAACGTCCGGCAATCGAAGATAAGTATTTTACATACAGTAAACTACGTCCCATATCCGACCAGGAATGGGAGGTTGTCCTCAACGGCCGCACCCTTTGTCGCATCCATACGGGCGGAACGTTGCTCTCGACCCCTAATGCCGAATGGACGGTGGTGGATTATGATCAATCCGGGCGGGTTCGGGATATGCTCCCGTTCGGAAAGGACTCTGTTGGGATAACGTTACGACACATCGGGAACAAGTGGAGCGTGGAGACCAATGGTCAGGAAGGGATGGCTGCCAGTGCCGACTATATCCCCTTCTATAGTTTCACCATTGAACCAGAGTCTGGGGTGATTCCCGCCGATTTGAACGATTGTCGCTGTGTTGTCGAGGGCTCCGGACGCTACGCATTCCGCACGTACCGGTATATGGACAATGCCAACGGTCAAGTGGAGATTCACAATTACATCGACTTTGACTTGGACGCGGCGGCCACGGACGATCTTCACGACTGGAAGGACGGTCTTCTGGTTATGCGGGTTTATGCGGACGTGAACGCATTTGAAGCCGGTGCCACCAACCGTGAGCAGTACGATGATTTGTTCATTCGCGATCGGCTTTCCCTCCGGGGTGGGAGCCAGTACGCCGAAATCACCATGCACGACGTGACGGAGACTTGGCCGGTGGCGCGGTTGGAATCATTTGACCATTGGGGGTGCGGGAATTTCCTTGCCGCCCTGTTGGAACTGTTCTAATACGATTGCCTTTTGTGATTCGGTTGTCCCATAAAAAAGGAGGGTGTGTCAAAAGTCACGTTTGGCACACCCTTATTTTTTGTGTGACGATTTGTGGTGGCTTATCGAAATTGCCTTTTTGACCTTCTTTCGCCGTCATCCGGGCGTATTTTTGGATATTGAAGGCAATGGCGAAGAGACCAAAGTCCATATTGACCTTGTCCTTGCCCCGGTGTCTGAACCGCTTGTACTGCTTGTTGAATTTCATCTGACCGAAGACGGCTTCCGGCTCTATCGGCCGCCTGCTTCTCCTGCATCTTGCCCAACTCCCTGGCCACTTTCTCCCGCTCCCTTTTCGCCTGCTTCTCCTCTTTCGTGCTCTCCGGCATCTTGGCGTTCTCCGCGTTGATTTTCTCCACGATGCCCTGCAGGGAGGCCGAGTCCAAGGCGACGGGTTCGGATGCCTGTTCCTCGCTGTTGTCCTGGGCGATGCCTTCCTCTATCTGCTGCAACACGCCGAGGATTTTCTTCTCCAGCTTCGCCTTGTTCCGCTCCACCGTCTTGCGCCACACGAACGTGTACTTGTTGGCCACGGACTCCACCTTCGTGTCGTCGATGTATTGCACGTCAAGGCTCAGCACCCCCTCCTCCACCAAATGCTCCACAACCTGGACGAACAGTCCGTTGATCTGGTCTTTCACGTGCCCGCTGCGGAAGCGGTTGATCGTGCTGTACGAAGGATGCTCGTTGCCCGACAGCCACATGTAGTATATGTCACGGAGCATAGCGCTCTCTATGCGGCGGCACGAGTATGTGTTGTTCATGTACGCGTAGAACACCACCTTCAGC
>Ga0247609_10000710_pt1 | contig 43668 bp, 34 predicted proteins | sample 172DNAGHGlowgp2_FD_193487 | JGI IMG/M metagenome (GOLD analysis project Ga0247609, IMG submission 193487) | Sheep rumen microbial communities from Palmerston North, Manawatu-Wanganui, New Zealand - 1728 DNA GHGlow gp2 | ecosystem: Host-associated > Mammals > Digestive system > Stomach > Rumen ... | reverse complement strand
ATCCATTGCAACAAGGTAGTCGTATTTATCGTAGTCGTTTCTTGTAATCTGGCGGGCAGCACGACGGCTGAATGGAATACCCATTTCTCGCAATTTAGTACGGGTTCCGTAGTGCATATCATTTCCAATTTCTTCACGGCTTGTTGCGGCAGACTCAATTAAAAAATCAGATTCGCGTCCTGCACGACGAACAAGTTCTTTCATTACAAATTCGGCCATTGGCGAGCGACAGATATTTCCGTGGCAGACAAATAGAATCCTAATCATAAACTTTTCTCATTCCTTTTTTAAAACAAAAATCTGGTCTGATTTTTGTATTCGTCAAAGCCCGGTTTACGGGATTGTCTTTTATCGGCCATTGGAATGCTTATAAAAAGGAACATCAGGGTATTTACAAGAGCACCGGCAAGCAGCCACCATTTTCCACCAAGAGCAATTACACTTGTAAGACCAATCCCCCACCACATAAAAATCTCACAAGCATAATTTGGATGACGGGCATGTTTCCACAAACCACTTCGTATAAAACCGCCGCTTCCCTCTGCCCTGAATTTGTGCATCTGAACATCAGCAATCCCTTGTAATACTGTGGCAATAAGACTTTGGGCTAAAAAAACAAAACACAAGGGATGTAAAGAAGCTTCACTCACAAAAACAAAAAGAACAGGAAGCACACAAAGATAAACTACCAGAGTTGGAAAAAGATGAATCCCTAAAAAATTAATTAAAGGATAAGCCCTTCCAGTTTTTTCTTTGAGCATAAGGTAACGCCAATCCTGATATTCAAAGCTTTTAAAATTATAAGCCCAGTTAGCAGTAAGTCTTAAAGCCCACAAAAGTACAACAATAAAAATCAGCCAGGCAAGAAGATTGTTTGCAGCGTCAGCGGTTTTTGCAAGTCCTATTCCAAGAATTACAGGAGGCTGAACACTCCAGTAAGGATCATATACAGAAGCGTTTCCAAAAATCAGGCTGAAAATAAAAACTACAAGAGTGGCAGCAATATCTGCAAGTAGAAGACAAAGCCAGAAATCCTTTGATGCCCTCAAATAATTGTAAACAAAAAGACCACAAAAGGCAGCGAAAATATAAATTAAAATAATTACTGTAAGTGCAAGTGTTCGATTTTTAATCATTTTAGAATTTCCTCATAAATAAATTTTCCAACACCATCGTGATTGTTATCGTATTGAGTTACAAAATCGGCAATGTTTTTTATGGCATCAAGACCATTGCACATGGCAACACCGTAGCCGCACATCCTTATAAGACTTTCGTCATTCATGCTGTCGCCAAAACCCATTGTTTTTTCGATTGGAATATTAAGCTCTTTTGCAAGATAAGATACGGCTTCACCCTTGCCGCAATCAGGCGGAAGGATTTCAAGGAAGTATGGCTTACTTGTAAAAATCACAGCGCGCTCTTTAAATTCAGCACGCAAAGTTTTCTGAAGCTCAAGCAGCTGGTCAGGTTCCCCGGGTACAAGCATCTTTGTAAAACCCTTCTGTAAAAAATCCTCATAATTTTCTACAGCAAGACCTTTGAGCCCACAAAGATCAACATCAAGTTTAGTCCATTTAGTTTCTTCGCGATAGTAAATTGTGTCGGGAGTATAAACTTCGGAACGCAGGCCCACAGCTTCGGCAAGTTCATTTGTACGCAGCAAAACCTCAGGCTCTACTTTTTTACAAAAAATATTCTGACGTGTATGCAAATCAAAAATGCTGCAGCCGTTTATAGCAATCAAAAATCTTCCGGCTTCAAGCCCCGCAATCTCAAGTCTTCGTACAAAAGGAAGAATAGCATCTTCGGCACGGCCAGAACATAACACAACATAAATACCTTTTTGAGCACAATCGCGCAAGGCCTGTACTGTCAAATCGGTAATCTGGCGGTCATCATTTAATAAAGTATCATCCAAATCAAGCGCAATAAGTTTAACATCAAGCTTTTCCATTGAGCGTATTTTATAAGAAGAAAGTAGATTTGTAAACCGTGGGGAACGCAGGAATTGAAGAAGCTCTGAATCCAAGATAGAATGATATAAATGAAGAAAAGATTATTTTTAATTTTACTGCATATATTTTTCCAAGTGGGGCTCATTTTTGCGCAGCCGATGCCGGGGTCTTATTATGAATTTATGGATGCGGTAAAAGATATGCCGGCCGGGCATGACAAGACTAGTCTCATCATTTACAGACCTGAAAACAAAGGAGTCATGAACGATATCCGCTGTTATTTAAAACTAACAGATATGGATGGCAAAGATGTTACCTACACCGCCTGCACTGCTACCTATGAATGGGTAAGCATTCCAAATGTTGTGAATCAGTATAAGAAAAAATATTTTTTAAGCGGCGGCATGGCCATGCATTTGAAACTAAAAAAAGGCCGCTACAATATCACTCTCACCACCCCAGTTGATCAGCAGGCCAACTTCACCTACAGCGACCCTTCCACCAAGCCCTTCGACTGGCAGTCCAACACCTTTACCTACGACACCCAAAATCCTACTAAAGTTATTTTTGTTTATCCCACATACAATGAAAACGGGTTTTATAACGGCGGGTGGATTGTGGATTATAAAGAGCATTAACTTTGTCATTACAATCTGCTATAATTATGATATGGATTCGCAAGAGATTAAAACAGTAATTACAGAATATTTTTCTCAACAGACAGATATAGATACTGTGATACTTTTTGGTTCATTTGCAAAAGATACATATAATGAACACAGTGATATTGATCTTGCACTTCATAGCGATAAAAATCTAGATTATGAAAGACTTTCATCCATTCAAACAGAACTTGCCCTTCTAACTCACAGAGAAATAGATCTTGCAGATCTGTCAAAGGCAGAAGGAATCTTCTTATATCAAATTATGACTAAAGGCTATAAAATCAAATTAAATAAATCAGTGTTTGTAAGATATCTTGTTAAGGCCCTTTGCTTTAAAGAAGATTTTTTACCAGTAATAGAACACAGCCGTAAAGAAAAAATCAGGAGATTTGTGAATGGATAAAGAAGTCCTGGAAACAAAATTAGAGGCATTAATTCGTTGTGTCCATAGAATTAAAGACCAGAAAATTTCTACTCTTGAAGAACTAGAATCAAATCTTGATAAACAGGAAATAATAATCTTAAATCTTCAGCGAGCTGTTCAGATTTGCGTCGACATTGGAAATCATATCCTGCTTGATTACAAAACACCAACTCCATCAACAATGGCAGACACATTTAAATATCTGGCAGAAAACAAATTAATTACCGAACAAAACGCACAAGATTTAAGCCACGCTGTAGGCTTTAGAAACATTGCTGTTCACCAATATGAAAACATCGATTGCAATATAGTACTCTCAATCATTAACAATCACCTTGAAGATTTTAAAGAATTTTCAAAGGCAATTGGAAAATTGATATAACAATTATCATCAATAATATTACGAGTCTTTGTCATTGCGAACCCCGAAGGGGTGAAGCAATCCATTAATTAATAAATTTTCACTTTTTTTACGATTTTTTGTCAAAAAACTTCCTATTTTCTCTTTTTTTTGCGTATACTATATATGGAAATTGTTCTGTCCTTTTTAATTCCCTTTTGTACAAAGGGAACCCATTTTTTATTAGGGACACCATATACAGACTCTTAGTCTGCTGGTCCCGTAAGAAAATAATGGAGGACAAAATATGTCTCAGTTTGATGAAAGACCCCTCACCCCAGAGGAAAAATGGGAAAAAGCGACAATTGCCAACAACTTTATCTTTTACAAAGTCATGCGGCATAACCCTGATGTCTGCAAGGAACTTCTGGAAATCCTGCTGGAAATGGAAATTGATCATATCGAAATGCGCGGTGAAGAAACCGTCGAAATTGATTTTGGCAGCAAAGGCATAAGGCTTGATGTCTATGCCAAAAACAGCAGCCAGGCATTTAATCTGGAGATGCAGGCTGCAGACTCTTTGGAGCTGCCTGAACGGGCAAGATACTATCAGGGAAGTATTGATGTAGACTGTCTAAAATCCGGCGAGAAATATAAGGAACTCAAAGATTCTTATGTAATCTTTATTTGTATTCAGGACATTTTTGAAAAAGGTCTTGCCTGCTACAGCTTTGAAAACCTTTGTCGGGAAGACACAAATATTCCTCTCAACGACCGTGCCTTTAAATACTTTTTTATTGCAAATAATTGTGATAAAATACTAAACGAAAAGCAGAAAGCCTTTTTACAGGTTGTTCTTGGCCAGAAAGCCAGCGACAATTTTACCAGACGGATTGAAGAACTGACCGAAGAAGCCAAACATAACACACAATGGAGGCGGCAATATATGGAATGGGAACGACAAAGAACTTATGATTTTGAAAATGGGAAGGAAGCTGGAAAAGAAGCTAAAGCCATAGAAGCCGCAATAAACCTCTTAAAAATGAAAAATCTTTCTCCCAATGAAATTGCTCAAGCTCTAGATCTTCCACTTGAAAAAGTTTTAGAGCTACAGCAGCAGTTACTCGTTAAGGTTTAATTACATCATCACAGGTAAACGGATAAAAAAATAGCCCCGCCACCTAGCTTCGACCCTTTGTGGCGGGGTTTAGTCCGTATGGGCTAACACCATAGAGGCAAGACGCAGAAACTGCGAATGCCTTTCTTTTTTAAATAGAAAGCACTTGTGGGGAAAAAGCAAGTGCTTTATTGATGGGCTACTTGCCGACGTAGAAGGCGGCGCGGTAGTCGAGACCTGGACAGAAGCCAACTGCGGCTGTATATGAGTTAGTATCATATGCTTTTGCATTTGGCTCGATACAGGTACGAACAGTTGTTACCTTTTCGTTCAAGGCAGCAGTCATTGTTTCCCAGCCACCTTCTGCAACACCATCATTGTTTTCATCGAAGTTAGAATCTTTGAAAGCAATCTTCATACCGTCATATGAGTTTGCACGAGACAGATATGAGATGTATGGTGTTGTACCATTCATTGTCATATCGATATACATTCCAGAGTCATCGAGAACCTGAGAACCATCGCTAAAGTCATAAGCTGTTGTTCCATTTGATGGATTGTTTTTAGACTTAGCATAAACAAGTTGTCCCTTTGTATTCTGGAAGGCAATGTGCAGGTAGCCTTGGCTGTCTGCGAGACAAGACATGTAGTCGCTGGCGGTGTCGTAGTTGTCATCGGTAGATGAGAAGACGCCTTGAACACGCCAATCATTTGCAGTTGTAGGACTTGCCTTAGAAGCTGTTGCAATACGTAAACAACCTGTTTCTGCATCCATATAGAATACAACTGGATAACCATTTGAATTTGTTGTAATTGCAACAGACTCTCCTGTGGCATTTGTTCTAGTCAAACCAGTTGCATAATTTGTATTTAAGAATGGCTTCCAGCCACCTGCAAAAGAAACATTAGAACCACCGTTATCTATATCATCATAATCACCATCAAGAGTAACCCAAGGAAGACCATTATCTGTTGTATCCGGAGTTTCACTATCATCTATAACAGATGCCTTTATAGAACCTCTAAGACGGTCATAATAAGCTAGATAAATATAATTACCATTACGAGTTATACGAATATTCTTAAATTGGTTCAATTCGTCATCATAGGTGTATAGTTCGCTTCGATACATTTTCGCATATTTAGAACTTGTTCCATTATCATTAATAAGAGTACTTGTAGCATTTGTATCATATACATATATACCACCAGCTTGTGTTGCTTCAGTACCACCCCATGCAGTATTCGAGCCTCCATGATAATTAGCTGCATAGAATACATTTACATTTCCATTTGAGTCAACCGAAATATCAGTTTCTTCCGGAGGGTCATATCCCCAGAAGATAGTTGCAACCCCATTTGCACCATTATTAGTAGTTGTTTGTATCGCGTCATTTGCTTGATAATTATATCTACTGTTACCGCTTCGACCATTAAATTCAGAAACTGTAACAGTTCCAGTTCCAATGAAGCTCTTTGTATAGTAAGTCTTCGACTGTCCATAGTTCGTAAACGATGCATACAAAGTACCATCCCTACCTCTTGCCATAGCCGGATAAACCGCATTCTTACTTCCCTTGAAAGTATCCTGCTTGTTTACACGCCAGATGTGTACATAGCGGTCATCTGTAAGAGTGTTGTGGTCGTAAGATTTTGCATTAGTTTCGGTATTGTAATCTTTATAACCGTTTATGTTGTTCAGGGTGGCTATATTATTTACTTCTACATGCAAATAACCAGACTTTGCAAAGCCTGCTGTTGTTGAATCAGAAACTGTGAATGTAATATCATTTACAGCTGTAACATCAGCCATTGTAACTGCAGTGCCAGAGCCGTTCTTATTTGAAGTAATCTTTACAGAAACGCTATCACCATTCAAGTTGAAGCCCTTTATCTTGTTCAAAACATCACCACGACGCAGAGAAACAGCTCCCGAGCGGGCACGGTTTGTATTGAACTTATTTGGTTTTGTGCTGTCATCTGTTCCGCGTACAACTTCTGTAATGTATGGAACAAAATCCATTCTATATCTACCTGTACGTGTACCTATGTTTACATCATCACCACTCTTTGTCACTGCACCAGAGTTAGCTGCAGGAATAATTGTTTCATTTTCACCTTCAGTATCACCAGTTACAAAAGCTGTATTTGCATTATAATCAACACCACCATTTCCTTCATTTGCAGAAGCATTCCAATTTGGTTTACCGCGGTCTGTTGCGGTAGCAGTTACTTTTACGTCTGTGGCAGCAACGCCGTCTACTAAGGCTGTGTCGAGGTACAGAATCCAATGTACTACATGGCCATAATCTTGAGAAGTGTATGGAACCTTTGAGGTAGCCTCTTTATCGTCTGGGATTGCTGTTATAATTCCAACATCTTTCAGTTCCTGGTAGGTTGCCTGCTGTACGGCAGAAGCCCAGCCGGTTGTTGAATTAATTGAACCATCATTCTCAAGGGCAGTTACAGTCCAACTTCCACCTGCAGCATTATAGGTTGCAATTGCAGAGTTGTCTGTACCCAAACCACCCATAGAAGTACCAAACTGTACTTTTATTTCTCTCAGCAATGTATCATCCTGAGCAATACCTTCTATCTTAATTCTTCCGGAAACCTTAGGGTCTGCATCGTATTCGCCACTTGTGCCAGTGAAAGAAGTTGTAGTTACCCAATCCTCTGCAAGTTCAATATGACCTTCTGCTGAACTCTGATTAAAGAGGCTGTTGTCGGTCTTGCTCTTCCAGTAGAACGGCAGAATCCAGTTTTTAGCCTTGTTGGTTTCGCGGAGGGCAACGTCGAGGAATACTGTTACCGATGCACTGTTCTTGCCGGCTGTATCTGTTAATGAGGTTCCTGGTGTTGAATCACCGAATGTGAACTTGAACTCAGACAGGTCACCATCTGGAATTACATTACCATCTGCTCCATTTGTTGTTCCAATAAAGGCCGAAACAGGCAGTTCAATATAACCGGTTACAACATCATCTGTTGTTCCAGAAACAGTACCACCACCATTCTTATCAAGAGCTCCACCATCAACCTCTGTTCCTGAGCCAACCTTATATTTGTAGCTTATTGCACCGTTACCACCAATGATTTCCGGTTTAACAACGGTGAGGCCCTTTACTGTAAGCAGAGATGTCTGTGTACCACCATCTGGAACTACAGGGAAGGTTACATCGTGCATTTCGTTTCCGGCTGTATCATAGCCTTTAGTAAACTTACCAGAGTAAGTGTTTACAAACTCGCCTGAATCAACAGTGCCGTTACCGTTTTCGTCTGTACCAAGGATAAGACCTGCAATGCGAGGGGCATTGTTCTTTACGGTTCCATTCATTGTAAATGGTGTTGTTGTAACGTTTCCAGCTTTATCGAAGGCAACCATATGGAGTGTTATTGGACCGTCAGGAAGGTTTTTTGAGTTTATAGAAGCATCAAAAATCCATTCGGTATTCTGAGAATTGAATGTTTCAGTTATTAAGTCACCGTCATCTGTTGCGCGAGTTCCATAATAACCAAAACCATAACCATGGTCAGATGAAATTGATGTACCATTCTTTTCGCCACTATTATCGATTACATTACAAAGAGCGAAGTCTGCAGATGTTCCTGTAATATCACTTCCAACAGTGATTGTTTTTCCACTTACGGATATAATCTTATAGATAACACCATTAATCTTTACAAGTCCGCCTGCATGGATATTATAATCTACTGTATTGTTTGTATACGTAAATGTTTTACCGCTTGAAGTACCAGAATATGTACGCCAGTAAAGACCATCACTATATGTAAGACTATTATAGCCTACAATCATGTTACCTGAAGCAACATCATCAGCATCAACATTTGAATGATAAATCATTACATCAAAGAGGTCCTTTGTTGTAGTACCGCTATGTTCTGTATAAACATCTTCATCAAGTTCATTCAAACCATAATTAAGGTCTCTTGTAAAGTAGAAGGCAATACGCTCTACACCAGACTGAGGAACATCAACTCCATTAACTTTAACCTCATCTTCAGAAGCAATTGCACCAAAGGTGTAGAAACCACTTGAATTGTAAATATCAGATGAAAGCTTTATGAATGGACTGTCTGTAGTCTTAAATACAGGAGCCATGTTGTCGTATGTAACCGTATAGCTCTGTTCAACCTTATAATTTTGATCTGTTGCTTCTTCTGCATAAATTGTAATTTTATCTTTTCCTACCTGTCCAGATGTGTTATTTCCCAAAGGTATAGAGAACTTATAGTCATACTTACCTGCACCTCCAGTACCTGAATGCTCAACCTTCTTAAAGTAGAAATGTTCATCAGATTCTGAAGTCCATTCTGTGCCTGCAGATTTAATTACCTCTGTTTCCGGTGTATAATTATCAGAATTCCTCTTATATTTTATAAGCTTGAGACCACTATCATCATCTCTAATTGTTCCCTGGAGATACCAGATTCCGTGAACACTTGTATCTTCCTTATATTGCTTCTCAGAAGTACTAGCACTTTCATATTTTACAAGTTTAAGTTCAGAAGCACTAATATAAGGTGTTCTTGAGTCAATTTTAATCTCCTGTTCAACTACTCCACTTCTATGAATATGATAGATACCTGGAGTTACCTTATCTGGATCTGCATCAGTTGCATAAATCTTGAATTTAAGATTGGCTATGTCATTATCAACATTAAATTCCTGATTGCTATTTATAGAAAGGTTCCATGATGTTCCAATCGGTTCGACACGTATTGCATAGTTTGCAATTGCATATGTTGCAGCCTCTGTACCAGCGGTAAGTGCCTGAATATCATCATCATCAATCAGATTGTTCGTCTTCATATCACCAATTGGATACCCTTCTGTACTAAGGAACTTCAAATCTGCAACACTAAATGCATTTTCACCACGCTCAATCTGAACCCAAACATACTTAGCTGCAATATCATCAGAAACATTTCCGTCCATACGGATTGTACCACCAAGAGTTGGATTCTCATATTCTGTATCTGAATCTTTCTTAAGTACATCAATTGGATAGCCAAGAGTTACTGTAGGTCTGTTACCCTGAGGGTCAACATTTACAAGCTGATCTTTTGTAGCTGTGTTTCCACAAGAGTCTACGGCCTTAACCCAGAACTTTACTGGTGTAATATCTTCATATGGGTTTGTTGTGGCTTCAATTAAAGAAAGTGTTGTTATTCCAAGATGCTTAGAATTTGTACTTTTTTCTGTAAGATACAGGGCAAATCGTTCTGTATGGTCTTTTTCATTCAAGTCATCATCAAAGAATACGTATCTTGTAAGACCATTGCTTGTATCTTGTATTACTGTCCACTCTGCAACATCTTCGGCGGTACATTCGGTTGTGGTTTCACCACCCTGGTCATTAAGCTTATATTTTCTTGTTACCGCATAATAAGCAGTTGCATCCTCTGATAAATCAAACTGCATTGTCTCTTTTACACCGGCAGTAGATGATGGCTCCTTAATTTTGATTGTTGGAGCTGTATTATCTACAGCGTATGTAACAGTCTGTTCCAAAGTCATTGGGTCTGTTGTAGAACTTGCATCAGAAATCTTAAGTTTGATTTCTGTTTTTGTTGCATCAAGAGCAATTTCTGGCGAAGTCCATAAATGAAGATTTTTGTCTGCTGGATAATTATAAGGAGTTGTAGTTTCTGAAGGAGTAAACTCTATATCATAACTATCGGTTGTATACTTAGCCTTAACATTTGCAATGAATGCATCTGACTTAGCTTTAAGAGAAATCTTGAACTTAGTATAAACACCACCCAGGGTTCCAAGATTATCTCTTTCTTCCCAAGAGCTGGTTGAAGAGTTATAAACCTGATACTTCTTTTCATCAACATCAGGCTGCTTTGTTACAACCTTAAACTTAAGGGCAAGAGAACCTTGTGTATGAGTTACATAAGTATTGCTTGCGTCCTTAATCTTTGGCTGACCGGCAGCTTCTTTTGTTGCTGATTCAACTTCGACTGCTGTTGTAAATGGTGTTGCATTTACAGAATCAGTTACCCTAAAGTAAAGCTTGTTATCACCTTCAGGTAATTCTGAAATACTCCAGGCTGTACCATATTCAAGAGTAGCTTCTGTCCATGTTGTACCATTTGTAGAGTATTCAAGTTTTGTTACATTGCCGTCATCATCGCTTACAGTTCCTTCGAGTCTTGAAGTTCGCTTAAGGTATGAAGTTTCTGTATTAGATAATGTCATGTTTGTTACAGTAATAACAGGTCTATCGGAATCCTGATTTACATAAACAACCTGAGTATCTTCTGCAGTGTTTCCGGCCGCGTCGGTTGCAGTTGCTTTGATGGTGTATTTTGCATTATCAGTAAGAGTTGTTGTATTAAGAGTTGTTGTCCAACTTGTTGATGAGGTTGTTGGAATTGGTGTCCAGCTTGATTCTCCATCCTTCTGATATTCAAGCTTTACGGAACCAAATCTATTTGTATCATCTGCAAGACCTGAAATTGTGATTGTACCATTTACGTCGTCAAGTTCAGTTCCAGAGACTGTTGTCTTTGAACCTGCTCTTGTAAAGGATTTTATTTCAACTGTTGGAGCAGTTGTATCCTTTGTTACGGTAAGGACTCTTTCTTTTACTTCGTTGCCGGCATTATCTTTGATGATTACGTAAATCTTATTTGAACCTGTGTCAGAATAGTTATTTGTACCGTTTCCAGTTTTTGGTACAGTGATAACCCAGTCATTTCCAGACTTTGTTCCGTTTATAGTGTATGAACCATATGAATATTGAACTGATGCAATTCCAGAGTTATTACCAGCATTTGCACCTGTTCCACCTTCTTCATCTTTTGCAGAAATCTTAATGTCATATCCGTTGTCACCATTGATAAGAAGCTCTGAAACTGCTTCATAATCACCTGTGAGATACTTAGCAAAAGAGTTTTCCAGTGATGGTTCTTTTGTATCTACATATGCAGTAACAGAGCCTGCAACAGTCTCATTTTCTGCGGCATCTGTAACCTTAACTTGAATTGTATTTTCACCTTGTTTATCACAGTTTACGGTTGCAGTATAAGTTGTTCCAGAACCTGACATTTGAGACCAGTTAGTACCATTATCTTTTGAGTATTCTACCTTTGAAATTCCAGTACCACCTTCATCTTTTACATTCTCAACTTTGATATTGATGAAGGTTGAATTGAACCAGGTTTGTTTAGTGTAGTAGGTTTTACCAGAATCAACAGTGACATCAGAAGAAAGAACATATCCACCAGATCCATCTGATTCATACCAACCTTTTTCTGAAGGATTTTCTGTTCCAGCAGGTGTAACTGAAACATAAGTGGTATTTCCTTTTGAAGTTATTGAAGGCTCGTCTGCGTCAGGAAGAACTGTATCTACTACTACTGTTCTTGTAACCTGTTTTGGCAGACCTGCAACGTCGTATGCTGTGATTGTAAACTCTTTTGTTCCGTCTGCTACATAGTTTTCTGCACTGCTGTTACCACTTCCCGTTACGAATGAGGCTGTCCAGTTTGCAGATGCAGGTTCTGAAGTTGCTGCTGTAAGGCTTACGTTAGAATCTGTTCCGCTTACCCATGTCTGGCTTCCGAGTTTGATTTCGATACGTGAAAGCTGGTTTGCATCCCATGCCTTTCCTGTAAGGGAAAAGCCGGTATTTGTCGTTTTTCCTGCTGTTCCGATTCCAGTTTCTGTTAATTCAGGAGATACTATATCTATATTCAGACTGTACTGTGTATAATCTGACATTAAGTTTCCGGCATTGTCTTCTGCCCTTATGTAAAGTTTCCTGTCTGTTACTCCGGTAAAGTCTATTGTAGTTGAATAGTCATAATAATGGCTTGTTTCGTTGTATACAGGAGTGAGGCTCTTTTCTGTTCCTGTGCTTCCAAGCTTGTAGTATACCCTTGCTACACCGCTTCCTGTATCTTCATAGCTTCCGCTAAGGCTCAGGCTTTCGCTGTCATACCATCTTGTAGTAAGATTTTCAGTCTGATTATTTATCTTTATTGTTTTTGAAACAGGAGCTGCTGCATCAAATACAATGCCAAAGCTTTCTGTAGTTACATTTCCGGCCTTGTCTGTTACGGTTACTGTTGCAGTTCCAGTTCCACTCCAGCTGCTTAAGTCTATGCCTGCGAATATCCACTGTCCCAGTGTACCGGTTCTTGTCGGAGTTATTGTTGTTGTTCCTGCTATGCTCAGACTTACTGAATCTACTCCAATATCATCTGTTGCGATTCCTGAAACTGTGAATGTCTTTCCGGAGCTGTTTACATAAAAACTGTTACCGTTTTTATAGGCATCCTTGTTTGCTACCCCTGTCTTTACTTCTGTAAGCTTTACGTTGCTTATTGCAGGAACTGCTGTGTCTATAGTTATCTCAAATACGTTTGCTGATGCCGTTGTATTTGTTCTGTTAGATCCTTCTGCAGTAAATCTTCCGCTTGCAGTTGGTGTATATACTACCTTCCATGATCTGATTGCTGTTTTATCTGTGATTGATGCATATGTTCCGAATGAAGAATCTGACGGTGCGCTGTTTCCGATTTCAGTTGTAGAATAACTTACTGTTGGAGTTACTGTTGTATCGCCCATCTTGAATGTAAGAGCATTTACACCGCTCTGCTCATCCTTATAGTTTCCGTATACGGTTATCTGGGTTCCTGTCTTAAGGTATACAGGACTTGATACTGCTTCTGCAGCACCTGTTTCCTTCTTGTAGTAAAGGGCTGTAAGATCCGGTGCACTTGTATCAATGTTTACAGATACTGTCGACTCTGTTGAAACGTTTCCTGCTACGTCTGTTGCTTTGAGGCGTAATGTCTGGGTGCCGTTTCCGGCAAAGTTTATTGTACCGGTATAATTTGTTCCGTCATATGAAAGCGGTGTCCATGTTGCGCTGTTTCCGCTCTGTACTGCATATTCTACCTTTGAAACACCTGATATTCCCTGGTCTGTTACAGGTACTGTTACAGGTACGCTTGTTGTCTTGTACCAGATGTTTCCGTCAATTGTTACTCCGCCTACTTCTGATACGCTTACAGTTCCGATTTCAGGCTTCTGTGTATCTACTACTACTGTTCTTGAAACCTGCTTTGAAAGTCCTGCAACATCGTATACTGTTACTGTAAAATCTTTTGTTCCGTCTTCTACATAGTTTTCTGCACTGCTGTTACTACTTCCTGTTACGAATGTTGCTGTCCAGTTTGAAGAAGCAGGTTCTGAAGTTTCTGGTGTAAGGCTTATGTTAGAATCTGTTCCGCTTACCCATGTCTGGCTTCCGAGTTTGATTTCGATACGTGAAAGCTGGTTTGCATCCCATGCCTTTCCGCTTAATGTAAAGCCTGCATTTGTTGTCTTTCCTGTTGTTCCTATTCCGCTTTCTGTAAGGTCCGGTGCAATTGTATCTACTTTTACAGTATATGTAATTTCATCAGATTGATTTCCTGCTGCGTCGACTGCCCAAATTTTGAGAGTATTTGTTCCGGCTGCAAAACCCTGGATATTTGTATTGTATGTTCCGTCTGTTGTTGCAATAGAAACGTCATCTGCATTCCCAAGCTTATACCATATTGTTTTTACGCCGCTTCCGGTAGTTGTATCTTCGAATTTTCCAAAGATGTTCAGAGTTGTTGCATCAAACCATTTGCCGCTAACTACTGTAACACCCTTTGTTCCACTTACGCCTGAATTACTGTCATCAAATGCAGGCTTGATGCGGTCTACAATGGCTTTTCTTGGTATTGCATAACCCTTGTTTCCGTCTCCAGACTTATCTGTTGCCATTACTGTAAACCATACAGGGGTATCTGCATCTTCTGGGAAGAGTGTTCCGAGTGTCGTTACGTCTACTATACAGCTCCAGTTCTGTCCGTCTTCTTCGAGAATCTGAGTTGTGTTGTATGCCTTCCAGCCTGCAGAAGCATCATCAGAAGTTGTAATTGATGCTGGTGCTGTTGTTACATTTCCGGTTGTTTCATCTGTTGTATAGTAAAGTATTAAATTCTTTGTTGTATCTACGCCGGCACCTGTCCTGTCATCGGCTGTTCCGGTTACTGTTACTGTTGCTCCAATCTTTGCATTTGCTGACGGTGAAGTTATTGTTACTACAGGGCCTTCTGTATCAAGCATTACGTTTGCAATTACGCTTGATGTACTGTTTCCCGCATTATCTGTTGCTATTGCTGTTACAGATACTGTTCCCTGTGGAAGGATATCCATTACGTCTTTGCTGTATGCTCCTGTTGAGGCATCTATAAGATCACAATCAACAGTGTTATCACCTATCTTAAGCTGTACCTTATTGATTCCGGAACTTCCGTCATCTGTTACGGTAAGATTTATAATGCATGCACTTTCATTTGCAGGGATTACTCCTGTATAGTTTGTTGTAATTACAGGTGTTTTTGAATCTACCATTACAGTATATTCATCTTCTGCCGATGTATTTCCAGCTGCATCTGCTGACCATACCTTAATCTTATTTATTCCGTCAATTAAATCCTTTACATTAACGCTGAAACTTCCGTCAGAAGCTACGTTCTGTGTAGTTTCGTATTCAGCACTTCCTTTCTTTAACTGATACTTAACAGCAGATAATCCACTTCCGCCCTGATCTGTAAAGGTTCCGTTCAGGTTTACTGTAGAATTCTTAAACCATATGGTTGTATCACTTCCAAGGCTTGTTCCTTCAGTTTCATCAACTTTGAATTCGCTGCTTACAGGTGCCTTTCTATCTACAGTAATTCTTACGGCTTCGGCAATTCCTGTATTACCGGAACCTGCCTTATCAGTTGCACTTACTGTAAAGAATCTTATGTTATTTTCGCCAGCTGCTGTGATATTTTCTGCATTTAATTCATAGTTCCAGATTCCATTTGAGCCAGGTGTAAATTCATCAAGTTTCACCCAACCTGCAGATGCATCACTTCCTAATCCGGAAATATCTGCAACATCAAGTCCTGCAAGACCTTTCGTTGCATTCTTTGTGTAATAAAGAATCATCGGTTTTGTTGTATCTATTCCAGAACCTGTTCCATCATTAACTGTTCCTGAAATACTAACAGTTGTTCCAGTTTTTGCATTTGCGGCTGGAGAGTTTATTATTACAGCAGGAGCAGTACTATCTACCATTACGTTTGCAACAGGAACAGATGTTTCGTATCCTGCATTATCAGAAACTTTTGCAGAAATAATTGCTGTTCCGTCTGCATTAAGCAATGATCTTATGTCTGCTGTCCATCTCTTAAGAGTTGGATCATTATTCGGATTTTCACTTGCATCCACAGCTGTAAATGCAGATGAAGAAACAGTTACCTTAGCGTCTGTCTGATCACTCGTAAATACAATCTTATTTAAACCTGATGATCCATATTCTGAGCTTGATTTATCTGAAACTGTTCCAGAAATATTTACAGGTGTGCTACCAGCAAGATTGGTATATACAGTTCCGCTCTGTTTTGTTGGAATTGTCGGCGCTGTAATATCAACATTCAAAGAATAGCATGGGTATTCAACGCCTGCTACAGTTGCTGTATCAAGACCAAGGTTTCCGGCGTTATCCTGGGCTACAATTACAAGGTAGTTCTTTCCTTCAACAAAGTCTTTCATTGTTGTTTTGAAGTTTGTGTCTACTGAAGTTCTGAACTGAACGTAGCCTTTTTTGTTTGACTTGTATTGTCCTGAAGCATTTGCAGTTGTAGTTGCAGATCCACCAAAACGAACACTTGCAGTTGGAACTGTAACCCAAGTTTCAGGTTCATATGGTCCAATGTTATATTCAACATTTCTTGTTTCAACCGCAATAGGAGAGAATACATCTGTCTTATTTGCAACAACATAAGCTATTAAAGCGGCATCATCTTTGAAGAAAATCTTGCCTTCATTCTCACCAGTTCCTACTACAGGATCACTTCCAGTTATTGATGAATCAATTTTTACTTCCTGATTATTAAAGGTCTTATAATAGAACTTATTGATTCCGGAACCACCTGCATTATCAGGGAAGTTTCCGCGAAGCTGCATTGTAAGGGCGCTTCCGTAAGATCCATTTGAATACTTACCGCCAACATCTTTATCCTTAGGGTCTTCACTTCCTGTCTGACCTGCATCATTTGCGGCATCTCCAATTCGGAATTCAAGATTCTTCAAAGAATCGTCAATTTTGTGCTCGGCTTCTGGTGCCGTTACGTCAAACTTTATGAAAAGCTTTGTACTGCTTTTGTTTCCGCTCTTGTCTTCTAAGATAAGCTCGGCTTCTGCTTCTTCTCCGCTCCAATCCCTTAAATCTATTCCTTCAAAACTCCATTTTCCGGGGTTTTCTGTTTCCGTCTTCTCTATTTCCTTTCCGCCCTCTCCGCTTACCTTAAGGACGGCGCTCTCAAGTCCGACGTTGTCCGTTGCAATGCCCGAGATGCTTATTATCTTCTTCTTGTTGTTTACAAAATAGTTCTGTCCGTCTGTATATGAGTCTTTGTAAGCCTCGTCTCCTTCTTTCTTTTCGCTTACCTTTATGTTCGAGGCCTTAGGCTCTTCTACGTCGTACCAGATTGTCCTCTGATACTCTGTTGCACCCTCGTTGTCTCCTCCTGCTGCTGCCTTTACCGTAAGCGTATAGATTCCGCCGTTTTCCTGGTCAAACTTTTCAGCTCCTACACTTCCGCTGAAATCGTTGAATACTCCGTCATCTTTAGTTAAAAGCTCAAGGTCAGTAAGCTTTGTCTCCCCGTTCCATACCGTTACTTCGGCAACTCCTTCTTCGGTCTTTGCCCTTCCTGAGAAGGTTACGCCTTCTCCTTTCTTTATGAAAAGCGTTCCTTCATGCGGCTCTTTGATTTCAAGCTCAGGTGCTCCCCCGCCCGACGTAAAGTGGAAGCCGTATCCAGTGTCATATACTTCTATAGGGTTGTCTTCCATGTCCTTTCCGCTTACACGGATGACATAGTTCTTTCCGTATTCTATTCCTGTCGCTACGATTCCGTCATTTCCAGTCTTGTCAGGGTCTACCCTTACCGTCTTTGCCATGGGAACCGAGAATACGTATGCTCCCGTCGTTGACAGGAGCTCTTCCTTTCCACCGATCTCGTAATATGTCTTCTTGTTCTTTCCGCTTCCGCTTTCCCTTGCCTTTGAATAAAGCTTTATCTGCTCGGCATTTTCAAGAGGCTCTCCGTATTCATCGCTTTCAAGTAAATATGCATAGAAGTCTTCGCTGTCCGAGTCTATCTCTATGCTGTCGCTTCCCATGAAAACCGAGATTTCAAGCGTCATCGCTCCGTTTATCAGAAAGTATCCGTTGTCGGACACTGCCATGCTCAGATCTGAAAGTGTCTTTAATCCGCTGACCGTAAAGTAAGGGCTGTTCTCAGGATTTATCGTAAAGACTGTTATGTCTTTATCCCCTTCACGGTCTTTCCTCAGTTCCTTAAGTTCATCAGTTACCTTCTGTGCTTCTGTTGCCCTGGAACTGTCTTTCATTTCATAGTTTCCGTTTAAGATGTTGTAGATGTCCGTAGGGGCAAGGCCGTATCCGCCCGACTCCCTTGACTTTGTTATCGATGAAGAAAGCTCCTTTGAAAAATAGAACGTTCCTGTTGAGTTTCCCCTTACCTTTCCGTTTCCGCTTACTTCAGCTTCTGTGTTTTCTCCGCTTTCTTCCTTACACGTTTCGGCTGTATCATAGACTGTCAGCGCTGCATATACTGTACTTGCGCCTTCCTTTCCGTTCTTGTCCCCGCCGTTTTCATCCTTGTAGATGTCAAAGTATTCCCTCGCAAGCTCGTCCCCCAGGTCTTCGCTGAACGAGGCAAGCTTTGCGTTGTTTGAGTTTACGTCCGTAGGCGCTATAAGCTGGGTCTGCATCGTGCTCAGAAGGCTTTCTTCACTGCAGTCTGCCTTATTGTAGAACTTGATTTCTATCCACGTTTCCTTCGTTGTGTCTGCTACCTGTCCTTCAAGAAACAGCCTCTTTCCGTATTTTGATATCGTACTGTCGCCAGGCTTTGAGGCTGGCTTTTTCAATATCAGTACCGGCGGCGTATTGTCTACCGTGAATGTCGTGTTCTGGCTTGTTGTATGGTTTCCCTTGTCCTTTATGTATATCGTTGCCTGGTATTTTCCGTCTGGTATCGGGTTTGCCTCGTCAAACGGATCTACCTCTGCCTTCCATGTTCCCTTCTCTTTTTCCAGAAGATCTTTTTCAAAGCTTCCGTCTATCCTTATTTCTTCCTGCGCTGCCCCGTCTTTTCCCTTATGGTTTACGGGGTTTTCGTCTGTTCGCTTTATAATTACGTATACGCTGTCTATTACTCCGTCGTCGTTCCACTCTCCGCTCATTACAAATTTATCGCGGATTACCAGGTCCACTGCCGGTCTTTCTATAGTTATTCCCGGGGCCTGCGTATCTACTGCAGATCCCAGTCCTACTTCACATGAGGTATTTAGAGCCTGTATTATGCATATTGCTGTAATTATTCCTTTTATCGTCCGTCTTTTCATAACAGCTCCTCTTTTCCTTTTCGTCGTGCCTTTCTTCAGGGCGCGCGCCTTTCTATCTCCCGCCGATTTTCACCTTTAAAAATAAATAGACTTTTTTCCATCTTCTATTTTCGGCGGAATTGACCCTTTACTTGAGAATTCGTCTTTTTCTTGTCTTGATTACTTTTTTGAAGAACTTGGTTGATATAAATTGATTTTTAAATAAATTGGGCTTTGAAAGTATTTTTCCCTTTTTTACTTTCAAAGCCCCTCTTTCACATAAAGTATAGTACTTTTTTTGTTAAATGGCAAATTTTTACAGAATTTTTTGTATTTTTACCTATTTAATGTAATTTCTTATTTCATCCGCAAATTTCTTATTTCCGTCCGGATTTCTTTGGAAAGCGGCATTATAAATGTCTGGAATGGCACCTGCCGGACAAGAAGCTGCCCAGAACCTTACATCATCAGCCTGTCTGTCATAAGCCTGTGCACGAGCATGAACAGGAGCAAGTCTTGTTTTATCAGAAAGAATCTCCTGAGCTTCAGAAGTAAAAAATTCTGCCAGATATCGTTTAGCATTAGAATTATCAGTTATCAACATTCCAGAAATTGCAGGAGCAATAATTCCAAACTTTATTGTAGACGAAGCCGGGGGCAAAACAAAAGAATCATATTGAGAAATAATATCATATTGAATATTGCGATGGTCATGCAGATAAGTAAAGAAAACTCCAATCTGTTTATCTTGGGCAAAATAAACAAGATCATTTCCACGTCCATTGTACCAGGCAGGATGGGTATAACCTTCGCCCGGCCAGGTTTTTAAAGAATCCAGAACAGTGCGAAGTGTAAAATTTGGTACTCCAAGATTTACATCAAGTAAAGTTTCAAAAGGAGTGCCTTTTCTAAGCTCATCAATAAGAAGATTATAAGCTCCTTCGCCACCAATGGCCTGAACAGTAGCACCTACAAAAGCTGTAAGAATTTTTTCTTCGGCGCCATTACAGAAAAAAGGACTGAAAACATACTGTTTTGCCTGATTCAAATAATTCAAAAATCCCGGATAACTGGTAGGAATATCTTTTCCAATTTTTGCTACCACATCTTTACTGTAATCAAGCTCGCAATGATCCAAAAGTATTGGTACACATTTTTTATTGCGCAGGCTGCTTGGCAGACAATCCAGAATTTTTGCAGGAATACTTTCACTTGAAGCTTCCAGTGCATCGGTAACCTCACCTTTCCAGGTAAAAAGCATATCATATTTTTCTTTTACAGCAGCAAGGTCCATTGCTCCTTCAGAAAGCACATCCATTTTTAAGATGATTTTATCTTCTACAGGAATGCGTTCCTTTAAAATTTCTACATATTCTTCAGAAAGCCCGTAAAAAGCAATGCGAACAGTTCTTTCTGTATTTTTCTTTTTAATTGTTGAAACTATAGTAGTGATTCCACCTGCAACTACGCAAAGTGCCACAACTATAATCACAACCATTTTGACAATTTTATTTGTCTTCTGCGATTTTTCAGATTTTTTGTTCATTTTTTTAGAGTTCTTCTTAGCCATAAGTTTATTATCGGATAAAATCCCCGTTTTGTGAATGTTTTACAACTTCGCCTACCTATGATATAATAAAATCTTATAATGTCTAATTAAAAACAAGGAGATTTTTATGGAAAACGAAATCAAACCTCGCAACTCGTTTACCGGTTCAATCGGATTCGTACTTGCGGCGGCAGGAAGTGCTGTTGGTCTTGGTAACATCTGGCGCTTCCCTTATCTTGCAGCAAAAGATGGCGGTGGATTATTCCTGGTAGTTTATCTTGTGCTTGCACTCACCTTTGGTTTTACCCTTTTGATTACTGAAATTTCAATTGGTCGTAAAACACAGGAAAGCCCTCTTACAGCTTACAAAGTTATAAATAAAAACTGGGGCTTCCTTGGTGTATTCTCATTTGTTGTACCTTTCATTATCTACCCTTACTATTGTGTAATTGGTGGATGGGTAATCAAGTATATGGCAACATATCTTGCATTCCAGGGACAGGCTGCCGTTCAAGACGGCTTCTTTACAGGATTCATCACAGCCCAGTGGCAGCCAATTTTCTTTACAGTTTTGTTTGCCCTCATGTGCTTTGTTATTGTTTATAAAGGTGTTGAACAGGGAATTGAAAAATATTCTAAAGTTCTCATGCCTATCCTTGTAATCATCGTTCTTTTCATCTCTATTTATGCTTTGTTCATTAAATACACAGATCCAGAAACTGGAATTACAAGAACAGGTCTTCAGGGAGCTGCAATTTACTTTATTCCAGACTTCAAGGGCCTTACAATTAAAAAGTTCCTCACAGTTTGTCTCGATGCAATGGGTCAGCTTTTCTACTCACTTTCTATTGCCATGGGTATTATGGTTGCCTACGGTTCTTACATGAAAAAAGATGTAAACCTCGGAAAATCAGTAAACCAGATTGAAATTTTCGATACAGGAATTGCTATGCTTGCCGGACTTATGATTATCCCAGCAGTATTTGCTTTCTCTGGCCGCGAAGGAATGTCTGCAGGTCCAGGACTTATGTTCGTAACTTTGCCAAAGGTTTTTGCAAGCCTTGGAAAATTCGGCGAGTTCCTTGGATTGATTTTCTTTGTAATGGTATTGTTCGCAGCTCTTACTTCTGCAGTTTCTCTTCTTGAAGCAATCACCTCAAGTATGATGGATAAGTTCAAGTGGGAACGCAAAAAGGCAACTCTTGTTATGGCAGGTGCCTCAGCTGTTGTTTCTCTGCTTGTTTGTCTTGGTTACAACGTTCTTTACTTTGAATTGTTGTTCCCTACAGGTTCAACAGGTCAGATTCTTGATATTCTTGACTATGCTAGTAACAACGTACTCATGCCAATCGTTGGTATTCTTACATGTATTCTTATTGGTTGGGTTGCTAAACCACAGACAGTTATTGATGAAATTACCCTCAACGGAGAAAAATTCGGCCGCAAAACTCTCTACATTATCATGCTTAAGTTTGTTGCCCCAATTCTCTTGTTTGTAATTCTTCTCACTGGTATTGGAGTTATCTAATAGGACTTACATTAAACAAACTTCTGGTGGCTTCGTAAATTCTGCGGGCTACCAGAGGATTATTCATGGTGTAAAGGTGAATTCCCTGAACGCCATGGGTAATCAAATCTACAATCTGATCAATTGCGTATGCAATTCCTGCGTCGCGGATTGCTTCCGGGCAGTCGGCATATCTTTCCATCATATCTGTAAATTTTTTAGGAAGTCTGGCGTTTGTCATGCTTACCATACGCTCAACCGATTTTTTGTTTGTAACAGGCATAATACCGGCTTCTACAGGAACATTAATTCCTTTTATCTGGCAGCGCTCCAAAAAGCGGTAGAACTGATTGTTGTCAAAAAAGAGCTGAGAAAGAAGGTGGGTCGCTCCGGCATCAACTTTTTTCTTTAAAAAATCTATGTCGTCATAAACCGATTTTGATTCCGGATGAAGTTCCGGATAGCAGGCAGCTAAAATATTAAATTTTTTGCCGCCTTTTTGAGCTTCATATTCTTTTATAAAAGAAATCAACTCGTTTGCATATTTAAAGTCATTGCAAGGTTCCTTGCCTTCAACTCTGTCTCCGCGAAGAGCAAGAATATTTTCTATTCCTGCTGCTTCAAACTGGTCCAGAACTTGAGTTGCATCCTCTTTTGTCATGTTTATACATGGCATATGAATAACAGGTTCAACCTTGCAGACTTCTTTAATTCTTCTGGCAATTGCAATTGAGTTTCCGCTGTTAGAACTTCCTCCTGCACCAAATGTTACCGAAATAAAATCGGGATTAAGACCTTTAAGCTCATCAAGTGTAGAAAAAATTGTGTCTATGGGCATATCCTTTTTTGGAGGAAAAACTTCAAAAGAGAATATTGTTTTTTTAGAAAGCTCTAACTCGTTTAACATTTTCTATCTCGTCTAAATTAAAAATCCAAAACTTTAATATCAAAGCAAATATAAGCGTTGCCAGGAATTACTCCAGGATATCCTCTTTCGCCATAAGCAAGTGCCGGAGGAATTACAGTTTTACGAACTTCGCCTTTCTGCATATCCTGAACCATAAAGTCAAAGCCTGGAATCATCTGCTGTGCACCAGTTGTAAAGCTTAATGGATCGTGTCCCTGTGGGTGGAATTCTCTTGAAGCATCGAACAAAGTTCCGTCTACAAGATATCCCATATATCCAACAGTAACTTTTTTACCCTTGCCTACTTTTTCGCCAGCGCCTTTTTCTGCAATCTTAAAGTAAACGCCTTCTTTTGATTTTTCAAAACCCTTTGTAATTTCTTTAAGCATTTCTTCTGCACGTTTAGCTTCGCGGGCTGCCTGTTCCTCTGCAAACTTAGCAGCTTTCTTTTCACCTTCGGCTTTGAGCTTGTTAAAGCTTTCCTGTGTTACTGTGAACTTTTCTGCTTCGGCACCCTGGCGGATAATCTGCAAGGCCTGAATATGATCTCCCTGTTCTACTGCATCTACAATATCCTGGCCTGTTACTACCTGACCAAAAATTGTGTGCTTATAGTTGAGCCAGTCTGTTGGAACGTGTGTAATAAAAAACTGACTTCCGTTTGTATTTGCACCACTGTTTGCCATAGCAAGCTTACCAGGCTTATCAAAAATAAATCCGTCTACAAATTCATCTGCAAACTTATATCCAGGGCCACCAGTACCGTTTCCCTGTGGGTCTCCACCCTGAATCATAAAATCAGAAATTACACGATGGAATAAAAGTCCGTCATAGAAAGGCTCGCCTTTTGCAGCATCCAAAGTTCCTTCTGCCAAACCTACAAAATTGGCTACTGTCATTGGTGTTTCTTTAAAGAACAACTCTAAAACTATCTGTCCTTTTTCTGTTTGAAGAACTGCAAACAATCCTTCTTTGCCTTTTAACGCTTCTAAAGTTTCTGCGCTCATTTTTATCTCCTGTTTTTGTTTAGTTGATTTTTTTTCTTCCTTTGGTTTTGCTTCCGAAATTACAGTTTCCTGATTTTTTTCAGAAGTTGTAGTTGTTTTTCCTTTTTTTGTGCTGCAGCAGGAAAGACAAGTTAATGCCATTAATGCCACCACAATTGATGTTAGCTTTTTCAAAATATCCTCCTAATGAACCCTTCGACAAGCTCAGGGACCACGTTTTTACATTTTGCTTGCAAACCAACCGCTTATGGCATCCATACGGGCTGTCATGGATTCTGTAATCTATCCGCGGACTCCGGGCATTTTCTTGCTGTCCAGGTCGGCACAAAGATATACTACCATTCCGTCCCCGCATTCCTGAATAAGAAGATTAATTACAAGATCATGCGGCATTATTGCTCTGATAAGTCCAAGGCCAAGATCATCTGTATTTGAAAATACTGTAAGTAACTCCCTTTCAGACTGGCTGTATGTAAGCTTGTATCTTGTTTCGCCAAAGCTTGCATCATCCATAAGGCAGTAATATGTTTTACCGTCGCAATTCCCGGCATTCTTGTCGTCAATTGCAACAGTTGATTTTTCATTATCTATCATAAAGGCTTTTTTATAAAGAGGTATTACCTTTCGTCGCGTATTTGAATAATAATTGATTTCTGTCATTTTAGAAATTGAACGGGCAATTTCTGAAGATTTTTGAATACTTGTTGTTTTTGGTAAATAATAAAGGGCTTCGTATGTGTAGTAAAAATGTTTCGGCTTTTTTTCAATAAGATTTGATTTTATATTATTTGCGTACTGGGTTTGAGGCATGAGCTTAAGATTTCCTTTGCCATCCTCGTGTGTAACTACTATTTTTCCGTCTTTGATTAGTTGTGAATAGTATTTGTCTCCAACAGTATCTTTGACACTGCTGGAGGCTTTATTTTGACTATAAACGTTCGAACAAACTCCGAGTAATAAGGTTGTTGTAAATAAAAAAATGGATCTTTTCAAATCAACTCCTCGAAGAGTTTGTATATTTACCTAGCGAATTCCCTTATACAATACTCTTACCTGCTTATATAAACCATCGCCTTCGCTTTTGGTTTCAACATCAGGAATGTCGTTGAGTGTTGTATGAATAAGGCGGCGTTCAAAAGGATTCATTGGTTCAAGCAAAATTGAGTTGCGGCGTGAACGAACCTTATCGGCAGTTGTGTATGCAAGACGAACAAGAGATTCTTCGCGGCGGATACGATAGTTTTCTGTATCCAAAATTACGCGAACATCTTCGTGTCCAAGGCGGCCTGCATAAATATTTGCAAGAAGCTGAAGAGCATCAAGGTTCTTTCCCTTGCGTCCAATCAAAATTGAAGAGCTTGAAGAATCCATCTTAATTCCAATTTTTTTATCTTCGCGGTAAGAAACCTGAACTTTTACATCATAGCCCATTTTTTCAACAATCTTAGAAATAAAGTCTATGAGCTTTTCTTCAAACTCACCCTGTGGAAGAGGATCTGCAACAAGGCGTGAATGTTTTTCTTCAACGTCAGCATCATCAAACATTGCGTGTGATGGTTTTACATCTTCAAGAGTATGAACTCTGATTTTTACATATCCTTTTTTGAAAAGAGAGTTTTTCTGTGTTTCAAGAATCTCTACATCAAACTGATCTCTTTCGAGTCCAAGTTCGCTGGCTGCCAATTCAATAGCTTCTCTCTCTGTTTTTCCTTCATATTCGTAAGTCATTTTATATCTCCTATCTTTTATTCTTCTTAGCTTTTGGTGGCAATGTCTTCTGAACAACTTCCGGTTTTTTTACACCGGCATCTGCTCTTTTTTTAGCCATCATTTTATTAATCAAAATCTGCTGACCAACCTGCAGGATATTACTTGTAAGCCAGTAGAGCAAAAGTCCGGATGGAGCGCTATAGAAAATAAAGAAGAACATGAAAGGCATACCGTATGTCATGAACTTCATTGTTTTTTCTGTCTGGCCATTACCTGTTGTTGGATTTGTTTTTTGAGTAATAATTCCCGAAAGAATCTGAGTTGCTACATAAATAATTGGCAAAAGTCTAAGTGTATTTCCTAACAAAGGAATATTAAACTTAAAGGTATATACACTGTCGCCTTCTGTCAAATCTGGAATCCAGCCCGGAATAAATGAAGCACCGCGAAATTCAAAGTAGTTATTGAAAAGGTTATACATTGCAATAATTACAAGGAACTGGAAGATCATTGGCAAACATCCCGAAGCCGGATTATAACCTGCTTCCTGATAAAGCTTGCTTGTTTCCTGCTGGAGTTTCTGAGGGTCTCCTTCATATTTTTTCTGAATAGCCTGAAGCTTTGGCTGCAGCTGCTGCATCTTTATAGAGCTTGTAGACTGTTTCATAGAAAGAGGGAACATCAATATTCTAAGAATGATTGTAAGAACAATAATACAAATACCCCAGTTTGAAATAATCTTATGAAGGGTTTCAAGACACCACTTTAAGATTGCTTCAAGCCAGCTGAAAAATCCACTGGATTGGAGGGCTTCTGTAATTTTGTATCCGCCAAAGTTCCATGCATTCTTGTCCGGAGAATTGTAAACTCTAAGGCTCTTTTCTTCGCGGGGACCAAAGTACATGTAGTAGCTGTCCTGAATGTCTGTGCCTGTATAGCTGCGGCGTTCAAACAAAGCCTGAGCATTTGCATAGTCACCAGTTTCAACTTTTGCAGAATAAGTTGGTCTTCCCCAGATAGAAGAATCGGTTGGAATTACAAGTTCAGTAAAATACTTACCTGCAATACCGCCCCAAAGAATTTCTTTTTCGTATTTTTTCTGTACGTTATTTGAAAGAATTGTCTTTTTAACTTTTTTGCCGTTGTAAGCAAGGAACTGTCTGTTTTCATAACGATTCTGTTTTTGATTAAAGCGTGGACCAATTGCAGGAGAAGTTCTTAAAGTATAAGCTGTTCCATTAAAGTCCAGACCAGAAGCATCTTTACCATGAATCATTATATCAAGCTTGAACATATATTCGTTTGGCTTGAAAGAATATTTTTTTCCGATTGCATAAGAATGAAGCTTACCGTTTGAATCTTTTATAGAAACATTCTTCTTAAAAAGAATTGTATAGGCATCCGGTTTTTCATAAGAAAAGATTTCGTTGATGATTTGATTTTCGGCGCCGCCGATTGCAAGAGCACAAGTTCTGTTTGACTGTGTAACGCTGTCAGAAAGCTGAACAAAATCACCGGTTTCTTTGTCGGAATGTCCAATTAATTTATAGCTTATAATATCTCCGCCCTTTGTTGTAAAAATAACTTCTGCAAGGCCGGTATTAATTGTTATTTTTTCTTCTACAGCAGGAGCTTCAATTTCTGCTGCTTCTGCTTCGTTTTCTGTTTCTTCTTCTGCCTGAGAAAGAAGAGCAGATGTTTCTTCATCAAACAAAGTGTCTGTTAACACTTCTGCCTGATTATTCTGACCATTATCTGCTGTGTTTTCAGCAACAACTTCTACAGAGGTCTGTTCTGTAGTATTTGCTTTGTTAACACCAAAAAGCTTTGGAATTAAAAAGTAAGATCCTACAATTACGAGTGTAGAAAGAACAATGGCCCATATGGTATTCTTGTCCATGTTTTTCTCCTAAATAAGGTAAAGCTAAAAAATGCTGGACGCATTTTTCTTAACGCTTTGCTATTCATCAACGGCAGCACAGCTGCCTTTCTCAGGTACCGGGTCGTAGCCGCCTTCGTGAAATGGATTACATCTCAAAATTCGTCTGATTGCCATAATAAGACCTTTTCCCGGTCCGTATTTTTGGATTGCTTCCAATGCGTATGCAGAGCAAGTAGGTGTATACCTGCATACCGGCGGAAACAAAGGAGAAATACATTTTTGATAAAAGCGAATTAATAAACAGAAAAACTTAGTTAAAAAATTTTTTAACCACTTAAACATTATTCTTTTAATAATCCTGCCTTTTGGCACAAACTTCGAAATTGTTCACATCGCGAGCTGAACGAATCATTTCCTGGATATACTAGAAACAACATATCATATCCGGTGTTCAGATGTGATTTTATTAAACGATAGACTTCCCGGCTGTATCTTTTTGATAAGTTCCTTTCGACCGCGTTACCGTAGCCACGAATCAAAGGAAAACCAACTCTGTTCATTTCCAGGTTATTCTCAAGGTAAAACAACTTGGCACCTGGAATACTTATCTTTTTTCCTTTATTGTACAGCTTTTTAAAATCGGCGGGATTTTTTATACGTTCGTCCCGTCTAAAAAATCCCGTTTTTATCAAGACTGTGTCCTTCCCTTAAATTAGTATTTCTTGTGTTCGTCAGAAACAGTGAGCTTTCTGCGGCCCTTTGCTCTTCTTCTAGCAAGAACTTTACGTCCACCCTTAGTAGCCATGCGGGCTCTGAATCCAAATTTTCTATTGCGTTTTACTTTGCTTGGTTGATATGTTCTTTTCATAGAACGCTCCTTTTATATATTAAAAAAATTGTTTTCTTGTTAAAAATCCTTCTGAAACTTGTTCAGAAAAATAGTACTCTAATATATCATTATTTTTTGAAGTTGGTCAACATGTCACCAGAAAGGATTCATGCGCTCCCAGGGCTTGTCGAAGGGTGTCCCATTTATCTATTCTTCACCAAAAAACTTCCTTGTTTCCTCTTCGTTCTTACGCATGCGCTCTTCCATCTCTTCCCGGGCTTTTTTAAGGGCTTCTTCGTATACGTCTGTCTCTTTTTTTTCTTTACCCTTTAATCTGAATGCGAGCGACTGCACCTTAAGATCGGGACTTTCCATTGCAAGACCCTTGATAATAAATTTCTGGTAGAACTTTAAATACTGGATCCAGCCCGGATGATCAGACTCAATTATGAGCACGCCGTTTTTAAGATCTACAACGCGGGTATTAGAAGCAAGGCGCTCACCAAGAGGAATGCGTTTATCTATAAGATCTTCGCGTTCAGAATTTTCTGCATTTGATTTTATACGCGAAACAACATTTCGCCAGACAGACGGAAGCTGGCCTTCATCCGATTGCGAAAAAATTCTGCACTGTTCAAGAATGCTTTGCATTGAAACAATATTATCTTCACTCATGCCATTCACCATTCTCTATTTTATAAACTTTTGTGGTATCGTGCATATACCTTTCGTAGGGTTCGCCCGGTAAAAAAGTACAGAAGAGTTGTTCATATTCAGGCAGCATAGCTGTAAGTTTTGCTCGCTTGTCGGGGTCAAGTTCCAGAAGAACGTCGTCCATCAAAAGCACGGGTTTCATGCCGGTGGCGCGGGTATAGTATATAGCTTGAGCAACTCTAAGTAAAAGTGAAATGAGGCGGCACTGTCCTGTAGAAGCAGTCTGTACAAAATTTTGTCCACCTTTCATAAAAAGAATTTTGTCGCGGTGCGGGCCGGCCATTGTTGTTTCCATTGCTTTATCCAAATCCCGTCGTGAAAGCAAAAGATTTAAGACATCCTGCGTAGCAGGAAAAAAATTTTTTTCGGAAAAAGCAGGTGAGTTTTGCACAGAGTTATCAACATTTTGTGATTTTGAAAATTTCCAGGAGGGTTCATATACAATATTTACGCCGTCTATTCCTGTAATCTCTTCAAAGATTTTTCCAAAAATCTGGTTAAACTGAAAAATTGCTTTTTTTCTTTTTTGCTGAATCACAAGTCCATACTGGGCAAGCTGACTATCATAAACATCAAGCATTTCGTACTGTTTATTTTTTAAAACAAGGTTGCGGCTCTTAAGAACTTTTTTATAATTACGCATGTCATCAATGTAAAGATTGTCATAAAGAGTGAGTGACTGGTCTATAAAAAATCGGCGGCACTCCGGTTCTCCGGTTGCAAACCTCATATCATCATGACAGAATAAAATACAGGGAATTGTATTTATAAGTTCCTTACGGTCCTGAATTTTTTTTCCGTTTTTTTCAATGCGCTTTTTTCCGTTTTCAAAAATCACAGAAATTTTTTGAGCAGAATCCTGGCCCTTATACATTACGTTTATGCTAAAATCTTTTTCGCCTTTTTTTACAATCTGAGCATCCTGATGAGTTCTGAAGCTTATTCCGTAAGCAGCATAATAAAGCGATTCAAGAATATTACTCTTGCCCTGCCCGTTCTGTCCAACAAAAAAAATTTCTTTGTTAGACAAGTCTAACGTGTCATTTTTGAGATTGCGGAAATTATAAAATGTTTGAAAAAGAAAGGGCATCTCTAACCCTTCAAAGGCATTACAACGTGCTGATAATCACCTGCAGGTTCAGAGCGAATAATTACAGCTTTAGTAACAAGACCTTCGTCCTCGCGGTTTTCATCAACGTTGAATTCAACAACAACATTTTCTGATTCAATAACCTTAAGAGGCTCTGTTACATAAACAAAGTTCATAGCCATTGTAATTGTCTGTCCGTCGTAGCGGCATGGAATCTCTTCTTCTGCAGCACCACTATCTGTTTCCGGCGAAATCAATTTAAGAACTCCGGAACTAATTCTGAAAATTACTCTGTAAATTTCTTTATCTGCCATGATAGTAATACGCTTAAGAGCCGACTCCAAATCTGCCTTGTTAACCTGGAACTTAGTTGTAAGATTTTCAGGAATAACTTTTTTATAGTTAGGGAATCGTCCGTCAATCAAGCTTGAAGAGAATTCAAAATTTGCAAACTTAATAAAAATTGAATTATCAACTACAGCAACATTTACATTGCCTTCGTCAGAAAGATTTTTAAGAACGCATGAAAGAATTTTTGTAGGAATATTTGCCGGTGGAAAATCAGGAACATTTGTTGCAGTTTTAGAAATGCATGAAAGTCTGTTTCCGTTTGTTGCAACCATTGTAAGAGTGTCGCCTTCTTTTTCAAAGTAAACACCAGTCATAAAGCTGCGGCTCTTAATATCTTTTACATCTTTGAAAACTGCAAAAATTGTATGACGAATCATCTCTTTAAATTCTTTTGCAGGAAGTTCAAAGAATGGAACATTTTCTGAAGATCCAAGCTCTGGGAACTTATCGCTGGCCTGACTCTTAAGCTGGAACTTAACACGCTTAGAAATTGGTTTAATTGTTACAGCAATATCTTCTTTGATGAACTCAATATCACCAGAAGGCAAAGAAGAAATAATACTCATGAACTTATCACAGTAAATTGTTGTGCGTCCTTCTTCCTGAATATCAACCGGAATAGTAGTTGTAAATTTTACAGTAGAATCGGTTGCTTTAATTGTGAGCATATTGTTCTCTGCAATAATTAAAATATTTGAAAGAATTGTAACTGGACTTTTGTTAGTTATAATTTCCTGTGCAATAGCAATTTCTTTGATCATTGCATCTCTGTCGAATGTAAATTTCATTTTTTTATTTCTCCTATATGATAGCAAACTTATTTTTGCCACATTTTATACGGTTCTTTATTTATATTATAAATTTAAATTTAATAGTAGTAGTATTAGGTTATGTTGATTATGTGTAAAAGTGACTTATTTCTTTATATTATCACGATTTACGAAGTTTATAAAAAGTGATTTTCAATTCACAAGTTATCCACTTTTCCACATATTTTTTAACATAACTTGATTTATCCACAATTATACAACACTTTTTCAACATTTTAAAGAAAATTGTCGTCATTGCGAATACTGGTAATGCAATCTATTTCTTATATTCTTTAATTTCCCTCATCATAATATTTATTTTAGCTTCAAGACTTGAATCAAGTTTTATGCTTTCTGCAATTTTGTCATAGGCATGCATAATTGTTGAATGATCCTTTCCGCCAAATTCATTTCCAAGTTCAGAGTAAGAAATTTCTGTAAGCTCACGGGCAATATAAATTGCAACCTGACGAGGGAATACATATTTCTTATCTCGTTTTTTACTCTTAAGATCAGAAATTGAAATTTGATAATTGTCAGCAATAACCTTTTGAATAATGTCCAGAGAAATATTTTGAGCAGAGTTAGAATTCAAAATATCCTTAAGCTGATTTTTGGCCATTTCCAAAGTTGGTTCCTGCTCGATAATATCTGCATAAGCAAGAATCTGTTTTAAAGCAGCTTCAAGTTCGCGGACATTTGTTTCAACATTTTTTGCAATATAATCAATAATTTCTGCATCTAAAGTTTTGCCTGTCATTTCAAGTTTCTTTTTAAGAATGGCAACACGGGTTTCATAATTTGGAATTGTAATATCAATACACAAGCCGTTTGAAAGTCTGCTTACAAGACGATCTGTCATATTTTTGATTTCTTTAATTGGACGGTCGCAGGTAAAAACCATCTGAGCCTGTTTTTCGTGAAGGGCATTAAAGGTATGAAAAAGCTCTTCCTGAATACCTTTTTTATTATCAAGAAAGTGAATGTCATCAAGCAAAAGAACATCAAGGTTACGAAATTTATTTATGAATTGAGTTGTCTTTTTAGATGTTAAAGAGTTTGTAAATTCATTTGTAAAGCTTTCTGCAGAACCGTAATAAATCTTAAGTTTGTCGTCTCCGTTGCTGTAAATGTAGTTACCAATTGCCTGCATAAGGTGAGTTTTTCCAAGGCCAGAACCACCATAAATAAGAATCGGGTTATATAATTTACCAGGATTTTTTGCAACAGCCATAGAAGCTTTATAAGCAAAATTACTGTTGTCGCCAGGAATAAAAGTATCAAAGGTAAAGTTTTCAAGCAGCAAAGAATGTTTTTTTGCTTTAGGAGTTTCGCCTGCTTCTGCCTTATTTTTATTTATAGCTTCCTGTTTTGTTTCTTTTGCAACAGCCTGTTTTTCCGGAATATCATCAATTGTTTTTTCTTTATTTTCTTTGTCTACAAGGCATTTTATTTTTAAATTCTGACCAGTTATTTGTTTAAGCTTCTTCTGCAAAAGATCAAAATATCCTTTGGAAGTAATCATTGTATTCATAAAATCAGACACAACAGACACAGTGATTGTATCAATTGAGTCCTCAACATATTTCATATTAAACCAGAGAGAAAACTCATCTTCGTTGTTTTTTTCTTTGAATTCTTTTTCAAGTTCCTTCATTGCATACTGGAACGCTTCTTTAAATAACTCTTTTGCCATGGGTTTATTATCATCTAGTTATGGGAATTCTTCAAGAGAATTTTCTTATTGTTCTAAAAATTCTTTGTCGGCGGGTCCCAGCGACGGAAAAAAAAGCAAGGTATCCCCCGGCATCCGTGCGACGTCCGGCGTAAACGCGGCCGCCCCACTGCCGGACCCCCCTTACTTTCTTTTTCCTGCGTCCCACTCGCCAAAGAATTTTTAGAACAGGGCAAATCATTGAAAAAATTGCATAATTCAGATAAAATTGAAGAATTACATCAAATAAAGGAAACAAAAATGTCGGCAGATTACGGTGCAAGTAACATACAGGTATTGAAAGGACTCGAAGCAGTTCGCAAACGACCTGGTATGTATATTGGTTCTACAGGTCCTCGTGGACTTCATCATCTTGTTTATGAAACAGTAGATAACTCAATTGATGAGGCAATGGCCGGATTCTGTGATACAATTACAGTTGCACTTGAACGAGATGATATTGTTCGTGTTGTAGATAACGGACGTGGTATTCCTGTTGACATTCACCCTACAGAAAAAATCAGCGCTCTTGAATTGGTTTTGACCCGCCTTCATGCCGGTGGTAAATTTGATAAGGGATCTTATAAAGTTTCCGGTGGTTTGCATGGTGTTGGTGTTTCCTGTGTAAACGCTCTTTCCGACTGGATGGAAGCAACAGTAAAACGCGACGGACATGTTTATCAGCAGAAGTACGAACGCGGTGTACCAAAAACAAAAGTTGAAGTTATTGGCGATGCTGGTCCAGATGAGCACGGAACAACAATCCGCTGGAAGGCAGATAAAACAATTTTTACAGAAACAACAACTTATGATTATGACGTTTTGCGCGACCGTTTGCGTGAACTTGCCTTCTTGAACTCTGGTGTTGTAATTGTATTCCGCGATGAAAGACTTGAACATCCAAAAGAAGAAGTTCTTAAGTTTGAAGGCGGTATCAACGAATTTGTAAAAGAAATTGATGAAGGAAAGGCTGTTGTTCCTGCTGATCCTATTTACATAAAAGAAGAACGTGATGATGTTATTACAGAAATCTCTATGCACTACAATTCCGGATATTCAGAAAATGTGCGTACTTTTGTAAACGACATTAACACACGTGACGGTGGTACTCACCTTGAAGGTTTCCGTTCTGCCGTTCGGTTTGTTTTGAATAAATTTTTTGAAGCCAACGAAAAGCTCAAGAAAAATCTTGATAAAGATGAAAAGCTCACTTACGAAGATTTGAGTAGCGGTTTGACAGCAGTTATTTCCATGAAAGTTCCGGAGCCTGAGTTTGAAGGTCAGACAAAGGAAAAGCTTGGTAACACAGAAATCCGCACAATTGTAGATCAGATTGTAAAAGAAAAGCTCACAATATATTTTGAACAGAATCCTGCTACACTCGAAGCAATTCTTAAGAAGGCTATTGACGAAGCCAAGGCCCGTATCGCAGCCCGTAAGGCAAAAGACAATATGCGCAAAAAGACCATGAGCGACGGCTTTGGTTTACCAGAAAAATTGTCTGACTGTTCAATGAAAAATCCTGAACTTTGCGAAGTATACATAGTCGAAGGAGACTCTGCCGGTGGTTCTGCAAAGAAAGGCCGCGACCCTAAAACTCAGGCAATTCTTCCTCTCTGGGGAAAGATGCTCAACGTAGAAAAAGTTCGCCCTGAAAAGGTAATGAACAACGATAAACTTGAGCCTGTTATTGCTTCACTTGGTGCAGGTTTTGGAAAAGACTTTAACATCGATAAATTACGCTATCATAAAATCATCATCATGGCCGATGCCGATGTCGACGGTTCGCACATCCGCACACTGCTTTTGACATTCTTCTTCCGCTATATGCCAAAGTTGATTGAAAACGGTTATGTATATCTTGCCATGCCTCCTCTGTTCAAGGTTCAGCTTGGAAAGAAAGATCCTGTTTACTGTTACAGTGATGCAGAACGAGATGCTGCTTTGGAAGCTCTTGGAGATCAGCGAGACAAAGCCGATGTTCAGCGCTACAAAGGTCTTGGTGAAATGGACGGAAAGCAGCTTTGGGAAACAACCATGGACCCTGCCCACCGCAAGATGCGCGTAGTTACAATCCCGGACGCAATGGCCGCCGACAGAATTTTCAGCGTATGTATGGGCGAAGAAGTAGAACCACGCCGACGTTTTATCGAAGAAAATTCCAGCTACGCAAATCTGGATATTTAGTCTAACAATGTCATTGTCGGGCTTGACCCGACAATCTTAATTTGGAACAGAGGTCAAACCATGCTTTATAAAACCGAACTCTATTCAATCGAATATGATGAAAAAAGCAAATCTCTTGTTCAAACTGTAAACGAAACCCTTAATCAAAATTTCAAACGTATTCTGGATTTTTGGGAAATTCAGAAACTCGAAAACTATGTAGAAATCAGGATTTTTTCTGATCTTGAAGAGTGGAAAACATTTTACGAAAGCTTTGAAAGAGGTCCTTATCAGGATTATATTATTGGCTGTGCTGATGGTTCTAAAATTTTTGTTCTTGCTTATGATGAATACAAAAAAACAAATGTTCACAAAAATGATACCGTTGCAGATTTTCAGAAAATTATAATTCATGAATTTGTTCACATTTGTCAGAATCAGATTTCTACACCTGAATCAACAACTTCTTTTATCATGGGTGAAGGACTTGCTACTTATCTTGCTGACCAGCCTTATAATCATGATATAAAAATTGATTACCCTAAAGAAGATATTTTCAATTTTGAAAAATTATTTACACTTACAAATGATTTATATTCTTTCTCTCAAAAAATAGTCAGAAAAATAGCCGAAAAAGTTCCACGTGAAAAACTAATAGAATATTCTTTAAATTACACAAAACTGTATAATGATTGGGAAAGTTTAGGATTTTCGAAATAGAAAATTATTCATAAACTAAAGGAGAAATCATATGTCTAAAATAATTTTACCTACACTGGAATCTGAACGTCTCACCCTTCGCCCTTTGACTCTTGATGACTATCAGGCTGTTTTCAAATGGACAGGTGATCCCCGCGTAAATAAATATATGATTTACCCTTTATACAAAAATGTAGAAGAAGGCAAAGCTTGGCTCGAAACTTTATACGAAGATGAAAAAAAGCTTGATTATGGATTTGTATTAAAATCAACAGGCGAACTCATCGGTAGCGGTGGTCTTTATTATCATGAAGATATTGATGTGTGGAGTGTCGGTTACAACCTTGCTTATGACTACTGGCACAACGGCTACACCCCGGAAGCAATTAAACGCATTATAGAATACGCCCAGAGCAAATACGATGTTCACGTAATTGCCGGTACCTTTGCAATCGGCAACGAAGGTTCCCGCCGCGTCATGGAAAAGCTCGGCATGACTTTCTACGAAGACACCGAATACACCAAGCTCGACGGCAGCGAAACCTTCAAGGCAAAGACTTTTCACAAGGTGTTTTAATTATAAACCAAAGGATATTTCTCTGGATGTTCAATCGCATCTTTTTCAATATCAACATCCAGAGATTCCCAATGAAAGTTTCCCATGGCATCTATTGTAAAATCATTTATTTCTGAAATTTTTGCGTTATAAAAACTAGGATACTGTTTAAAGTCTATAAAAAATTCTTCATCATCTAATAAAACCCAAAATCCAAATGGAGAGATATTTGTAATTTCTGCTTTTTTAGTTTTTACTAAAGTGGCTGTTCCAGTGTTCATTTATTATCTCCAGGTTTTCGTTTACCAAAGCAACAATTTTATTTACTTCCTGTTGTGAAAGATTTACAACTTTTGCAACAGAAACTTCAGGTTCAATCCAGATTTTTGCTTCCCCATTTGGAGAAGAAACATGAATATGTTTTCGTGTTTCTTCTCTAGAGAAAAAATAAAATCTAAATTCATCTTTTCTAAAAACTGTTGGCATTTTATATCCTAAACTTATTATAACACAATTTATTGTTTTTTTGTATAAAAATGATATACGATTCGGAAAACATCAAACAAAGCAAAAACTTATCACAAGGTATTTGATTAACCTTTTACTAATCAAATTCCTTCAAAATTTCATTTACATAATTTCGTACATCTGCAGCTATTGCTGATTTTAATTTAGCTGTGTTTTCTTTGTTTTTCTTGAAAGACTCACCTATTGGCATAAAAAGTTTTACTACGTCTATTTCCAGGGCTTCGGTGATTTGGGAGAGGGTTTTATCAGAACACCAGGTTCTACCTTGTTCAAGACTTTTTATGGTGTCTTCTGAAACATTTGCCTTTTCAGCAAGTTCAAATTGTGTAAGCTTTTTAGATTTTCTTATTTGCTTTATGTTTTCACCAAGGCGGTTTTGAATTTCTGAAATATTCATAGAAATATTGTTGATGATAATTCTGATTTTCAAAACTGAATAAAAATACTAGTTTTATAAAAAGAGTAGTGGAATTACTCTAAAACATGTAATATAATTACTCAAACATAGAATTGAGTAACTATGCTCAATCTAAATGGAGGAATTTATATGAAAAAATTAATTATTGTTGTTTTATTGTTATTATTCTGTTCAATGGTTTTTGCAAAAGAAACAAAAACTTACATCACAGCTGCTTATAATTTTGGAATGTTTTCAGAACGTACAGATCAGGCTCAAACAAAATTATCAACAAATGGTTTTGATTTATCAGTATCTGGATATTTCAATGAAAATTGGGGTTTATATTTAAATACAGATTATAATTTTCCAGATAAAGCGACAGTAACTTCTGGAGGTGTTTCAGTAACAGCCACCAGTTCCGATTGGGATTTTTCAATGCTTTTATCTGCAATTATAGGACCAACATATAAATTTAATATAAATGACAATTTTGAAATCTTAAGTGCTTTCGGTTTCCATCTAGCTCAATATTCAGCAAAAACAAAATATGTTGGAACAATAAATTATTCGTTTGGTATTGGTGGAGATATAGGTATTAGATATCTTACAAAAAAGAATTTTTATCTTACAGCGGGTAGCATTTTTTCTCATGATTTTTATTGTAAGACAGAAGTAAATACAGCTTACGGTTCAGCAACAAATTCAGATTCATATAATTTAGGATCTATAAGACCTTATATAGGAATTGGTTTTTCTTTTACAGAAATTTTAAAATAAAAAACTGCGTTAGGGATTGTAGCACCTGCCGTCAGGCAAGTCCCGTAGGGATGAGCCGCGGTAGACGGCGAAGTGCGAAAAGCCCGACCTATGTGGTGGTTGAGCCTGTCGAAACTACCACATAGGGAACGCCCAAATCTTTCTAAATAATCCCCAGCGGAATCAAAACAGCCAGCAGCACTGCTACACTCGCCCACTCTATGATTAAGAAGCGTGTGCGTTTAGGCGCAGGCATGTCCGGAACATAATTACTTGCAAGGAAGAATGGTACGTAGGTTGTGATGAAAACTGGAAGAACGCCCCACCATTTGTAAACCCAGATGAAAGAATGATTTGATGTTCCTGCAAGGAAAGATTCGAACAGTGCAAAAAGCAATGCCATTTCAAGAGCAACGACTAACTTGCAGCTTATTCCTTTTTTTCCGTCTTTTGCAAAGTAACGTTTTGTGCGGTCCTGCGGCATCATCTTAAAGGAAATAATTCCTGCAAGCGAGAACATCATCGAAAGCTCCCAGCACACACCTACAAGCAGAATAAAAGTTGTAGACTCATTACTTACAGACCAAAGCGGATAGCCTGCAAAATGACAAATGATTGCGTTTGCAATTTCGTAGAGCCAGTGAACGCCATAAAGCGCCAGGCCTGCAAAAACTGCTTCGTAATTTTTTTTGTGAATTTCTGTCCAGTAAACGTAAAAGACTACTGCCAGAATAAAAATGAAAGTCCAGTTAAAATTTTCGGTACTTCGAACGCGGATGGCTTGGACCAGCTGTTTGGAAAGTTCAGAGCCGTCTCCCCAGAATTTGAACATAATCGTTCCTCCTTTTTTTTATTATGATTTTAGGATAACATGAAAGAATGAATACTGCCATAAAAAATTCAGAAGAAATAATGTCGGCTCTCAAGCAACAGCTGGCCTGTGATTTTAATTGCAGTCCCAAAGATTTTGACAGGGAAGAAAATATTATCACCCTACCCGCTTTGAATGAAAAACGCCGGGTGTTTTCTAAAGAAACATTTTTTTTACAGATGGCAACTCTTGGAAACAACGCTGTAATTTCTGCTGACCAAAAACTTCATCCCTGGCTGGCGGAATGGGTCAAAGGAAAAACCGGCTTCTGGCTTTTTGAGCAGCATAATTATTTTGAACTGAATGATAAGCTCCGTGAGTTTGGATACAAATTGAATCTGACTCATCATATGTTTTTGCCTGTACCGGAGCTTGTAGAGGTTGCGCCGGATTTTGAATACAAGTTTATTGAGACCGCAGAAATTATGAAGTATTACGGCTGCCCGGAATTTCCAAATGCAATCTGCAGCGAGTTTAAACCTGAACGCCCGGATGTATTGGCAGTTCTGGCCCTGGACGGAGAAAAAATTATGGGTATGGCAGGATGTTCTGCAGACAGCCCGGAACTCTGGCAGATTGGAATTGATGTTTTGCCTGAATACCGCAAGCGTGGAATTGGAACAACTTTGGTAAAGCTTTTACGAAACGAAACCATCCGACGTGGTGCTATTCCATACTACGGCACAAGTCTTTCAAACCTTCGTTCCTGGAAGATTGCCCTTGCCAGTGGTTTTAAGCCCGCCTGGGTAGAAAGCGAAACCAGCAAAATCGAAAAGAACCTGTTTGAAAAATAGGAGCCTGAATGAAATACTTTAGAGTACACACCTCCGACATAGCCTGGATTACTCAAAAGCCCCGCGGTATTTTTACAACCGTAGGCAAGCTTGTAGATGCCAAAACTTTAACAGAAGAAGAAACTGCCGAATACTGGAAGCAGCGAGAGTATTTTGAAAAAGTTCTTCCGGTTCCTCCTTTCTACGAACAGGGAAACCCAGACCATGCCGTAACCTGGTTTAAAGACACACCCCAAGGCCACAACATCTGGAACCAACTCTCCTTTTACCGGCAGATGTGTTCAAAGTATGGCATAAAGCTTTATAAAACCGAATGCACTACCCTTCCCGGCCAGGTTATATACGAAGATGAGTTTCAGATTGCGGTTATTAATGAACCGGAAAATTTGGATGTGGTTGTTAAAGAATTATTATAAATTGGATGATTTGAAAGAATAAAAAACTTATTTACACATAGCATCTGCAATCTTAACAAGAATAGTTTTATCATGCGATGAAAGTTTTTCATAGGATTCATTTAATTGCATTTTTTCTGAATGAAAAGAAACTTCGTTTTTTATTTCTTCTGAATTTCCATCTACCAGATATTCAACAGAAACTCCAAGATATTTAGCAATTTTAACAGCTGTCTCAACATTTGGTAAAACACCTCTAGCATCAATATAAGATAAAAAAGTGCTGTTACTTATCCCAACTGCAGCAGAAACTTCTTTCACAAGAAGCCCACGATATTCAATTTCATCTCTCAATCTTTCTTTGAATCCCATATTATAATTATATCAATATATTGATGTTCAAAATTTGACAGAAACAAAAAGTTGAATTAAAATGAAAACGACAACAATATATTGATGTAATTAATAATTACATCAATATTTGATGAAAAGGAGAAAACAATAGTGGCTATTTTCAAATGGTATGAATGTTCAAAATGTCATAAACAAGGATATACAAATGGTATTCCAGATCCACAATTTAAGGGAGGCTGTTATCCAGATGGACCAAAAGGAAATCATGAATGGAAATTTATAGGTGATTATAAGGATTCGGACACAGAAGAATATCCAAAAGAAAAATATGATATTTCAAAATAATTAATAAATCAAAAAAGTTTTAGTGCAAATTCTAAGAAAAAGATTCTTAATCACAAAAAACTATAGTTTTTTAGAATAAGTTCTTCTCTGAGAATAATGGCATATTTATATAAAAAATTATCAAAACTCTAATAAGGAAGGATTTTATTATGAAGCTATTCAGATTTTGTGTTTTTGTTTTTGCTTGTTTATTATTTTCAAGCTGTGGAAAAGATACGGAGATAAGAAAAATACTTCAAGATTTACACGAAGAAGAAATAAAAGAGAGTGTTGATTCATTTTATGAATTAGATACTTTTTTTGCTAGAGATGAAACAGGTAAAATTTTTTATTCTAAGAATTTTGAAAATATCGTAATTAAAATTGAAAATTTGCATAAACAATATCATAATTCAGAAATTTTACCAAGAGACTCTGAAAAATGGGAAACTTTAATGTATTATGTAAAAAATCCAGATAAAAAAAATCATCCTTCAACCGTTTGTCCTTATTGTTTGGCTGAAGCAATAGGTAATTTAGATACAGATGAAATAGATTGGGGAAAAACTTATTTATTTAGTGAAAATATTATTAAAAGACAAAAGGAATTATACCAAATATTGAAAGATGATGAAATGAAAGAATTACTTTCTAAATTTAAAAATTATTTAAAAACAAATAAATGCTTTATTGATAAAGAAACAAAAAATACAATATTACTTTCTACTGTGGGGAATAATAAATATTCAATAATTTCTACTACAGAATTAAATCAATTTTTTATAGATATGCAAAGTTTTCATAATAATAATTGTACATATAATTTATTTGGGACCATTGCAGATACTTTATTTTATGATAGTTCTTTTACTCGAAACGAACAAATATCTTGTCCAATATGTCAAATAGCTCATAAACAACAAAAAGAAAATATTTTTACAAAGGAAGATAAAAATTTTAGTTATTCTTTTTTTGATCTTTATTTTTGGGAAGAAGATGGTTTTGCTTACAAAATATTTTCTGAATATAAGTCTGCAAAAGAAAAAGAAAAACTTATAGCTAGTTTACCTCTATATGATTCTTGGACTTTAGATTCAAAAATGAGGAGTGGTGAAGCAAAAAGAAAAGAACTCGACGGAAAACTTGTAAAAGTTGAAGGAAATATATATTCAATAAACAATTATTCTTCTGATTTAGATGAAATAGAATTTACTATGATGTCAGGATTACCTAGTATTGTTTTACCAAAAACCATAACAAAAAATTTAAACTCTGGTGATTATATTGTTTTCACAGCAAAAATAAAACTTACAGATGATTCATATAAATACAAATTTACAGATTGTGAATTTGTAAAAAAAGAAAGAAATATTAATGATTCTTATTTTAATTTCTTTTAGAATTAGTTTTATATAAATACTAAATTTCCTCTTTCAAAATATTTTCATAATCTCTTCCAGAATATAAAAATCTCACAATTGTTACTTCTTTTGAATCTTTATCAGCAATATAATAAGCTTTGAAATTTTTTATTAAAAGAAATCTAAATCCTAAATCTGCAAGGAATGTATCAGGGACAGGGGTACCACTAAAAGGAAATTGTTTTAAAGTGTTGATTTCTGAAGTAATAAGGTCTGCTAAGGAAGTTGCTGCTTGAGGATTACCAAGATTGTTTTTAATATATAACAAAGTTTCCTTGATATCAATTTTGGCGTTTTCAGAAATTTTTAGATTAAAGTTCAAATACCAAGCCCCTTTCTGATATCAGCCATTGCAGAATCAAAGGATTCAACTCTACCCTCTTTTATATCTTTTAATCCTTCTGCGAGCTTTGAATAAAGATTTACTTTTTCAAGCAGCTGATCATATTGTGAAATACTCATGACAGCCAAATCGCCTTGTCCGTTTCTTGTAATAAAAACAGGTTCATTTGTTGCGTGACAGTATGCTGAGATTTCTGAATATTTATTACGCAAATCTGCACTCGCTCTAATTGCCGGCATATTTTACCTCGATAAATAATATATCTAAATTATATCATAATATTGATATATTGCAAGAATGCGTCTAAAACTAACCATCGTTAGTTACGCCAACCTAAAGACTAAAATCAAAAAATTTTGTATAATGGAATGATTATATAAAATTTTCATAGGGAAAAACAAAAATGGAAGAAATCAAAACTGCCGAAGGTGGCTCTCTCATAAAAATTCCGATTGAAGACGAAGTTAAACAGGCCTATATTGACTATTCAATGTCTGTAATTGTACAGCGTGCCCTGCCTGATGTTCGTGACGGTCTTAAGCCGGTTCATCGCCGTATTATGTACGCTATGGACACCCTTCATCTTGCAAGCGGTGGAAAGACTAAAAAATGTGCAACTATCGTCGGTGAAGTTTTGGGACACTACCATCCACATGGTGACGCTTCTGTTTACGATGCTCTGGTTCGCCTTGGTCAGGATTTTGCCCAGCGTTATACAACTGTAACTCCTCAGGGAAACTTTGGTACTATTGCCGGTGACCCTCCTGCAGCTTACCGATACACCGAAGCCAAGATGTCTAAGATCACCGAAGAGATGACAAGCGACATAAATAAAAATACTGTAGACATGGTCCGAAACTTTGATGATACCTGCGACGAGCCTGCAGTTCTTCCTTCAAAGTTTCCATTCCTGCTTTGTAACGGTACAACCGGTATTGCCGTTGGTATGGCAACAAACTTGCCAACCCACAACCTGCGCGAAGTAGCCGATGCAATTTGTGCT